>ENA-OQER01000852-OQER01000852.1-human-gut-metagenome-genome-assembly--contig:-NODE-852-length-16024-cov-3.093477_pt1 | contig 16024 bp, 17 predicted proteins | sample MGYA00242797_ERZ504639 | MGnify/ENA primary metagenome ERZ504639 (study PRJEB26092, sample SAMD00036306) | human gut metagenome | host: Homo sapiens | study: EMG produced TPA metagenomics assembly of...
AGGAATCCGCAGAGGAAAAGATCATTCTGGATAAGGAAAACAAGGAGCTGATCAGTAATATTTCCCATGATCTTAAGACTCCCATTACAGCCATTAAGGGGTATGTAGAAGGGATTCTGGACGGGGTTGCTTCCTCACCTGAGAAGCTGGACAGATATATCCGCACGATTTATAATAAAGCCAATGATATGGACCGGCTGATCGATGAGCTGACCTTTTACTCCAAGATTGACACAAATAAGATTCCTTATACCTTTGCAAAGATCAATGTATCCCAGTATTTTAAGGACTGTCTGGAAGAGGTGGGTCTGGATATGGAAGCAAGGGGCATTGAGCTGGGATATTTCAATTATGCGGATGAGGATGTGATGGTTATTGCAGATGCAGAGCAGATGAAGCGTGTGATCAATAACATTATCAGCAATTCCGTCAAATATCTGGACAAGAAAAAAGGAATCATCAATATCAGAATCAAGGATGTGGGAGACTTTATCCAGATTGAGATTGAGGACAATGGAAAAGGCATTGCGGCAAAGGATCTTCCCAACATATTTGACCGTTTTTACCGTACAGATTCCTCACGAAACTCTTCTCAGGGCGGCAGCGGGATCGGACTGTCCATTGTACGCAAGATCATTGAGGATCACGGAGGACGCATCTGGGCCACCAGCAAGGAAGGCATCGGAACGGAGATCCATTTCGTTTTGCGCAAGTATGTCGGGGCATAGTGATTTGAAGTTTGGTCGTTTAAATAAAAACAGCAGGAGGAATTCACAGATGAGCAGAATATTAATCGTAGAAGACGAGGAGAGTATTGCAGAGCTGGAGAAAGATTATCTGGAACTGAGCGGATTTGAAGTTGAGATTGAGAGCAAGGGAGACGTTGGACTCAAACGTGCCCTGGAAGAAGAATTTGATCTTTACATTCTCGACCTGATGCTGCGGGAATGGATGGATTTGAGATCTGTAAAGAAATCAGAAATCACAAAAATACGCCAATTTTGATGGTTTCCGCAAAGAAAGATGACATTGATAAGATTCGTGGACTGGGACTTGGAGCAGATGACTATATGACCAAACCGTTCAGCCCGAGTGAACTGGTAGCGAGAGTCAAAGCACATATGGCACGTTATGAGCGTCTGGTCAGCACAAATATGCCGAAGAATGATATCGTAGAGATCCGCGGCATCAAGATCGACAAGACAGCACGCCGTGTGTGGGTAAATGGAGAAGAAAAAGCATTTACCACAAAAGAATTTGATCTGTTGACCTTCCTTGCGGAGCATCCAAACCATGTATTCACAAAAGAAGAGCTGTTCAGTGAAATCTGGGATATGGAGTCGATCGGAGATATTGCGACCGTTACGGTACATATCAAAAAGATTCGTGAGAAGATTGAGTTTAACACAGCCAAGCCACAGTATATCGAGACAATCTGGGGCGTGGGATATCGATTTAAGATTTAAAGATGCCCGGGTCAGAAGCATGAAACCACGATGTGCTTGCACAAGAGTGGTTTTATGGCATCGTTTAACCCCAGTATTTACAAGGAGGAACATTATGCAGGAAATAAAAACTCCAAAGAAGCCGTTTATCTATTACCTGATCATTGCGGCAACGATCATGATACTGCTCAACACACTTGTTTTTCCGAATGTGCTGAAGCATCAGGTAAAGGAAGTCGGCTACAATGTTTTTATGCAGATGACAAATAATCAGGAGATCGGCTCGGTAAATATCACCGATTCTGAGATCTTCTTTACAAACAAAGACAATTCGCAGATGTACAAAACCGGCGTGATCAACGACCCGGAACTGGTAGACCGTCTGTACAAAGCAGGTGCAACTTTTTCCACGGAGATCACAGAAGAAATGTCTCCGATCGTTTATCTTCTGCTCGGCTATGTACTGCCAATCTTTATTTTTGTTGCACTTGGCAGATGGCTTTCCAAAAAGATGATGAGCAAGATGAGTGACGGGGCAAACCCGATGAACTCCATGATGTTTGGCACAAAGAGCAATGCCAAGATCTATGTAAAATCCACAAGCGGCATCAAATTCTCCGATGTGGCAGGAGAGGAAGAAGCAAAAGAACTGCTTACAGAGATCGTAGATTTCCTTCACAATCCCGGCAAATATCAGGAGATCGGAGCATCGATGCCAAAAGGTGCACTGCTTGTAGGCCCTCCGGGAACCGGTAAAACATTGCTGGCAAAAGCAGTTGCAGGTGAGGCGAACGTACCGTTCTTCTCGATCTCCGGTTCTGAGTTTGTTGAGATGTTTGTCGGTATGGGTGCTGCAAAAGTGCGTGACCTGTTCAAACAGGCAAGCGAGAAAGCACCGTGTATCGTCTTTATCGACGAGATCGATGCGGTCGGCAAGAAACGTGACGGACGCATCGGCGGCAACGATGAGCGTGAGCAGACGCTGAATCAGCTGCTCACGGAAATGGATGGATTTGACGGTTCAAAAGGTGTTGTCATTCTGGCAGCGACCAACCAGCCGGATTCTCTTGACCCGGCACTGCTCCGTCCGGGACGATTTGACCGTCGTATTCCGGTGGAACTGCCGGATCTTCAGGGTCGTGTGGATATTCTGAAAGTCCATGCAAAAAAGATCAAACTTGCGGATAACGTAGATTTCAATGCGATCGCCAGAGCTGCATCCGGAGCATCCGGAGCGGAACTTGCAAATATCGTGAATGAAGCAGCACTTCATGCTGTACGCTGCGGACGCAAATTTGCAACACAGGCAGATCTGATGGAGAGCGTGGAAGTTGTTATCGCAGGATATCAGAAGAAAAACCGTATCCTGTCGGATAAAGAGAAACTGATCGTTTCCTATCATGAGGTTGGTCATGCACTGGTTGCTGCCATGCAGACTAATTCCGCACCGGTTCAGAAGATCACGATCATTCCGAGAACTTCCGGTGCACTCGGCTATACGATGCAGGTAGAAGAGGGCGAGCATTTCCTGATGAACAAAACAGAGATGGAAAACAAGATCGCAACCTTTACCGGCGGCCGTGCGGCAGAAGAACTGATCTTTGGTGAGATCACAACCGGAGCTTCCAATGATATCGAGCAGGCAACGAAATTTGCAAGAGCCATGATCACACGTTACGGTATGAACGAAGAGTTTGATATGGTAGCCATGGAAAGCGTTTCTAACCAGTATCTTGGCGGAGACAGCTCTTTGACCTGCTCCATGGAGACACAGACGCTGATCGACCAGAAAGTCGTTCAGCTGGTCAAAGAACAGCATCAGAAGGCAAAAAAAAATCCTGGAAGACAACGTTATGAAGCTGCATGAGATCGCAAAATTCCTTTACGAGCATGAGACGATCACCGGAGAAGAATTTATGGAGATTCTGAACAGCGACAGCCAGAAGATCATCGAAGAGAAACAGCAGTAAAAAAGAAACACAAATAAATGAAAGAAATAAAAATCCGGAACGGACAGTAAAAACTGTTTTGTTCCGGATTTTTTTGCGGCAGGATCACTGTATATATCTGCGGAGTGATTTCGTTGAAAATATTGCTCCGGTTAAGATGCAAAACATACAGTTTCAGCCAGTTTCTGGAGCTTGAATGCAGTCATCACATCAAGAGTTCCGGTATAGGGGGTGCCCATTGAGGATCTCGAAAAAACAGTGTTGTAAATGACGCATGCTGCCAGGTAACTTCCTTCTACGGTCGGGTGCGAATAGTCACCCATCAGAAGTTTGATCCCATACGAAGAATGCTGCAGAGCAGAAATGCTGTGCCAACCGGAGCGACGAGAGCATTGTGCTCTTCGGCGATCTCCGCGATCGTACGGTTAAGAATACTCTGGTAATCAGAGCGGTTTGACACGGAATCGTACCGGTTATAATCATTATGCCATTTCCCCGGGCCCATGTCTGATAAAGGACCATCTTTGCACCGCTGGCCTGAATATAAGGAGCCAGCTTGCGGATGGTTCTTTTCATACGCTGTGGTTTGGAAATCGGATAATAGCGTCGATCCTGCAAAATGACGTAATCCCATCGCTGCATACGCAGAAGCCGGTAAAGTTTTCTGCCGTTGGCAGTTGTAGGATTGCTTGTATTTTTCAGGGAATGTCCCGGATTGGTGAGTGACCTTACGATCACGTTCTGCCCGGAACTCTTGCACAGTTTCCGAAAAATATTTGGCATATGATTTCGCTGTGTATAGCTGTTTCCCACAAATAAAATGCGTGTGGAGATGTTGGTGCTTCCCTGTGCCCTGCGGCATGTGCTGTGACAGGAATCCAGCACAGCATCATGGCAAGACAAACTATAAAAATCGATTTTTTGATCGGTAAAAACTTCTGCATCAGAATTCAGCAGCTGTCTGCAGGATCAGAACGGCATCGGAAGTGTCTGCAATACCGTCCTGGTTCATATCTGCACTTACGGTTGCAGCATCGTCCAGAGTATCAAGTTCAGCGGCAGAACGAAGCAGCAGTGCACTGTCGGCAGTAGTTACGCTGCCGTCGTTATTTACGTCGCCAAGCAGACGAACGTTTGCAACTTTTTCGGTCAGCAAGGTAACTGCATTGTTGATTGCATCCTGAAGTGCATTCGGGTTGTCATTCACTGCTTTTCCGGCAGCCAGAGCTTCTTCCAGACCGTTCAGTGTAGAAGATACATAGCTGTCTTTTGCAGCAACGATGGCTTCTGCTTTTGCGATGACAGCAATCAGAGCAGCTTTGTTTCCGACACGTTCCAGATTGGTGATCGCAGTGATGATATCAGCATATGCCTTGCCGATCGCCTCCGGTGTACGGTTCAGGTCATCAATGACGTCTTTTGCAGCATCCATTGCATCTTTCAGATCTTTATAGCTGTCGGATGTAAAGTCTTTTTCTTCCAGACCGCCTGCGGAAGCAACCAGTTTTTTCAGAGCGGCGAGGTCAGCTCTTTCAGCCATAGCAGCCAGTGCATCCAGCAGTGTGGAAGCAGCACGGTCAACTTCTGTCTGAGTAGCAGATGTGTTTGCATAAACAGCTTTTGCAGCTGTCAGAGCAGCTGTCAGATCTTCGGTGTTTTCATAATCAGCAGCACGTTCCAGAAGCTTGTCAGCAGCAACGATGGCAACGTTCAGATGTGTTTTCTGAACACCGTATGCCAGGTTGTTGACTGCATCGACCAGAGCGGACACAGCACTGTCCATTTCTGTGATGGAAGCATTGGATTTGTCAAGAACAGCTTTTGCAGCAGTTAAAGCACTCTTCAGTGCAGCTGCGGAATCTGCTGTATAAACAGAAAGATCAGCGTCTTTCCATGTGTTGTAGAAGTTCAGCAGTGAGTTTTCAACTGCATAATAGGAACTTGGTTCGACTGCATCGTAAGTCAGACCATAACCGAAAGCGTATTTGATATCGGATGTCATCTGACCATTTTCGATAACTGGAACATTAACCGGAAGTTTACCGGATGCAGCGAAGCGACCAAAGATAACTTCTACGCCGGCGATGATGTTCGGACCAAATGCATTATCCGGTTTCAGAGCTTCTGTCGGATCCATACCTTTGTTTCCGTATACAGCTACGATCGCATCAGAATCAGCATAGTTTGCAACATCATAAGGTTTGGAAATACTCATAACGATGGATTTCTTGCCCTGTGCTTTTGCGTATTCTGTGATAGCGGTCGGCTGTGTGGTCAGCCAGTTGGAAAAGTTTGTGGAAACTTCGGAAATAACGATCACGTAGTTGGCATCGTCAATTTTCTGTTTTACCTGGTCAAGGTTTGCAGAAGTGTAACGAAATGTCTCATAATCTACTTTTCCGCTGATGATGTGATCTGCGATCACACGTCTCATACCAAGTGCGAGTCCCGGAGTTTCGTTGTTGTATGCACCAAGCAGAAGCACTTTCTGTCCTGCCTGCGGTTTCAGCGGCAGAATATTGTCGTTATTTTTGATAACGGTAACAGCCTGGGCAGAAATATTTCTCTCAATGTCACGATTCTGTTCAGAACCAACCTGCTTGTTTGCAACGGCAAGTTTTTCCTCGTAAGTACGAGTATCGCTTGTGTAATTCAGGATGCCTCTCTTTTCTTTCAGAGAAAGGATTCTCTTAACAGATTCGTTGATGCGATCCACAGAGATCTCTCCGGAATTAACAGCAGCTTCTACGCCGTCCAGGATCGCATCCATTTTCGACATATCTGCCTTGCTTCTGAGGATAGTCGGCATCAGGCAAATGTCAACACCGGCTTTGATGGCACGGATGCAGGCATCGGTTTCGCCGAAGTTCTGAGAAATCGCATCCATGTTCAGGGCATCGGTTACGATGATGCCGTCATAGTGCATTTCGTTTCTTACAAGGTCAGTAAGAATGGTTTTGGAAAGCGTTGCCGGGAGACTGATCTCGGAACCGTCTTTCTTGGAAATGGCAGTTTCTTTTTCAACCTGTGGATACTGAATGTGTGCTGTCATCAGCATGTCTACGCCGTTGTCGATCATTTCTGGAACGGAACGAGTTCACACTGTCTGAGTTCGTCCAGAGATTTGTCTACACAAGGAAGACCTGTGTGGGAGTCTGTAGCGGTATCGCCATGACCCGGGAAATGTTTGGCAGCAGTAGCGATGTTGTACTTCTGCATACCTTTCATGGCAGCAGTTGCCATGCTTCCTACCAGTTCCGGATCGCTTCCGTAAGAACGAAGGCCGATAACCGGGTTGGAAGGATTGCTGTTGACATCGGCAACAGGTGCAAAGTCTACGTTGATGCCGAGGCACTCAGCTCGCGTCCGATCACTTCTCCGGACTGTGTTGCAGCGTCCGTGCTTCTGGTTGCACCGAGAGCCATGTTTCCAGGAAGAGCTGTTCCGCTTCCGAGACGGTAAACAATACCGCCTTCCTGGTCGATTGTCAGGAGCAGCGGGATGTTGCTGCCGTCGGTTCCGCTTGTGGCAGCTTCCTGAAGATCCGTTGTCAGTTTCAGTGTCTGATCTGTCTGAGCTACATTTTCAGCGAAAAGAATAACTCCGCCGAAATCATAATCCTTGATGATCTGAGCTACTTCATCGTTCATCACTTGGAAATTTTTCTGTCCCGAGTCCGATTCTGTCTGCCATTTACGGAAATCAGGCATCATCATCTGGGCGATCTTCTGACGGAGCGTCATTTTGCTCATCAGATTGTCGACAACAGAGGTTTCAGCAGCCGGGTCAGCAGGAGCAGCATTTACAGCTAATGTTCCAAGTGAGCTGACACACATAACGGCTGTCATTGCAGAAGCCATAAAGCGTTTGAGTGTGTTTTTCTTCATTTCTTTTCTCTCCTTTCATAAGATAAAGATGTTGGGGTCAAAAGTCCCCAACTATGATGCCTGCGGATTGTTCCGTGCGTTGCACTCCCACAATCTCCCCCAGTATTCGCATATCGTGGGATTATCATCCCACTTTTTATGCTCATATCGGGGCGGGTCCCAAGGTCTTTCATCCACCTATGAGCAAGCTCATGTGATTTAGACCTTTTGACCCTGGCATCAAGATAAATATTAAAGATGTTGAGAATAAAAATGATGCCGGCGAATTGCTTCGTTATAAAGTGATGGGCCCTCTCACTCTGGCATCATAACTCAAATTTATCATAGCATATTTAACTGAAAATTCAATGATGATATATGAAATATTTAGTACCTTTTGGCAAATATAAGATTGAGAAAATGACAAATAGAAAAAGAATATGTTTGTCAGGCAACTCTTATAGCTGAACAACTTTTTTGCCTTGACTTTTACGGAATTTCTACTATATAATAGGGACAGACTAACAGGAAAATAACGCAGAAGAAGACAAGTACGTCTGTCGTAAAAGACACAGAGAGCTCCGGTGGGTGGGAAGGAGTACAAGTAACACAGGCGGAATATCACTTCGGAGTTGCAGACTGAAAGCTGTTTTACAGCATCGCTGAAAGTAAGTCGTGCCGGATTCCCCCGTTATCGGAACGCATATCGCATTTTGTCGGTATGTTGTAACAGGTGGTTATGAGAGTATTGGCTGTCATCCTTTTACAGGATGACAGCTTTTTGATTTATTCCTTATAATAAGGACAGGAGGTTACTTATGTACGAAAAAGTTTCGACAAATCTGAATTTCGTAGACAGGGAAAAAAATGTTGAGAAATTCTGGGAAGAGAATCACATCTTTGAAAAGAGTATGGAAAACCGTAAAGAAGGTGAAACTTACACCTTTTATGACGGACCGCCAACAGCTAACGGCAAACCGCATATCGGACATGTTCTGACCCGTGTTATCAAAGATATGATTCCGAGATATCAGACCATGAAAGGCAAAATGGTTCCGCGTAAAGCCGGATGGGATACACACGGTCTGCCGGTTGAGTTGGAAGTAGAAAAAATGCTCGGTCTGGACGGAAAAGATCAGATCGAAGAATATGGACTGGTTCCTTTCATTGATAAATGTAAAGAGAGCGTATGGAAATACAAAGGCATGTGGAAGATTTCTCCGGAACGGTTGGTTTCTGGGCTGACATGAAAAATCCGTATGTTACCTATGATGATAACTATATCGAGTCTGAATGGTGGGCACTGAAAACCATCTGGGAAAAAGGCCTGCTGTACAAAGGATTCAAGATCGTTCCTTACTGCCCGCGCTGCGGTACTCCGCTTTCTGCCCAGGAAGTGGCACAGGGTTACAAGGACGTAAAAGAACGTTCTGCTGTTGTACGTTTCAAAGTCAAAGACGAGGACGCTTACATTCTGGCATGGACAACTACACCATGGACACTGCCTTCCAACCTTGCACTTTGCGTAAACCCGGATGAGGATTATGTAAAAGTTCAGATGAAAGAAGACGGCCGTGTTTATTACATTGCACAGGCTCTGGCTGACAAGGTGCTCGGCGAAGATGCTTACAATGTACTGGAGAATTACAAAGGAACAGACCTGGAATATAAAGAGTACGAACCACTGTACAGCTGTGCAGCCGTTCATGCAGAAAAACAGAACAAAAAAGCATTTTATGTTGTTTGTGATACTTACGTAACACTGACAGATGGTACCGGTATTGTTCATATCGCACCGGCATTTGGTGAAGACGATGCAAAAGTCGGACGTAAATACGGACTGCCGTTTGTACAGCTGGTTGACGGCAAAGGCAACCTGACGGAAGATACACCGTTTGGCGGTATCTTTGTAAAAAAAGCAGATCCGCTCGTGCTGAAAGACCTCGATGAGAGAGGACTTCTGTTTGATGCACCGAAGTTTGAGCACAGCTATCCGCACTGCTGGAGATGTGACACTCCGCTGATCTACTACGCAAGAGAATCCTGGTTCATCAAGATGACAGCTGTCAAAGATGACCTGATCCGCAATAACAACACCATCAACTGGATTCCGGAAAGCATCGGTAAAGGACGTTCGGTGACTGGCTGGAGAATGTTCAGGACTGGGGTATCAGCCGTAACCGTTACTGGGGAACTCCGCTGAACATCTGGGAGTGTGAGTGCGGACATCAGCATTCGATCGGAAGCCGTCAGGAACTGTTCGAAATGAGTGGAAATGAAAAGGCAAAAACCGTAGAACTGCACCGTCCGTACATCGATGAGATCACGATCAAGTGTCCGAAGTGCGGAAAGCCGATGCACCGTGTACCGGAAGTGATCGACTGCTGGTTTGACTCAGGAGCAATGCCGTTCGCACAGCATCATTATCCATTTGAAAATAAAGACGTGTTTGAAAAACAGTTCCCGGCACAGTTTATTTCCGAAGCAGTTGACCAGACAAGAGGATGGTTCTATTCTCTGCTTGCAGAATCTACAATCCTGTTCAACAAAGCACCATACCAGAACGTTATCGTTCTTGGACATGTCCAGGATGAAAACGGTCAGAAGATGAGTAAATCCAAAGGAAATGCCGTTGATCCGTTTGATGCACTTCAGACTTACGGAGCAGATGCGATCCGCTGGTATTTCTACATCAACAGTGCACCATGCTGCCGAACCGTTTCCACGGCAAAGCCGTTCAGGAAGGACAGCGTAAATTCATGGGAACTCTGTGGAATACTTATGCATTCTTCGTTCTGTATGCGAATATTGATGAATTTGACGCAACAAAATATACATTAGACTACGACAAACTCTCCGTAATGGATAAATGGCTGCTCTCCAAGATGAACACCATGATTCAGACCGTGGATGACAACCTGGCAAATTACCGTATTCCGGAAACTGCAAGAGCACTTCAGGAATTTGTGGATGATATGAGTAACTGGTATGTACGCCGCAGCCGTGAACGTTTCTGGGCAAAAGGCATGGAGCAGGATAAGATCAATGCTTACATGACACTTTACACCGCTCTGGTAAATGTTTCAAAAGCAGCTGCACCGATGATTCCGTTTATGACAGAAGACATCTACCGCAACCTGGTATGTAGCATTGACAAGACTGCACCGGAAAGCGTACATCTGTGTGATTTCCCGAAGCAGATATGGCTCACGTAGACAAAGAACTCGAAGCAAACATGGATGAAGTACTGAAGATCGTTGTTATGGGACGTGCATGCAGAAATACTGCAAACATCAAGAACAGACAGCCGATCGAAAACATGTTTGTCAAAGCACCGAAAGAACTGCCGGAATACTTCGCAGACATTATCCGTGACGAGCTGAACAGCAAGAAAGTTACCTTTACACAGGATGTAAAAGACTTTACTTCTTACAGCTTTAAACCGCAGCTGAAAACCGTAGGACCAAAATACGGCAAACTGCTTGGCGGTATCAAACAGGCACTTTCTGCACTTGATGGCAATCAGGCAATGGATGAGCTGAAAGACAAAGGCTCCCTCACGCTTGACATCAATGGAAGTGAAGTTGTATTATATGAGACAGATTTACTGATTGATACAGCACAGATCGAAGGCTATGTATCTGAGCAGGATAACGATATTACCGTTGTTCTGGATACCAACCTTACTCCGGAATTGATTGAGGAGGGATTTGTGAGAGAACTGATCAGTAAAGTCCAGACCATGCGTAAAGAGGCAGGTTTGAGGTAATGGACAGAATCCGCCTGTATGCAGCTGACAACGAAAAGATCCTCACCGTTCTGAAAGACCATATGGATGAGATCAAGGATGAAGTCCTTGCAGATGAGATTGTTCTTGGAAGCATTGCCGGATATGAAAAAGAGTGGAGTATCAACGGTGAAAATGTACGCATGGGTGTTGAAAAGACACAGAAATAAGGAGGATTTGCTGTGAGCAAAAGATTTGACAAAGAAGTATTTATTGAGAGTGTGAAAAGCAACCTGAAAACACTGTACCGTCAGACACTGGTTGACGCAACAAAACAGCAGGTATTTCAGGCAGTATCCTATGCAGTCAAGGATACGATCATTGACAACTGGATGGAGACCCAGAAAGTTTACGAAGAAGAAGACCCGAAAATGGTTTATTATATGTCCATGGAGTTCCTGATGGGACGTGCCCTTGGAAATAACATGATCAACCTGACAGAGTACAAAGAAGTAAAAGAAGCTCTGGAAGAGCTGGGCTTTGACCTGAACGTGATCGAAGACCAGGAACCGGATGCAGCACTTGGAAACGGCGGTCTTGGCCGTCTGGCAGCATGCTTCCTTGACTCTCTGGCAACACTTGGTTATGCAGCATACGGCTGCGGTATCCGTTACCGCTATGGTATGTTCAAACAGAAAATCGAAAACGGTTATCAGATAGAAGTGCCGGATAACTGGCTGAAAGACGGTAATCCATTTGAGCTGCGTCGTCCGGAATATGCAAAAGAAGTAAAATTCGGCGGCTATATCCGTGTAGAATACGATGAAGCAACAAAACGCAACAAATTTATCCAGGAAGGATATCAGTCTGTACGTGCGATCCCGTTTGATATTCCGATCGTTGGTTACAATAACAATGTAGTAAATACACTGCGTGTATGGGATGCAGAAGCAATCAACGACTTCCAGCTGGATTCTTTCGATAAAGGTGATTATCAGAAAGCCGTAGAACAGGAAAATCTGGCAAGAAATATCGTAGAAGTTCTCTACCCGAACGATAACCACTACGCAGGTAAAGAACTGCGTCTGAAACAGCAGTATTTCTTCATTTCTGCAAGTGTTCAGGCAGCTGTTGCAAAATATAAAAAGAATCATTCTGACATCCGCAAATTCTATGAGAAAGCAACCTTCCAGCTGAACGATACACATCCGACTGTTGCAGTAGCAGAACTGATGCGTATCCTGCTTGACGAAGAAGGTCTGGAATGGATGAAGCATGGGAAGTTACCACAAAGACCTGTGCATACACCAACCACACCATCATGGCAGAAGCACTGGAAAAATGGCCGATCGAGCTGTTCTCAAGACTGCTTCCTCGTATCTACCAGATCATCGAGGAGATCAACCGCAGATTTGTGGAAGAGATCCAGAAAAAATATCCGGGCAACCAGGAGAAAATCCGCAAGATGGCTATCATTTACGATGGACAGGTTAAAATGGCACATCTGGCTATCTGTGCAGGTTACTCTGTAAACGGTGTTGCTGCACTGCATACAGAAATTCTGAAAAATCAGGAATTAAAAGACTTCTATGAGATGATGCCGGAGAAATTCAACAACAAGACAAACGGTATCACACAGAGACGTTTCCTGCTTCATGCAAACCCGCTTCTGGCAGACTGGGTAACCGAGCATATCGGTGATGAATGGATCACAGATCTGGCTCAGATCTCCAAACTGAAAGTTTATGTGGATGATGAAAAAGCACAGCAGGAGTTCATGAACATCAAATACCAGAACAAACTGCGTCTGGCAAAATACATCAGAGAGCACAACGGTATCGATGTAGATCCTCGTTCTATCTTCGATGTACAGGTTAAGAGACTTCATGAGTACAAACGTCAGCTGCTGAACATCCTGCACGTTATGTATCTGTACAATAAGATCAAAGATCATCCGGAAATGCCGTTCTATCCAAGAACCTTCATCTTTGGTGCAAAAGCAGCAGCCGGATATCGTCGTGCAAAACTGACGATCAAACTGATCAACTCTGTTGCAGATGTGATCAACAACGATAAGAGCATCAACGGAAAACTGAAGTTGTATTTATCGAAGATACCGTGTATCCAATGCAGAATGGATCTTTGCAGCAGCAGATGTTTCCGAGCAGATCTCCACAGCAAGTAAAGAAGCATCCGGAACCGGAAATATGAAGTTCATGCTGAACGGTGCACCGACACTGGGAACCATGGACGGAGCAAACGTAGAGATCGTTCAGGAAGTTGGAGAAGAAAATGCGTTTATCTTCGGTCTGTCCGCTCAGGAAGTTATCAACTACGAGAACAACGGCGGCTACAATCCGATGGATTATTTCAACAACGACCAGGATATCCGTCGTGTCCTGATGCAGCTGATCAATGGAGAATATGCTCCGGATGATCCAGAAAGATTCCGTGATATCTACGATTCTCTGCTGAACACAAACAGCAGCGACAGAGCAGATACTTACTTCATCCTGGCAGACTTCAAGTCTTACGCAGAAGCTCAGGAGAGAGTAGAAAAAGCATACCGTGACGAAACAGGCTGGGCAAGAATGGCAATGATGAACACCGCATGCAGCGGCAAGTTCACATCAGACCGTACCATCCAGCAGTATGTAGATGAAATCTGGCATCTGGATAAAGTGACCGTAGAAGCATAAAAGAATGATAAAGAAATAGCAAAAATGGGCAGTTGGATATGAAAAAGCCAAACTGCCTGTTTTTATAAAAAAGAAAGAACATCATAGAAATATAGTTTCTTTTATGATAAAATCATTTTATATAACGAAAGAAATCAGGTGAAATATGAAACAACTGTTATCTATTGAGGAGTTAATTCAACATATGAAAAACAGAGGTATTACATTTAATGAAATTTCAGAAAATGATGCCAAACAGTTTTTGCAAAACAATAATTATTATATGAAATTGGCTGCGTACAGAGCTAATTATGACAAATGCGATACAGGTAAAAGACAAGGGCAATATAAAAAATTAGATTTTGGTTATTTAAAGGAATTATCCACTATTGATATGTATTTGAGATACATAGTAATGGATATGTGTTTGGACATCGAACATGTAATCAAAGTACGATTGATTAAAAATATTACAAATAACCCGTCGGAAGATGGATATGATATTGTACGTAAATTTATTGCTCAGGATGATAACCTGCGAATATTGAAAAATATCAGAAGCCATAAATCAGGTGAATATTGTAAAGATCTTATTGAAAAATACTATCCATATTTTCCAGTATGGGTTTTTGTGGAACTAATTTCATTTGGTGATTTATTATATTTCTGTTCTTTTTATGAAAAAATTTATGGAGTTCAGATTATAAATAACAAATTGATGAATACGGTACGTGATGTTAGAAATGCAGCAGCACATAGTAATTGTCTGTTAAATAAAATGACAGAAAAAATTGATTCAACCAAACAGGTAAATAATGAAATTTCAAGCTTCATTATTGGAATGAAAAATATATCAAAAACTTCAAGAGTTAATAATCTAAGCTATAAATTTACCAATAGTTTTGTAACGGTATTGTATGTATATGATAGTTTAATGAATGAAATACCAAACAAAAACGTTATAAAGAAATCCAAGAATTTATGAATGGTCGTGTGGTTAAGAATAAACAGTTTTTTCAGAGCAACAGTAAGATAGTCGGAGTATATAATTTTCATAAAAAAGTAATTGACAATTTAGTAAAATAAACATATAATATATAGCATAATTGAAAAGCGAAAGCCTTTGTAGAGAGTGGCACATTGAAAAATGTTCCGCTCTTGATTTTTTATATTTAAATTTATTGTAACTGTTCAGAGCCAACCTCCAAAATGCTACGCATTTCGTCGGTGTGGCGTATCCGCCAAATAAAATTTCAAAAACAGTTTTAAAAATGCAAGCATTTTATACCTGTCTTTTGAAATTTGCTTGGCTCTGAACAGTTACAATTTATTTCTTTCATATTCACTTCGCATAAAAAACCCAAAATCGGAAAAAATGAGAATAAGGTAACTGTTTGGTTGCAAATCTGAATTTATGAGGTGAAGGGATATGCAGAAGAAGGATGGAAAATGGTTTACGCGAAAAAAAGGTGCGATGTTGGTTCTGACTTATGTCTTGTAGGGGCGGCTGCGGCAACGACCTACTATGCTGTTGATCTGTCGGATACGGCACAGGAACCGGCAAAAGAGCATATGGTGGATCTGAATGAAAGTCCTGTCGAGACAGAAGCTGAGGCGGTGATTTCATCAGAAGCGGAAGCAAATCTGGCTTCTCAGGCAAATGAGATGGATGTTGATCCGGCATCACTGGCAGGCGGCAATCGTCAGATAAGGCAGAACAGGAAACAGCCGGGCAGGAAGCGGAAGCAGAGACAGAAGGCATGGAGACCGAAAAAGTTTCCTCCGGACAGGTCAACGCAGTGGTCAGTCCGACGGTCAGCTTTGCGTCCACACAGGAACTTCAGTGGCCGGTAGCCGGCAAAGTGCTCATGGACTACAGCATGGATTCTACCGTGTATTTTGCAACGCTGGATCAGTATAAATATAATCCGGCACTGATCTTCGGGGCGGAAGAAGGAGCACAAGTCGTATCTGCGGCAAAAGGAATCGTTGATTCCATCACAACAAATGACGAAACAGGAACAACGATCCGCATGAATCTCGGAGATCAGTACACGCTGATCTACGGCCAGCTTGAGAATGTACCGTAGCAGAAGGCGATGTATCGAGAGAGGACAACTTTTAGGATACGTGGCACAGCCGACCAAATACTACTGCAAAGAAGGCACAAATCTATATTTTGCCATGGAAAAAGACGGAGCAGCAGAAGATCCGTTTCTGTATCTGGAATAATATGATGCCAGGGTCAAAAGGTCTAAATCCACATGAGCTTGCTCATAGGTGGATGAAAGACCTTGGGACCCGCCCCGATATGAGCATAAAAGTGGGATGATAATCCCACGATATGCGAATACTGGGG
>ENA-OQER01000853-OQER01000853.1-human-gut-metagenome-genome-assembly--contig:-NODE-853-length-16022-cov-4.323435_pt1 | contig 16022 bp, 19 predicted proteins | sample MGYA00242797_ERZ504639 | MGnify/ENA primary metagenome ERZ504639 (study PRJEB26092, sample SAMD00036306) | human gut metagenome | host: Homo sapiens | study: EMG produced TPA metagenomics assembly of...
AATTTCCATGGTGTATATCCTCCTTTTATTTATAAAGCCTCGTAATCTTCCCGTGAAAAACGGTGATACGTCAGGCCGAATTCATTTTCTTCGACACAGTAACAGTATTCATCTACAGACGGGTCTGAAAAAGAAAATACATGGCCCATCTCATGCTCCTCGGATGCGTTTTCTTCCACGGTAGTATGCATTTTCTCTGCATAGGAAGAAAAGCAGTTTCGAACCTGTTCCATTGTGTTTCCAGGCGTTGTGATCACCTGCAGAAGGTTCTGCAGGAGCTCCGGAACAGGGATTTCCCGCTCAATATAAGAGCATCCCTCCTCCGGGATTTCCACACAGTAGCGGTCTTTGACTGCCGAAATAGCGAGCATTCCAAGGCGCGGCTGTACGTTCTTACAGAACGCGGAAAGCGCTTTAGCCAGGTCTTCTGTTTCGTCTAAAGAGAGGGAACGGCGCAGGGACTCCGCCGGGTAGTAGAGCTTCATCGTACCGCCTCATAGCCGATCTTCACCTGCCATTCCCGAATTGTATCGGTAATATGTTTTTCCAACAGTTTTGCTGTCATGTTTTCTAAGTCACCTCCATTGTGCTGCATGTGCAAAAAACACAGTATTATTATCGCACGAATTGGGCATTGTGTGAACACTTAATTTTTGTTTTTTTACAAAAAGAAAAGAATCACTTTTTTACTCCTCGAAACGGCAGAAACCTCCGCCAGAAAAGCTGGAACAGAGGTTTCTGTGATTTCTTATGTCAGAAGAATTTCTCAGTTATTTCGTTCTGAATTACTCTTCGTCTTCGTTTTTCTTTCTGCCGCGGAGTTTGAATCCAAGTCCGCCGGCACCAAGAGATGCAACTGCCATGCTTACCCATCCCCAGATGTTGGTAGCATCACCGGTCTTTGCATTATCGCTCTTCTTGGAAGTAGAAGTATTGGATACTTTATTACTTGCAAGCGGAGTAGATGTTGCTTTCGGGGTGCTTGTCGGGGTCTTCGTCGGCTGCGTCGTAGGTATTGTGGTAGGAGCAGTCGTCGGGGTTGTGGTTGGTGCTGTTGTAGGTGTAACCGTCGGAGTCTCAGTTGGGGTAACAGTCGGAGTCTCGGTCGGGGTTACGGTTGGGGTCTCTGTAGGAGTAGGAGTCGGCTCTTCTGCTGATTTCTTCCAGGTGAAGCTAAGATCCTGATATCCCAGTGAAGAAACTGTAATTTCAAAGGAATCGCCCTCTGCGAACGGTGCTGCATCTGTCTTTAAGGAACCATCCTCATTGAACAGTACAACAGCTCCTCTTCCGCTTGCTGCATATGCTTTTCCATTTACAGTAACAGAGGTAATGTTCTTCAGATAATCTGCAAACTCTTCATCTGTTGCATCCCCGTTCTTAAACAGACCCGGTGTTGTCGTATCTTCGTTAAATGCTGCCGGCATCTCTTCCGTGTAAAGGATAAAGTCTGCGGAAAGATCTGCATATTTACCATTCTTATCGCTGACAGTCAATGTATAAGAACCTTTCTCTGCATTCTTGAAGTACAGAGTATCACCGGACACGGTTCCCGTCAGACCTTCTACTGTATAGACAGCATCGTAATCATCCGGCAGGCTTCCAGTTTAACAGAAGCATTTCCAGATGTGACAGACGCATTCTCTACAGAAAATTCATATGCAAACTTAACCGGTACATATACATCTGCGTCGACTTCGTAAATTCCCTTGCTGGTGTAATAGGTAATTTTGTTGATGGTCTGTCCCATCATGCTCTTGTAATGTTCCGAGGAGGTCGGGCAGTTATGAACGCTTGTCGTAAATCCAGTGCTCCATGCCAGCTTAGACACTCTCCAGATATTCTCCAGATGACGCATTCCGTAATCGTTGCCCTCTTTTGTGCTGACAACAACACCATATACGGTATCTTCGCCTGCTTTGATGGTATCAGTAAGACCATCCAGATCCAGCTGATAATCACCGTATTTGCTGTTAGTGGAGAGCTCTGCCGTTACATTTTCCAGCCTTGCTGTCTCGGTTCCCTGAACAGCACCAAAGGTTACATTGCCGTCTGCATCTACAGATGCTTCTTTGTAATAAGACGGAACCTCATGTAAAGTGTAATATGCATAGCTTGCATTTTCGTACAGTGCATCTTTTCCGGTATACGTTGTGGTGGATGTCTGTCCACGGTTGGTAACAGTGATTTCTACAGAATCCTCATCTGTCACTTTCGTGTATTTGCTCAGATCCATACCCTCTGTTACTTTTACTGGGAAGGTGATACCTGTAATATCGCTTCCGTCTGCATTCACATGGTAAGATCCGCCGGAAAGGGAGGCTGTTCTTGTTTTGTTCTTGGTTGCGGAAGTAAATGCATCTACTGGAATATCGTTATGAACCTCTGCCTGATAGAACTCAGCATACGGAATGTTCATTAATACATACTGGGACTGAAGTGCTTCGATTGCTGCATTCAGATGCTCTGTTGCTTCGTCTACGGTTCCCTGGCTCTGTTTTTTCTCCAATGCTTCTTTTGCTTCTGCCAGTTCTGTCTGCATATTATTCCAGGAAGTTTCCGTGTAAAGATCTTTATTCAGTGCATCTGCCTTTGCAATTGCCCCTTCCAGTGCTGCTGTGCTCTCTACCGGATCAGCTCCTACAATATTCGCTTTGGTTGCTTCAAAAGTGTAGGAAGCATCTGCATAGCCAAGTGCATGAATCGTAATCTTCCAATAACCGGTTCCATCCGTTCCCTCCGGTAAAGTGCAGCGCAGGGAATCGGTAAGGCCAAGCTGGATTCCCATTACTTTATGCATCCAGTTATCTGCTGCGAATTTTGTTCCATACGTTGCTTTTGCATTCGTATAAGTGGAATCATCACCGTAATAAGTCCAGGTTACGGTCTGCAGATTAGCAGCCAGATCGCCGTAATCTCCCGTTAAATCTACGCGAAGGAATTCTCCATAAGAACCATTGGCTTCTTTCACGGTCAGTCCTACGGTCTCAGCATCCGGAGCTGTCTTCAGCGCCTGATCTTTGATTCCGGATTCACTTCCTGTTGTTCCTGCAGAGAAGGAGAAGCTTCCATCTGCATTTTTCACTGCTATCTTCAGACCGTTTGTGTTTTCTGTTACATCTGCAACCAGGCCTGTATAGCTCTGCAGTTTATTTTCAGAAAATCCACCGGAAAGTGTTCCGCCGTTTTCTACCACAACATACTTTTTGCAGAAATCTTCGTAATCATCTTCCGAAACTTTTACAGGCACATATTTCAGGCCTTTTACTTCATAATGATCAATCTGGCTCTTGTCGTAAGTTACGGTCTCGCCGTTGGTCAGAACTGCCGTGGTTGCTGCGGTATAATATGCCACATCATAGGTTGTGCCATCTTTCATGTAGATAGTCGCTGCGCACTGGAAGCTTCCTCTGTGCAGTCCATGGTTTGTGGTCGCACGGGTTACAACATCAAAAGCGCCTTTATCACTTTCTTTGCGACTGTCAGTTTCATCCGAACCAGCGTCGCTTCCTGCCGCCTGAACTCCTTCTGCTGCCCAATACTCAGCCCAGGTAAGACCTGCATATACATATTTATATGTTGTTTCTTTCTTCTCATAAGTAAAGGAAAGCGTCTTGTAACCTGTTGCAGTTACTTCGATTTCAAATTTATTTCCTTCTGCAAAAGCGGCAGCTGTCAGATCAAGCGTACCGTCTTCTTTGATCAGAATTGTTTTCCGTTTTCCAGTTGCTGCATATTCTTTTCCATTTACTTTTACCGAAGTGATGTTCTTGATATAATCAGCAAAGTCATCTTCTGATGCATTCTCTGCTTTTACAAGCGCCGGAGCACTTCCTTTTTCGTTGTAAGCAGCCGGCATTGCATCTGTATACAGAGTAAAGCTCTGTGTCAGATCTGCATAAACACCTTTTTTATCATGAATCGTCAGAGTATACATTCCTTTTTTCGCATTTGCGGAATAAGAAATGGTATTTCCGTCTACTGCAAATCCATCCAGACCATCTACGGAATATTCTGCATCATAATCAGCCGGAAGTCCGGTTACGGTCATCGTTGTCTTTCCAGCGGAAAGAGAAGCGTCTTCTACGGATACACTTGATTCAAATTTTGTCGGAACAAAAATATCATTCACCGGAATCGTGTAGATTCCTTTGCTGGTATAATACGTAACCTTATTGATATGCTGTCCCATCATGCTCTTGTAATGTGCAGAAGAAGTCTGGCAGCCATGTACCTGCGTTGTAAATCCAGTTGACCATGCCAGTTCCGTTCCACGCCAGATATTCTCGACATGACGCATACCATAGTCATTGCCTTCTTTTGTACTGACAATAACACCATAGATCTGATCGTTTCCAACATCAATAGTATTCTCCAGTCCATTGAGATCCAGCTGATAATCTCCATATCTTGACTCGGTCATGAACTCCGGAGATACATTGGTCAGCTCGGTTGCAGTTCCAACTGTTTTTCCAAAGGAAAGAGAACCATCTGCATTTACCGTTGCTTCTTTGTAGTAAGAAGGTGCTTCGCTTAATACATAATATGCATAGTCTGAGTTTTCAAATAACGCATTTTTTCCAGTATAAGTTTCTGTAGATGTCTGACCACGATTTGTTACTGTGATTGTTACAGAATCAGAATCTGTTACTTTCTTAAATTTGGAAAGATCCACTCCTGTTACTTTAACTGGGAAGGTAATGCCATTGATTGCACTTCCATCTGCATTGGTATGATAAGAACCACCAGCAAGGCTTGATGTTCTTGTTTTACTCTTAGTTGCAGATGAAAAAACATCAACAGGAACAGAGTTGTTTTACATCGGCAGCGTAAAATTCATCATACGGAATGTTCATCAGAACGTAAACCACCTGCTCAGTTGGAGTCTCGGTTGGTGCCGTCGTTGGGGTTGCAGTTGGAGTCGCTGTCGGAGTCGCCGTCGGAGTCGGTGCTTTAACAAGACCTTTTGCTGCAGTGTTCAGTGCATCTTTAGCGGTATCAACAGCGCTCTGGGATTCTTTTGCAGAAAGAGCAGATTTTGCTGCGGTAAGAGCAATCTGAACAGCTTTCCAGGAGTCTGCGGTGTAGTCAGCTTCTTTTAATGCTTCGGCATCTGCGATTGCTTTTTCAAGAGCTGTGGTGTCTACTGTTTCTGGAGTTGGGGTCACTTTTTGGGTTGCTGCAAGAGCCGCAGTTTTTACTGCATTAGAAGTTCTGGTTGCACCCGATACGATATCCCATCCTTCAATGTTTTCAATCGTTGCATCTTTTCCAAGAAGTTTCGTTTTGAATCCTTTGCTGTTTGTAGCTGCTTTTTTAAAATATGTAGCATTTTTCTATATTGTATCCAGAACCAGGTGTTACTGCAATATCAGAAAACTTACCGTCTGCAACTGTGATTTTGACATTAACGTCATATTCATCCCATGTATTCTCATCCTCATCGTCTTCTGCTGTTCTGGTAACATGAGCGGTAGACTCATAAGTACCATCTGCCAGCACGCCGCTTGTGGAATCCGCCAGTACGGTTCCCGGGAGCAGGCTCATGGTCATGGAAGCTGCCATCACGGCGGCTAATGATTTTTTCTGAAGTTCTTTTCTTTTGATCATAACTTCCTCCTTTTTCCTTTTTCACAGTTTTGCAGGAAAAACAGGGGCAAAACTGTCCTTCATTATTACATTAGTTTTTACTAATCAATAATCGTTTTAACTAACCGTAGATTATTCTACTAATTTTTGATCGTTTTGTCTAACTCTTAACTGATTATTTTTTCTCAAAAGAGACACAGATTCTGCTTATTGAGTATTTTTACTATTTAATGATCCGATACTGTGAAGTTTGTGGGATGATTTTCGTTCCCACACAGAAAAAATTCCGTAGATATGGAGTTTTCACCGCGAAGAACTCTTTCGTCCCTCGCGTTTTACTGCAGAAAGAATGCGGTCCGAAAGGATTCCGATCAGCATTCCGGTGATGACTCCGGCCACGAGAAGCGCCGGCAGATAATAGAACAGTTTGCGGTTCTGCACCACGAGAGCCGCCACGCAGATCTGCGCGACATTGTGCGTCACGCCTCCTGCAATACTCATGCCGGTGATACTAAAGCCCTTGATGTGTTTCAGCAGAAGCATCACAAGAAAGCTCAAAAGCCCGCCGGCAAGGCTGTAAAGGATGGACATTCCATTTCCGAACAGATACCCCATCAGAAGAATGCGGGCGACGGAAATCATCAGGACTTCCCCTGCCGGAAGGAAAAAGAGGCCGACAACTACAACCAGATTAGCAATGCCGAGTTTGATTCCGGGAACACCGAGGTTGATCGGGATCAGTACCTCCACATAACTGAAGATCATGGCAAGTGCCATCAGCATGGCGCATAAGGCAATTTTTCTGCTTGCAGTGCGGCTGTCTCTCATAAATTCCAATTCCTTTCTTTTCGCTGGTATCGCTTATTTTGCAATCACATCCGGCGCATCCTCTGCGTCGTCCGGTGCAAAACCGGCGCTCTCCACCTCCGCCACCAGCTTGTGCGGCAGGCAGACGATTGTCTCATTGACCCGGGAAATGGTACCCTGTCGTTTGCAGTAGCCGTCCGGACAGTCGGCCTCTTCCATATGGGCACTTCCATTTTCAATCACGAGTGTATTCGTTCCGTGATCTGTCTCAATCTTCACGGTCTGATCTTGGGCGAGCGAATACGTTCCGTAAGTCTCGCGTCCACCGTGATTTTTAAGGTATTTCCACTTTCTGTTTTCGGCAGCCGAAGCGCCAGGGCAAGAATTCCGGCAATCAACAGAACCATGCCTGCCAGAATCAGATCTTTTTTCTTCATAAAAATTTTTCCTTGTTTTGGGTTAGATTCCGGCCCATAACAGCAGTGTCAGGAGAAGAACGGCACGGAACAGAGTAAACAGGATTTCATTTCCATGAAGTTCCTTTACACCGCAGCGGATATTGCCTTTCGGGCACATATCGATGCATTTCTGGCACTGGAAACAGTCGCCAGAGATCTCCACGGATCCATCGGATGGCAGTTCCACCGCTGACGGGCACTTTCTCGTGCAGGCGCTGCAGCCGCGGATGCAGTTTTCGCGTTTCCGGTGCAGAGTAAAGAACGGCAGGATCGGAAGCAGAGAAAAGACAGCTCCCATTGGGCACAGGAAACGGCAGAAAAAGCGCTCCTCAAAGAACATGCCGACCAGGATCAGCACCAGAAGAACAATGCCTGGAATATAAGAGGAAAGTCGGAAATTTCCCGCATGCAGCATGGAAAAGACATCCCATGGGCTTGTTCCTCTTGCTTTCTGATAAACTCCTGCAAAGCAGCAAAGAGCAATCAGAAGCAGAATGCCGTATTTGACCAGCGCCAGTTTTTTGCCAGTTCCGGTTTGATGCGTCTGGGCTTCTTTTTACGTTTCTTACAGATTATACCATAAATTGCATGCATTGCATCCCCCAGACTTCCAAAAGCGCATGCAAAACCGCAGAAAAATCTTCCGAATACGATCGTAAATGCACAGACAAGGAGCAGAGCCGACACAAACGCGGTCATCTCAATTTTTTCACCCTGTCCAAGCTGCGTAAAAATGTATTTCACTCCGTTAAATGCAGCGGTAAATACTGACGGAAGAAACAGGAAATATAAAAGCTGGATTCCGGCACGCAGGCAGGAAACGATCTCTTTTCTCTTCTTTGCCGGTAATGTGGATAGGTCTAAATTTTTCATGTTATTTCTCCGCCTTTTCTATTGCTTCCTGCGCCGCATTTCTGATACCGGTGGAGCTGAATGTTGCTCCGCTGATCGTATCAACATCGGCGGACTGTGCCTCAATAATCTTTGGAATGATCGCCTCCGCGTTTGACAGATACGCACTGTCCTCGCCGTCGGCGGATGTGATGGCAAGATCGGTAATCTGGCCGCCCTCTACGGTTACTTCAACTGCAATGGTGCCGCCGAAGCCGTCAGCTTCACCGTCATACGTACCGTCCATGTACTGCCTTCTGCTTCTGCTGCTTCACTTGCGGCCGTATCCGCCGTGTTGGATGCAGCTGCTGCGGCCTGCAGATTTTCCTTCTGAAGCTGGGTCGTCTCAAGCTCTGCCGAGAGCCGCGCGATCTGATCCTCTTTGTCTCTTTTATCGAGTACGGTATTGTAGCCGATCAGAACAGCAGCAATGACAGCGACATTCAAAAAACGAACAATCAATTGTCTCATCTGTTTTCCCCTTTATTGCGTTACTTTCGCAGCATCCAGCGCATTCCGGCATGCCTCAAGAATGGCTTTTGAGGAGCAGGTTGCACGGGAAACGGTGTCGATGTTTTCAAGCGTTCCGGTTTCCAGAATCTGAGCGGAAACGCCTTTGATTTTGGAGGTTCCTTCGGATGCGCGGCGGATGTAGAGACATTCTGACTGTCTCCGTCACCGGTGATGTTGCTTAACGCTACGATTTTATCGTTTTCAATTGTTACCGTCACGGAAAGCTGATAAGCGGTAAAATCTTCATCTTCATCCGGTTCGCAGACGGCAATCGCTGTGTATTCGCCGTCCTGATAGATCTTTTGTTCCGGAGTTTCCGTCGGGGTTGGTGTTGGCGTCTCGAGTTGGTCTCCGGGGTTCGGTCGGGGTTGGTGTTTCCGTCGGTGTCGGAGTTACCGTTGGCGTCGGGTTGGATTTTTCTTTTCCTCAGTTACGCGTTCTGCCTCTTTTAAAGCTTCCTCGATTGCCGCAAGAATTCCCCTGGAGCTGTAGGTTGCGCCGGAAACGGTGTCGACTTCCAGTGTCTGGTTTTTCACAACGTCCTTTGCTGTCTGTTTTGCGCGTTTTAAGAATGCTTCGTCATCTTCACTCTCGGTCACGAGAATTGCCTTGATCGTCTCATCCTGAATGACAACTGCCGTTGTAATGTCTCCCAGATAGCCCTCGCCGGTTCCGTAGTAAATGCCTTCCTCGTATGGGAATTTTCCTTCCGGAATCGTTGTGGTTCCGCCGCTGCTCGTTCCGTTATCCGGAACGGTCTCGCCGTTTGTTGCCTTCTTCGCATTTTCCAGCGCCTGTTTTACTGCGTTCTGGATGCCGCGGGAGCTGTACGTTGCGCCGGATACGAGATCCACATCGGTTTTCTGTCCGTCTACGATGCGGTCCGCTACGACTTTGGCACGGTTGAAGAATGTCTCGTCATCTTCGTTTTCCAGAATCAGTACCGCTTTGATCGTCTGATCCTGCAGGGCTACCGCCACTTTGATGTCTCCCTGGAAACCGGCGGCCGTTCCGTAATAAATTCCGTCCTGATAAGGAAAACTTCCCTTGGATGCAGACGAGTTGTTATTGTTCTGGCCGTTATTCTGACTGTTGTTTCCGTTGTTTGTATTGCCCTGGCTTCCTCCGTTTGTACTGGAAGACCCGTTCACTGCCGCCTGACTTAAGGCACTCCGCACAGCTTCAATAATACCGCGGGAGCTGTATGTCGCGCCGGAGACCGTATCCACATTCGTACTCTGTGTTGAGATAATCGTCGAAATCAGAGAGGAAGCACTGGAAAGGTAGCTTGGCGTATCGCTGTTTTCCACAATATCAATCGAAGCAATTTTTCCGCCGCTGACAACAACACAGACTTTCATTGTGCCGCCAAATCCCGTTCCGGTTCCGTAATACGTTCCATCCCGGTAGCAGCCGGTTCTTCGATTTTAGATACTGTAACGGTTCCGCCGGCAGAGGCTCCGCCGCCTGCCGCTCCTGATGCGGATTCCGGTTCTGAAGTGTCCTCCTGACCGGTCAGTGCATTTTTCACGGCTGCAAGGATACCTTTTGAACTGAAAGTTGCACCGGAAACCGTGTCCACATCCACACTCTGGGATGCGATGATACGGTCGATAACTCCCTTCGCACGGTTCAGGAAAGCTGCGTCCTCGCCGGGAGCGCTTACAATCGAGATCGACTGAATCGTTTTGTCTTTCAATACGACAGAGACTGTAATCGTACCGCCAAAACCTGTTCCGCTTCCTTCGTACGTTCCGTCCGCCAGCTCAAAGCTGCCGAACCGACGGCTGCGACAAGTTCTGCTTCGGTATCGGTTGTCTTTTTGGTATCGTCCTTCTTTTTTGTATCATCTTTCTTTTCCGCTGCATCGGTATCCTGTTCCGGCTCCGGTGTCACCAGTGCTCCGGCTGCTCTACGGCGTAAACCGGTGCAGTGTAGCCGTTCAGCGAAATACCGGCACAGGCTGCTACGATAACTGCCGCGAGAGCCGGTGCAAATGCTGTCAGTTTTTTCCATTTTCCCATGGTTATGTATCACCGTCTTTCCTGATAATGTTTGTCTCGTGATCGGATGTGAAATCGTCAGCAATTCCTTCGGTTACATACAGAACGCCGTCCGCATCCTCCAGAATGGTGTCAAATTCATCGCTGTGTGCACGCCAGTATTCGGCCGCCTTGTCCTTCCCCATGATGAAAAGAGAAGTAGAAAGGCATCCGCCAGTGTTCCGTCAGCACTTACGATCGTCACCGACACCAGACCGTTATTTGCCGGATGACCGTCGATGGATCGATGATGTGATGATATTTCATGCCGTCCTGTTCGAAATACCGCTCATAGCCGCCAGAAGTAATAACCGCCCGGTTGGCCGTCGAGAGAATGCGAGATAATCATCCTCTACCTCCGGACTCTGCACGGCAACGCGCCATTTACTGCCGTCCGTTTTCGTGCCGACAACCTGAACGTTTCCGCCGAGGTTGATGAGCCCGCTCGTCACACCGCATTCCCGGTAAATATCGGCGATTCTGCCGGAGGTATAGCCCTTTGCGATTCCGCCGAAGTCAATTTTCATGCCGTCCTTGGCAAAGCTGATGGATGCGCTGTCCTTGTCGTATAGGATATCATTGGCATCGGTCAGCGGAAGGAGGCTTTCGATCGTCTCATCCGAAGGAATCGTATAATTCCGGTTGTAAAACCCCAGGCGTCCATGATCGGATAAATTGCGATGTCGAAAACGCCGTTTGTGCTGTCATACAGATCCAACGAGCGTTCCAGCAGATAGGTGGTATCCTCCGATAAGGTTCCGCCGCCGTTTGCATTGATCTGCGCTACTTCACTCGTCTTCTCTCCGGTCGACAGAAGTGCATCCAGCCGCTCAATCTCCTGCTGCGCCTGATCCACCGCCGTTTCTGCATTCGGACCATAGGCAGTGACCGTCATGTACGTATCCATCGCAAAAATATCTCGGCTGCTCGATGCATCTGCGGCATCGGAAGAAGCTGTGGATGATGCGGATTTCTGCGTGGAATTCTCTTCCGAAGCGTCAGAACTGCTCGAAGACTCCGAAACAGACGCCGGCTGTGTCTGACTTTCACTGCTCTCCGGCTGCGCTGCTGTCCCCGCACCGGAACATCCGCCGACCGTCATCACCATGGCAAGACAAAATGCTGCAACAATTTTCTTTTTCATAAATAAAACTCCATTTTTTCTTATGTTAGGAAATTCTAACTTTGGTATTATAACATTAACTCGTAACTTACGCTATGAATTACTTGATAAAAGTTTTTCAATTAGCGTTCTGCATCTGATAAATTTTCTCATTTTATGTACTCTAAATCAAGTGGATTTTACTGGAATTCAAGCACCGATATACAAAAAGCCCCCACAGCCGCATTGCTGCGGCCGCGGGGGCTTTTAGAAATAACATTTTCAGAAATTACATATGATCATGGCAGGTACGTGCAATTACGTCCATCTGCTGCTCTTTTGTCAGGTCGATGAATTTAACTGCATAGCCGGATACACGGATTGTGAAGTTTGCATACTCCGGTTTCTCCGGGTGCTCCATTGCGTCGATCAGTTTTTCGGTTCCGAATACGTTTACGTTCAGGTGATGTGCACCCTGCTCGAAGTATCCGTCCAGAACGTGTACCAGGTTCTCGGTACGCTCTTCGTCGTTGTGGCCGAGTGCGCCCGGGTTGATGGTCTGGGTGTTGGAGATTCCGTCCAGAGCGTCCTCATACGGCAGTTTTGCTACAGAGTTCAGGGAAGCAAGAAGTCCGCTCTTCTCTGCGCCGTAAGACGGGTTAGCTCCTGGAGACAGAGGCTCACCGGCTTTTCTTCCATCCGGCAGAGAACCAGTTGCTTTACCATATACAACGTTGGAAGTAATGGTAAGGATAGAGGTAGTCGGCTCGGAATCACGATAGGTATGGCAGTATTTCAGTTTGTCCATGAAGGTACGAAGCAGCCATACAGCGATCTCGTCTGCTCTGTCATCGTCGTTGCCGTATCTTGGGAAGTCACCGGTTGTCTCGAAGTCAACAGCCATTCCTTCTTCGTCACGGATAACTTTAACTTTAGCGTATTTGATTGCGCTTAAGGAGTCTACTACGTGAGAGAATCCTGCGATACCGGTTGCGAAGGTACGTCTTACATCGGTGTCGATCAGAGCCATCTCTGCTGCTTCATAGTAGTATTTGTCATGCATGTAATGGATCATGTTCAGAGTTCCAACGTACAGATGAGCCAGCCAGTCCATCATAACGTCGTATTTCTTCATAACCTCATCATAGTCCAGATACTCGCTGGTGATCGGCTGATATTCCGGAGCAACCTGCTGTTTTGTCTTCTCGTCTTTACCGCCGTTGATAGCGTACAGAAGGCATTTTGCAAGGTTTGCACGAGCGCCGAAGAACTGGATCTCCTTACCGGTCTCGGTAGCAGATACACAGCAGCAGATGGAGTAATCATCGCCCCATACCGGACGCATTACATCATCGTTCTCATACTGGATGGAGCTTGTCTGTACAGAAATATGAGCTGCATATTTCTTGAAAGCTTCCGGAAGATTCTCAGAGTACAGAACAGTAAGGTTCGGCTCTGGGGACGGTCCCATGTTTTCCAGTGTATGCAGGAAACGGAAATCGTTCTTTGTAACGATAGAACGTCCGTCGATTCCCATACCGGCAACTTCCAGAGTAGCCCATACCGGGTCACCGGAGAACAGCTGATTGTAAGACGGAATTCTTGCAAATTTAACCATACGGCATTTCATTACCAGATGGTCGATCAGCTCCTGAGCTTCTTTCTCGGTCAGGATACCTTTTTCGATATCTCTTTCGATGTAGATGTCGAGGAAAGTAGATACACGGCCAACGCTCATTGCAGCACCATTCTGGGTCTTGATTGCTGCAAGATATCCAAAGTACAGCCACTGAACAGCCTCTTTTGCATTTTTAGCCGGCTGGGAAATGTCGTAGCCATAAGACTGTGCCATAACTTTCATTTCCTGAAGTGCTTTTACCTGATCTGCGATCTCTTCTCTTAACTGGAAGTCACCACGACGCATTCCCTGACGGTTCGTTGCAGCGAAATCTGCTTTTTTGCACTCGATCAGGTAATCAATACCGTACAGAGCTACACGACGATAGTCGCCTACGATACGGCCACGGCCATAGGTATCCGGCAGACCGGTCAGGATTTTATTATGACGGGCTTTCATCATCTCTGGTGTGTAGATGTCGAATACACCCTGGTTATGTGTTTTGTGATATTTAGTGAAAATTTCATGAAGCTTCTCGCTTGGTTTGTAGCCGTAAGTCTCGCAGGACTGCTCAGCCATTTTAATTCCACCATACGGCATAAATGCACGTTTCAGCGGTTTGTCTGTCTGAAGACCAACTACCTGCTCCAGATCTTTCATGCTGTCATCGATATATGCTGCGCCGTAAGCTGTGATTCCGCTTACAACGTCTGTCTCCATATCCAGAACGCCGCCTTTTGCACGCTCTTCTTTCTGGAGTTCCTGTAATTTGCCCCACAGACGGTCTGTAGCCTCTGTTGGTCCCTCCAGGAATTTCTCATCTCCGTCATATGGAGTATAGTTGTTCTGAATAAAGTCACGTACGTCGATGCCTTCTTTCCAGAGTCTTCCGGTAAAGCCATCCCACTGTTCAAATTCTCTCATTTGCTTTGTTCCTTTCTGGTGTTATTTTGTTTCGTCACGCGCCGGCATCTTCTTTGCACCGGGCATGAACACCTCCGCATGGATAATATAACAAATCTCTGCTTTCAGCGCAAGATATGCACTTGAAAAAATACAAGGAAAAACCACAAAATCTTGTATTTTTATAAGAACAAAATCTACATGTGGCGCTTTTTTTTATGCCCCGTATCCGATTTCATATATCTGCTCTGCAAAGTCACAAATAACATATGTTCCATCGGAAAATTCACTCTTCTGTACGCTTCCGTCCGCCGTCATACACTCGTGGCGTACCAGTTCCAGGAGTGCCGTTTTTTCATGCAGCTCCGTTACAACGCGGCATCTTTCTGTCATCTCTTCCAGACTGATTTTCTCCCCGTCAAATGCACCATCTGTATTCGGATATGCGCCGTCCCGTACAAGATACGGTGCACCGCCTGCAAGAAGCGCATACAGCATATAGTCCTCGTCTTTTGAAACACGGTCCATCATCCACGGCTCGATTACGCAGTCATGATACACAAGATTAAAGAGCGGCACCGGGATTCCTTTTTTCGGTGTCTCTGCCGGGCGCAGCATAAAGTCGTACGGCGCATAATGGCAGAATACCAGATACGGAACGGCCCAGTCGCTGACCTCCTCGGAGCTTGAGAGAATCCCCTGTGATAGCAGCCAGGAGAAGCAGTTTCCGCGGTACGTATAGCAGTCTCTTCTCGTCATCACATGCTCCGGATTTGCGCACTCGTCGCCCTCGTTGCACGTAAACACATCGAGGTATGCACCGTCAAGCCGGATTCCGTTTTTCTTCAGCTCGGCAAAATTCCGTTTCACATAGAACGGTGCCTGCGTTGCACAGAGATAGCTCTGCGGTCCGCCCGCCCAGTAACTGTGTCCCGGTATCGTTCTATCCGGAAGGCGGCAGGCATAATTTTCATCGTAGCTCGGCGCTGCATGGTAATAATCGCGGTACTGGTCGTGAATACCGAATTTGTAGCCGAAATCATGCATCGTATCGACAAGCGATTTCATGTCTTCCCATCCGCCGGCCGCTTGGCATGCCGGTGTGTAGTCCGGATGCTGGTTGTCATACCCCGGTTCTGCCCAGCCGTCCAGATGAAGATAGACTTTCTCTACGCCGAGATCATGAATTTCGCGGATCTGCTGTTCGCGCACGGAAAACGGCACTACGCGGTTATTTTTCTCCGGATTCTGCGGATCGAAAAAGCCGGACTCCAGTTGCACAACCGTCTTGATTCCCGTATGAACAAAACACGTTCCCACAAGATCGTGAATGGACGGATTCTGTACTGCCTTTTCTTTCAAAGTGCGCAGATGGCCCTGTTCCCGTACATACTGACGGTATGTTTTGCAGAGGTCGTTATAATCGCAGTCATTTAAAAACGTATAACGGAATACGCGGCGGTAATTCATTGTTCCAAGGCTTGGCTCCAGCCATGCCCCCACGCTGGTATACGGGCCGCCTGCCGGGTGCTCTGCCTGATAACCGGCGTTCCACGGTGTTGTACAGATCGCTGTATAGCCGTATCTTTCCTTCACTTGGCCAAACCACGGCATATAGCCGCCGGAGGTCTCAAATCTGCCGTCAAACGAAAGCTTTCCAAGTTCCGTCTTCCAGGTATTCGGAATCAGAAGTCCCTGTCCCTCGGTAAGGAGTGTATACCAGTCATCGCGCCCGTTTGTAAACTCCATTGCCGTCGGCCACAGCACCTTTACCGGATGCAGTCCCTCATCGCAGAGCGGAATCCACTCCATCCAGAATGTTTCATCCACAGCTTCGATCCAGATAATCGTCTCGAAGGCATACGGTGTTCCCGCAAATCCCGCATAACGCTCCGGATGCCGCATCCGACGCCGAAGGAATAGACCTCATGGGAAATCTCCTCTGCATCCTGGAAACGGTATGTTCCCTCTGCAAAAATCAGTTCCGGTGTCTTTTTCGGATCCGTATTCCAGACAACGCCGTCTTTTTCGATCCTAAGTCCCAGCGTCTCTTCATCGAGCATCACAGCATGCGATCCGCTTTCTATTTTTTCATCTGT
>ENA-OQER01000854-OQER01000854.1-human-gut-metagenome-genome-assembly--contig:-NODE-854-length-16015-cov-2.119209_pt1 | contig 16015 bp, 17 predicted proteins | sample MGYA00242797_ERZ504639 | MGnify/ENA primary metagenome ERZ504639 (study PRJEB26092, sample SAMD00036306) | human gut metagenome | host: Homo sapiens | study: EMG produced TPA metagenomics assembly of...
AGGAGGGTGAGGAGAGACACCGCTGCTCCCCGAACTCACCAGCAAACACAATCCAACCTCATCACTTCTTCATCTGCGACAATATCGTCCGACACTGATTAGCCTCCCCTTCGGAAGGTGAGATCAGTGCCAGTAACGCCGCCGCCGGTGTTACCAGCGTTGCCAGTGCCGCAGCAACAGCACCACGGGCAATCAACGGCCCGGCTTTCACCCCAGCCTGCGGATTTTTAAACGTCCCACGCACATACAGCGGCGAACGCAGTGTGATAATCCGAATCCCTTTACTCTCCGGATCAATAGTCAAATCCAGCTGTTCCGAAGCAAAACTTGCCGTGCCGGTAACATTAATCAACGCGTTCTCAGTATCGAAAGCAAAAATCTGCGGGCGCGCCACGCCGTTGGCAATATTCAGATTCGCCGCCGCGCAGTTCACCCGCACCTCATCGTCACCAAATATCGCACCGACAATGTAGTTGCCGACATTCAGCCCAACAATCTCCATCAGGTTGCGGCTCACCAGCCCGTCATTCATCAACAGTTTCAGGTTGCCGTTACTGTTGCCTAAAAGTGCTGCCACCGAGTTACCGCTACCGCGTAGTTCCGCGTCACCGTTCATTTCCCCCAGCGTCTTCTGCATCAGTTCCACATCGGGCATCAGTTCTTTCAGTTTCAGTCGACGAGCCTGAATATCTGCCCGCCCCTGCATCGGCTTTTTATCGCTTCCAGATGAATATTCGCCGCAATGCTGCCGCCCGCCATGCCAAATTTCAGCGGTTGCAGGCGCAGGTCAGCATTTTTGAGGATGATATGAGTAGAAAGATCGCTAATCGGCAGGCTACTGCCATGCTCAATGCGCCGCCCTTTGAAGCGAACATCGGCATCCATAACGTCCCATTTATCGGTTTCGAAGCGGTCATAAGGCAGCACTTTGCCCGCAGGCTGAACGCTTTTTTCGCCCTTCTTCTGTTCAGACCGTTTCGACTTTTCTGCCCCTTTCCCGGAGTCAACGCCAATTAACGGTCCCAGGTCCGCCAGCCGCAATTGCCGCGACTCGACATCACCTTCCAGTTTTGGTCGTGGTTTTCCGGTGGTGTAGACCAGAGAACCGTGGATATCGCTATCGCCAATTCGCCCATTAAAACCGCGATAATCAAAGACCGACGATTTTTCAGTGTCGATTTTCGCTACCAGCCGACCATCCGTTTCAAACGGCGGGGTATCGGGCAGCAGAACGCCCGTCAGTTCATAGAGATCACCCAGTGAATCGCCAGAAAATTTAAGCCGTAAATCGACACCGCCCATCTTCATTGGGTCATTCACGACGCCATCAAAAGCAACACGGGTGTTACCAGAGCGGAAATCAGCCTGTACCGGAAACGGCGTCCCTTCGCCACGCAGCGCCAGCATACCGCCTATTTTTCCCGTACCCGTGAGCGGTTCACCGTTATAACGTCCCTGCGCCTTCAGGCCAAAAACGTAATCGCCCACCTTTTCTTTATCCGCTTTACCTTTCGATCCAGTAACTTCGCTGAACGGCAGCGGCTTGCCTAACGGATCAACAAAAATCTCCAGATCCGCTTTGCTTACTTTGTCATCAATAGCGATCCGCCCTTGATCGAAAAGAATATTATCCAGCCGAAACGACCATGCCGACGGCTTTGCATTCGCGTCTTTGTTATCATCGTTGGCGAGATTAAACGTCCAGTTATTGTTCTTTTCGGAGAGGCGAATCAGGCGCGCGTCGGGCTTTTCGAGCTTGATCCACGCAGCCAGACCGTTTTGGTCAGCAGCGCCAGCGGGGCCAGCGTTGCCTCTACGCGTGGCAAATGCACCATCGTGACTTCGGGAATATCCGGTGGATTGCCAAGAATGATGTCTTCCGCGTGTACATGGGGCCACGGCACCCAGCTGCGCCAGCCAGTTTCTTGTTTTTGCCGCTCCCACACCACGCCCAGATCGCCACGGATAGCGAACGGACGATTCAACTCCGCAGAGACTTTCTGGTTGATGGTCGGTTTGAGTCGATTCCAGTCAAAAGTTGCAATCAAAATGATCGCCACGACAATCAACAACAAGAAAGCCCCTGAAATCGCAGCGGTTATTTTGCCTGCCTTGCTCATCGTTCGCTTCCTCATATTCTTCCTGTGCCAGTCCTAAAGATAGTCCAGCCAGGCGGAAAATGAGGCAGCTTATAGCGCCAGAACCGCCGTATTCAGCGTTTCTATCGGTGCCGGGCGTGAAAGAAACCAGCCTTGTGCGGCGAATGCGGGCGAGTTCTGAACATCACGCCACTCTTCCGGTGTTTCTACGCCCTCGACAATCACCCCGCGACAATAGCGATTCATTAGATGTAAAAGCTGAGAAAAGAGTGTGCGCCTTCCGGCGACTGACGCAGCATCACGAACAGCTCTCGCGCGATTTTGATGTAGTCATAACGCACTTCACTTAGCGCAGAGAAATTTGCCATCCCGGTGCCAAAATCATCCAGCCACAGCGGGCCAAATTCACACATCGAGGCAAAGGTTGAATCTTTCGGCAGGCGGATGTGTTCCACCAGTCGAAACGCAGCCAGGGAAGACGCTCAATCTGGCGCAGGATTTTTGGTTGCTGACGCAGGGCGATGAGCGTAGGGCCATCAATATTGACCGATGCCAGCAGGCCGTGCTCTATAAAGAAGTCGCTTTTTGCGCCAACAAATCAATCTGCTCTTTCACAACCTCCATCCGATGCTGACGGTGATTTCAGTAAAATAGCGATCCGGCGGCAGGCGTTGCGAAGGGTTCAAGGGATGCGTGACCACCGTTAATAGCTCCACGGCCATTAACCGCCCGCATGTTTGATAGATCGGCTGCCAGGTGTAAGCACGCTCACACTGCAACCAAAAACGCCGTTCCTGCAAGCTCTCGATGCTTGCTTCAGGGTTGCTTATTCGCTGGATAACCTGCCTTATCATCAAAGATGTCCTGTGTTTAAAAGTGATGCTGCCCGGACTCGACAAAGATTATCGGCGCGTAAGCAGAACTTTACCGCCTGGCCGGGGTAAATTTCCTCACTCCACAACGGAATCTTTCAGGAATACGTCCTGGCTCAAAAAAATAATGGAACACTGTTTTAATATGGTTGACCAGCAAACCACCACAGCGCAAACTAACGCTAATTTTTTACAGATCAGGTTCACGACTATGTCCAAAAAGATTGCCGTGATTGGCGAATGCATGATTGAGCTTTCCGAGAAAGGCGCGGACGTAAGCGCGGTTTCGGCGGCGATACCCTGAACACTTCCGTCTATATCGCCCGTCAGGTCGATCCTGCGGCATTAACCGTTCATTACGTAACGGCGCTGGGAACGGACAGTTTTAGCCAGCAAATGCTGGACGCCTGGCACGGCGAGAACGTTGATACTTCCCTGACCCAACGGATGGAAAACCGTCTGCCGGGCCTTTACTACATTGAAACCGACAGCACCGGTGAACGTACGTTCTACTACTGGCGTAACGAAGCCGCTGCCAAATTCTGGCTGGAGAGCGAGCAGTCTGCGGCGATTTGCGAAGAGCTGGCGAATTTCGATTATCTCTACCTGAGCGGGATTAGCCTGGCGATCTTAAGCCCGACCAGCCGCGAAAAGCTGCTTTCCCTGCTGCGCGAATGCCGCGCCAACGGCGGAAAAGTGATTTTCGACAATAACTATCGTCCGCGCCTGTGGGCCAGCAAAGAAGAGACACAGCAGGTGTACCAACAAATGCTGGAATGCACGGATATCGCCTTCCTGACGCTGGACGACGAAGACGCGCTGTGGGGTCAACAGCCGGTGGAAGACGTCATTGCGCGCACCCATAACGCGGGCGTGAAAGAAGTGGTGGTGAAACGCGGGGCGGATTCTTGCCTGGTGTCCATTGCTGGCGAAGGGTTAGTGGATGTTCCGGCGGTGAAACTGCCGAAAGAAAAAGTGATCGATACCACCGCAGCTGGCGACTCTTTCAGTGCCGGTTATCTGGCGGTACGTTTAACGGGCGGCAGTGCGGAAAACGCGGCGAAACGCGGGCACCTGACCGCAAGTACCGTTATTCAGTATCGCGGCGCGATTATCCCGCGTGAGGCGATGCCAGCGTAAAAGCAGCATATGCAAAAGGCTGGATAAAGTGTTACCCCTCTATCCAGCTCATCCATAAATACCTGATGATTGTGCTAACTCATCACCATCAGGCATTACTGTGCAGGTGGAATATCCGTCACTTCAGGATGTACGTCATCCGTGGCGACAGAGGTGGTCGCAGCGGCGGTAGATGGGGCCATGATTTGATCCCAGGCCGCCTGCAACGCTTTCATGTTAAATTCCGGCTCGCCTTTCGGCTGCAGCAGTATTAACGCCATATCATTCGACAACTGCTGACGCAGATCCTGATTTAACATCTCCACCGTCAGGCTGTTAAGGAAATCCTGCCGCAGTTTCTGATACTGCTCCGGCGCGATATCGACGACCTGATTTTGCAACGAACGCATCCGCTGACCCATCAGAATATCGGTATCAGCCCGCGCATAGGCGGCAAACAGTTTCTGCAGCTCCAGTTTCTTTTGCGCCACTAACGCATTGAACTCTTCTTCCGGCAGACCTTTATCGCGAACCTTCGCCAGTTCACGCGCCACCAGATTAAGGTTGCTGTTCAGCTTGTCGTTTGGTGATTCGATGTTGATGGCACACTGCGCACGCAGATACAGCACACGGCAGTCAAATCCAAGACCGATGTCTTTGCTGTTACTGGCGCTTAACGCTTGCTGAACATGCAGAACAGCGCCTCGCGGGCCAGGTCCGCACGCCAGTAGCGCAGCAGTGCGGCTGATTCACGAATCGGCTGCCACGGCGTATCCCACATGATAGATAACCGGTCCTGACGCACCGCGTCAGTCATAATACTCACCGCTTCCGCACGCAGCGGAGAAAGCGTCGGCACCGGAGCTGGCGTTTCACGTTTGCCTTTCAGTTCGCCAAACGTTTTGTTGATTTGGTCGACAACCGAGCGCGCATCCACGTTTCCCACCACCAGTAGCGTCATTGCATCCGGGGTGTACCATTTCTGATAGAAATCTTTAATTTTTTCCGCTTCAACGGGTTGTTTCAGCGGATCGGCAGGATCGTGACCTAACAAGGTTGATCCTTTCAGACGATAACGCCACCAGCCCTCTTTAGTATCGGCAGGCCAGGTTGCCACCATGTCCTGACTTTGCAGCGCGTGGTTGATGGTTTCTGGTGTGATAGTCAGTTTGCCAGTGGCATTTGCCAGGTAAGAGAGCGCCTCTTTCAGCAAATCGTTACGGTTATTGGGCAAACTCAGATTAAACAGCGTAGTGTCATACGAGACAATTACCGGCGGCATCGGGCGTTAGGGTCGATCCCCTGCTGCCACAATGAACGCGCCTGTGCTGCGTCAAGGCCACCGCTTTGCGTTAGCGCAATACGAGGGATGGCGTGACTGTAACCGCTCTGTTGTGTACTTTCGGCGAGCGAACCGGTATTAACCAGCAGGCGAATTTCAACACGATCGCTGGGACGCTGGGGGGTGGTCAGCACTTGCCACTGTAAACCGTTGGAAAGCGTCCCCTGTTGCCATGCTGGATCAGGCTGGAGCGCATCTGCCTGCACATAGCCAGCAGTGGCCATCATCAGCAAACCGCCCGCTAAAAGTCGAATTTTTGTGCCCTGCATGTGAACCCCTGATCAACTATCCTGGTAATAAAAAAACTGCCCGTTGTCGGTCAGTCTAAATGACGTTAAAAACACTTCGTGTTAGACCGCAAGAACATGAAAATGTCACGGAAGAAGTGAAATAAACCTGAACTCACCCAGGTGGTAAGTTCAGGCACAGGGGTCAATTATGCGCAAACACCCGCACTCGGGGAAGGGAGTGCGGGCATAAGTGATGAGATTAAGAGGATAATTCGTGCGTTTTGCCATCCGGCGCACGATTATTCAGCACATCGTCCAGTTTTTTGTGGTCCAGTTCTTTCACCCACTTAGCAACGACAATGGTCGCTACGCCGTTACCGACCAGGTTAGTCAGCGCACGAGCTTCTGACATAAAGCGGTCGATACCGAGGATCAGCGCCAGACCCGCTACCGGCAAATGGCCCACCGCAGAGAGCGTCGCCGCCAGCACGATAAAGCCACTACCCGTTACCCCTGCCGCCCCTTTAGAAGAAAGCAGCAACACGATTAACAGCGTGATTTGGTGGACGATATCCATCTGACTGTTAGTGGCCTGGGCGATAAACACCGCCGCCATTGTCAGGTATATCGATGTGCCATCAAGGTTAAACGAGTAGCCTGTCGGGATGACCAGCCCCACCACCGATTTACGGCAGCCGAGTTTCTCCATCTTGTCGAGCATACGCGGCAGCGCCGACTCGGAAGATGAAGTCCCCAGTACAATCAGCAGTTCTTCACGGATGTAGCGGATAAATTTGAAGATACTGAAACCAGTCGCTTTAGCGATTGAACCCAATACCAGCACCACAAACAGGATACAGGTAATGTAGAAACAGATAATCAGCTGCCCCAGTTGCACCAGTGTGCCGACGCCGTATTTACCGATGGTAACGCCATTGCCCCGAACGCACCAATAGGTGCCAGACGCATGATCATATTGATGATGCCGAAGATGACCTGCGAGAAACTTTCGATGACGTTAAAAATCAGTTGGCCTTTGCTGCCCAGACGGTGGAGCGCAAAACCAAACAGTACGGCAAACAGCAGCACCTGCAGAATGTTACCGCTGGCAAATGCGCCAATGACGCTCGCCGGGATGACATCCATAATGAAGGCGACAATGCCCTGGTCTTTCGCCTGATCGGCGTAAACCGCTACCGCTTTCGCATCAAGCGTTGCCGGATCGACGTTCATTCCGGCACCAGGCTGCACGACGTTAACGATGATAAGACCAATAATCAGCGCGATGGTACTGACAATCTCAAAGTAAAGCAGTGCGACTGCGCCGGTACGACCGACCGCCTTCATGCTTTCCATGCCCGCAATGCCCGTTACGACGGTACAAAAGATGACAGGAGCGATGATCATCTTAATGAGCTTAACGAAGCCGTCGCCAAGCGGTTTCATTTGCTCGCCTATTTCAGGATAGAAATGGCCAAGGAGAATACCAATGGCTATCGCTGTCAGGACCTGAAAGTAAAGGCTTTTAAACAGAGAGGTTTTCATAGGGTGTCCTTTAGTAAAACCACAGGTCTTGTAAGGTTATGGGGTACCTGCGGCCTTAAAATAACACCCAGACAACATCACAGAAATGTACCTGGATCATAATTGAAACAAAAAGGTTAAAAAGTTTGAGCTGGCTCGCACAAACCAGCACTTTTTAAAGTTTTGTAATCAGTTTGGGGTAGCTACTTTTCTTCCAGGTAACTCTCTTCGAAGATTTCAATAGGGAGTGGGCGAGCAAAAAGGAAGCCCTGGGCAATACCAACGCCCGCTTTTGCCAGCCAGTCGCGTTGTGCTTCAGTCTCCACGCCTTCGGCAATCATTTGTAAGTTCAGGCTCTGCGCCAGCATGATAATTGCAGCAATCATGCTGCTATCTTCCGGCAAGCCTTCAACAAACATTTTGTCGATTTTCAGTACGTCGATTGGCAACGATTTCATATGCTGCAGCTGACGCAGCCCTGCGTAGCCCATGCCGAAATCATCCAGCGCCACCCGAACTCCGGCATTGCGCAGCGGACGGAGGATTGCCACCGCAGCATGAGGGTCGTCAATACGTCGGCTTTCTGTCACTTCCAGAATCAGTGTTCCCGGCTGAATGCGATAGCGGGTTAACAGTTCCAGCATATCCGCCACCATATTTGGGTGCATCAGTTGCAGCGCAGAGAGGTTTACCGACAAGGGCAGCATAATGCCGCGCTCTTGCCAGGCTGCAAGCAATCGACAGGACTCTTCCAGCACCCAGTGACCGACGGTAACCATCAGCCCACAGCACTCAATGCGATCGATTAAGCCATCCGGCAGGTCCCAACTGCCATCCGGTTGCTGGATACGCAGTAACACTTCCGCACTGACCAGTTTTCCGCTGGTCATCTCGACCTGTGGCTGTAACCAAATAGCAAACTGATGATTTTCCAGTGCATTAAGGATATCGCTCTCTTCCGTCAACCGCTTCTGGGCGGCTTCCATCTGCTGCGGATCAAAGAACTGAATCTGATTCTTGCCTTTATGGCGAGCGGTAAATGCCGCAGAAATAGCGCGACTGTAAAGCTGTTCGGCGGTGAGATCGCCGTAGAACATCGCCACGCCAATGCTACAGTGCGGACGGAGTTGAATACGTTCAATCGGCAGGCGCTCGCTCATGATAGTGAGCACTTGCTGACCTAAGGTGATTGCGTGCCACGGTTCCTGTACACCGTTGGCAATGACAGCAAAGTCATAACCGCTAATCTGCGCGAGGATCATACGTGGCGACAGTACCGATTTGAGTTTTTCCACCAGCGTCAGCATGCAGAATTTCTCGTTGCGTCCTCTTTCAGCACTGCCCGCAGTATCACGCAGGTTCACAGGTGATGATCATCAGCGCGGTGGTTTGTTTACGCGCGACAACCTGCTCCAGCATCTCCATCAGCAAGGCTTTGTTCGGCAAATCCGACACCGGGAAGCGCATCGCATTTTCGTTCTGTTCTTCATAATGGCGCTGCAGCAATTGCTGGTTGAGGTTGTAACTGCGCACCAACATACCGATTTCATCGTCCTGATGCAGACGCGGTAATGCCAGTTGGTGACCAACAAGCTCCTGGGCTGGGATGGCGTTAAGTTCGCGAGCAATATTGCGTAACGGATGCAAAATCAGGCGGTTAATGCACCAGCTGATGGCGACGGTCAGGATAAGCGACAAAAGTAAGTAAATGGTCACTAACGTTGAGAGGGTGCTCATCACGAACTTATACATACGGAAGGAATCCGCCTGTAGTACCAGATAGGCAATTGGCTGCGGGTTTGCCGGACGTTCGAGCGAGTAAACGCCCAGCGAGATTTGAACCGGTAGCTCAAACAGGCGAGTAACCATTACCGGCACCGGGCGCTCTGGAATAAAACTTTTACGCAGCGCCTGGAACTGGTTAGGCAGCACTACATCGGCACGGCTGACCACGCCTGCCGGTTTAATGCTGGCAAGAATAGCTTCCGCTTCGGGAATATCGCCTTTCAAAATAGCTGAAGATAAGGTTCGCGGACAGAGCGAGCAATGCTTTCCAGTTGCGTAGCCGTGTTATAGCGATTCTGTTGGACCAGATGGAACAGCAAAACGGTGCAAAAAATAAAAACGAACACCAGGACAACGGCTGCCACCATTGCCATCTGCTTGATTGTTAACGAGCGACTTACGCGCAAATTGTCTCCCCCCGGAAATCCCAGATTGCCGCCCGAGTATACCCGATCGCAGCGGCATTAAGAGAGGCGCTATCTGAAAACTTACCAGTCGGCGTAAGGTATCAGCGGCTGCGGCGGTAAATCCATGTCACCCTGCCATCCGGCGGCGGAATAACGTACGTAGAGCAGGAAATGGCTGGGTGCGTAATCTTTCGCCTGCTGGATATCAATTGCCGTGCAACAAACCAGTTGGAAGTAACACGTCGTTCAAGTAATGCCCGCGCCGTGTAGCCGAAGCCCTGACTGCTGCCGCCATCGTTGGATTGCCGCGCAGCTTCTTCCTGCCAGTCGGTCGGGATCAGATTCATCAGCGGATAACGCGGCATGGTTTTGGTGCGTGAATGCGACCACGAGCCAGACGCCCCCAGCTCCCACGACCAGTTTTCCGTGCGCTCCCGCCACATCACCGGTATGGCAAACGACAGGTATTCCTGCGGGCTGTAGTAACCGCCCTGACCGAGTGAGTAGCCACTCAGGTCTTTGTCGTAATGCCAGATCATGTTGTTCAGGCCGATTGTGACGCGGCGATTGTTCTGGTTGATGACCTTATAGTAATAGCCCGTCATCCAGCGCACGCGCCAGTTATCTTCGACATTTTTACCGGTTAACTGGTCGCCACTAAGCGATGCCCAGACGCCGTTTGCTTCACCTTTATCGTAGCTCAGGCTTAGCCCCACGCCGTCGGCACGCACACCGCCCCATTTTTTCCCGGTATTGCTCGGGGAGTCTTTTTGCCCACCAAAGGCCAGCAAAGAACTGGAGATGGGCCGACGGTGGGCGTTAACGGTGTAACCCAGCGGCCCGATATCATCGCTGTAACTGATGCCGCCGACCACATCCACCACGTTGAAGCCCATCGGCGTGGTGCCGATATCCCAGCTCCAGACGTCATTTCGCCAGCCGACCGCCACGCTGGCACCGGAATCCGACTGGCTGCGGTTGCCGCTACAGTCCTGTAATGTACAGGTGCCCCAGTTATCATCCCATTTACCATCGGCATTAGTGGAGAAACTGCCGACGTCATATTGACGAAATCACTGCGAAAGAACATCCGCCCGTCAGAATACGGCGCGTCCACCTGCAACATAGTGGTGTGCGCTTTCAGATCGGAGTAACCACCGGTGCCGCTCGATCCCCAATAATCATGCTCAAGGGTGACGTTAAGATCCTGCTGGCGATAGAGGTCCGCCGCATCGCTGCGCACGCCGCGTTTCAGCCAGTCATCTTTCTCGTCGTTACGGGTCAGTCGGGTGAATGTGTCGTTATCCTGCGGACGCGTCGTAGTCACACCGGATGCGACCATGGCGTCTTTGTAGGTTTCCAGCGCCTGCTTTGGATCGCCCGCCTGCGCTTCAAACTTCGCACCGTCGCGCAGCACCATCGCGCTTTCCATCGACGGTGGCTGAGATTTTGCCTGCGGGATCAACTTATTAAACGTCTGCTGCGCCGCTGCGGTATCTCCAAGCTGCGCCTGCGCCAGCGCCACGCGCCGCTGTGTGTTCAGCGAGGCGTTATCGGTAGCGGGCAGTTTCGCCAGCTGGCTACGTGCCGCCGCTGTGTCACCGGCAGCAATATCCACTTCCGTCAGCCCCAGAATGGCATCGGCGTTAGTTGGCTCCCGCGTCAGGACATTCTGATATGCAGCGCGGGCGGCGGTGTAATCACGTCGCTGCTGCGCCCAGTCAGCCAGCGTGAGGTCAATACGCGTGGAAGGTGGTTGCTGACGCAGCATCGCTTCCGCTTCAGCTTCTTTGCCGCTTTCTCGCAGGCGATTAGCGGTTTCCAGCACCTGATCGCTTTGCAGTCGATTAACCAGCTCCTGAATATTGCTGTTCCACTGCGCGCGCGGCAGGCTGTTGATATGCGCCAGCGCCGCTCTGTCGTGGTCATGACCAGAGAGGTACAGCCCGTAAGCGTAAACCTGCTCCGGGTCGTTCGGCTTCTGCTGCGCCAGATTGCGCATTAACGTATCGGCCTGGCTGCGTTGTCCGGCCTGCCAGAGATCCTGCGAAGTCGGTAAGTAATCCATACGCTGCCGGGGTCCAGCGCCAGTCGTTGCCGCTGAAGTGCTGCCGCCTGCGCCCATTTGCCCTGGTTTTCCAGTGCCTCTGCCTGCTGTGCCAGACGGTCGTTTTGCAGGCTGCGTTCGATATCATCAATGCTACGCCGCTGACTGGCAGAGAGCGAGGCGATAAACGCTTCAGCTTTTTCTGGCGATTGCTGGCGGTAAATATTTGCCAGCCGCGCACGGCGTTAGTGTTGCCGCTGTCCATACGCAAGGTCTGCTGATAATAACGTTCGGCGGCGGGATAATCTTTTCGCGCCATCGCCACATCGCCCAGCCCCAGCACTGCATAACTGTCGGTGTTATCGACATTACGCGCCTGCTGGAACAGGCGTTCTGCCCGGTCAGGATTATTGGCTTTCAGCGCAGCATCGCCCTGCTGGATCGCCAGCCAGTAGCGGTTTACTTTCAGCAGACTGTTCCATTTGTCGTTGTTGCTGCTGTGCGGGTCCAGTGCGAGGGCTTTTTCCAGATTCGCCACTGCATTGGCGCGATCGCCTTTCTGAGAATACGCCTGGCCCAGCGCCCCCAGAGCTTCACTGTCTTTCGGGTTCGCCCGCACCGCCTGTTGTAGTTCGGGAATGGCTTTACCCGCCATACCAGAGTCCACCGCCGCTAAACCTTGCGCACGAGCGCGGAAAGCAGGATCGGCCAGCTGTTTTTGCTGTTCTGCCAGTTGCGATTGCGCAGCCGCCACGCTATCGCCATCACTAAAGATCGAGAGATATTTTTTCAGCGCCGACACACTGGCATCACTGACGGGCATGTCTTTAATCTGCCCGTACCAGATTTTAGAGGCCCCTTCGCGCCCGGCGTTCGATTTTGCCATCTGTTCCAGGACGGCAAAACCTTCGTCACGGCGATCGCTACTAAACAGCAATAGCGCCAGATTGTTTTGCAGGCCCGTATTGCCCGGTGCATCCGCATTGATGCGTTTTAACTGATTAATCGCTTCGCCACGGCGAGCCGGAATTTTCGCCACCGTACTCCAGTACTCGACAGCAATGTCACCTTCCGGCGGCGCACCGTTGAACAGTTTGTTGTAACTCGCCACAGCTTCTTCTGCATGACCGGTCGTCGCTGCAATCGTGCCTGTTGCAGTGCCTGACGACATCCGGCGTGGAAGTAGCATCGTAGTCCGCGACGATTTATACGCATTTGAACTCGGCGCTAACTGCGACAGCCGATCGAGCTGTTTTTGCGCGCCATCAATATCGCCCTGACGTAACAAAGAACGGAAACGGGCGGCAACGACGTCCGGGTTATTCGGATCAATAAGTTCCAGCCGATATAACGACTGTTGCACCAGATCTTCACGATGGGTCGCTTCGCCTAACCGAACTTGCTCCAGCAACTGTTGCTGAGCGGTTGGTGCTGCCTCGACCATCGGCATGACGGCCAGACCGAGGGAAAGCGTGAATATGTTTAGTGTGAATTTGCGCATTCCTGGCCCCAGTCAGGTAATAACTCACCTTTTGTCGAGAAGCGGAAACGGTGTTGATCCCAGCCTTGTCCAAACAGGGTCAGCACATAGTTGTAATAGGCATCGCTGCCGGGAAAGTTATCGGCCACGCGCTGGCGCTGAACGGCCTGCGCATCGCGGTTTTGTAAAAAGGGCAGCATGGCGGCAGAAAAACCGACCGGTCCTTTACCCTGCGCTTTCCCCGTAGCCACATCCACTTTTTCCGGCGGATAACCGTTTTTCTCAGTGAATGTCGCCATCGGTTTAAACCGGTTGAGCATCCGCGCTTTTTGCGGATCGCTGTCAGGCATCATGCCTACCCACATGTAAACGCGGATAGCGTCGTAGCTGCTGATCAATGTTTTTTCGGCTTTTAGCTGCCAGCCTTTGTCTTTCTCATAGCGCACCCAGTCTGGCGAAAAACCTTTCGGGGCGGTTTCCAGCAATAAACGTTGATTGGTTTCGCGCAGCGTGGTCCACGGCGCGCCAAAGCGGGTGAAATACTGCGCCAGCGTCGGCGGCAGGTAGCTGGGGTTAAAACGCCAGCTGTTATCCTCAGCAAAACCCACTTTGCCCGGTAACAACATGGAACCCAGCCCAGGCACCGTCACCACTTCCTCCCGCGCGATACGTTTTAGCAACGCGCTGCCGATGTCGGTATAACGCTGCTCTTTCCACAAACGCCCCGCCTCCAGCAACGACCAGGCCATCCAGACATCACCATCGGAGGCCGAATTGCTGTCCAGCACTTCCCACTTACTGTTCTCTTTCTTGCCCCACAGCCAGGCGGGCAAACGTTCTTTTAAAGAACCCTGAGCGAGATTGTTCTGCGTCCAGTCGAGAATATTATCGAAAGCTACACGGTCGTTAGCCGCCAGGGCAAAGAACATACCGTAACTTTGCCCTTCGGAGGTGGTGATTTTGCGCGCGTCGCTGGGGTCGATGACGCGCCCTTCCTGACTGATGTAATCCTTTTTAAACTGCTCCCAGGCAGGCCAGGTACAGGCTGCCTGAACACTAAAGGCAGCCAACAGCAGCATCGTCACGATTCCACTACGCAACACATTCATCTTCAATTACTCGTTATCCGGGTTAAGACGACGACGACTAATAATTCGCAGCAGACGCCACAGTACCCATGCCAGCAATATCACACTGATAGCCGCCAGCACCGCCAGCAGAATCGGATGGTTTGCCAGCGCATACCACAAGCGCTCGAACCACGGCAGATGACCTACGTAATAACGTCGCCAACACGTAGGCTGTTGATACCGGACTCGCGGATCACCGCGACCGAACCGAACATGGTGGCGCGTTTGCCGCTATCGTTCACCGCATCGTTAAGCATTTCATAACCGCGTGGGCTATCTGCCAGCAGCGCAATCACGCTGCGCTGGTCGTTATACGGCGACTGGAAGCCAATCACCGCCGCCATCGCACCGGAAGAGGTCAGCGTTGACTGGGTTTCTGCCGCGCGATCGCTCTCGTCCGGCACAATGCCGGGGAACGGGGTCTGGCGCATCGGTGTTTTCACCCAGCTTTCGGTCGCCTGCACCAATAGGTCGATCTGCTTATCGTCTTTCAGTTTGTCCGGGATACCACCGATGATCATGATGTCGGCATCTTTGCCCTGAATGGTGCTGCCATCATCGGTCACCGTCAGATTAATCGCCGGGAAGCCCGTCTGTGCGCCGATAAAACCAACAGTATTCAGCAACGTTTCCATCTGTGCTTCGTTAGGCGCTTTCGGCATCACGGTGATGGTTTGCGACAGATCCGCCATCCGGCTGAATGGGAAGCCCGCGTTAGCAAAGGCGCGTAGATCCGGCATCGGGATGAAGTGGTAATACTTCGAGAAGTCGATGGTGGAGTCGTCACCAATCACCACATGATTCTGCACCGGCTGGAAGGTAATACAGTTATCCACCGAACCGCCCGGCATCGGGTTCATATACTCAAAGTCGAAGCGCAGCTGGTTGGTCGCGCCCAGTTTCAGCGCCGGAATAGAGACATCTGTTTTGCCATCCAGCAAACCTTGTAATACCGGAATCCGCAGCAGCAGGCGGTTCGCCTCCTGTTTGCTGCTCAGGTTGAAGGATTGCAGGAACTGGTTATTCAGGCTGATATCCATCCGCGAACTGTCTTTCACCGGCGGCATGGTGTAGCGGTAATTAATATCCATATCAATGCCGGTACTGCGCATCAGGTAGAGATCCGGCGGCAGGTTTAGCGAAACGTTAATCGCTGCTGGCTCAAGACCGCTGGATTGTAACTGTTCTTCATAGGTTTTCAGTTCGCCAAATGTGACCGGACGATCGGTACGTACCCAGTTCGGCGCATCGTACGGCTTACGCGGTAGCAGCGGTTTCACTTCATTCACTACCACGCTTTCACCACGGAACAGAATGTTACCCTGAGCGATACCTTTCGCTGCCTGCAACAGGTCTTTGTCGTCACGACCAAACACCACCAGCAGTTTGACGTAAGGATTCTGCGGATGGTTAATCATCTCAATCACCGGGGCTTTTACCGCCGGATGATCGCGCAGGAAGTCCGGCCGTTTGTCGTTGGTTGCAAAGACAATGGCATTACGATCCGGCAGTTGGTTATAGAGCACCGGGAAGTTCTGCCCACGCCAGCCAGAACGCGAACCAAACCACGAGGCGACAATGGCAGAGGCTTGTTGCAGCCCAACATCCGGCGCACCCGCAAAGACCATCGGCAAGGTGTTGGTGCGGTTATCACGCGGATCAAAGAATGGCACCGGGAAGTGTGACAGGTCATTCTTCACATTCAGGGTCTGATAGGTCAGATCCAGTCCACTGCTCCGCCCAACATCCAGCCAAAGCGTGGTGCTGGCCGGGTTTTCGCACACGTCCTGATAATGGCCGACAAACTCCAGCCGCACACGGTTGAAGTCGGTAATAAACAGTGGGTTAATGGGCATTTGCGCCAGCGTTTTTTTACCCAACTGTTCTTTGGTCACTGGCAGCACGCCCATCAGTCATCATTGAGATAAACCTTAACTGCGACTGGACAGGCAGTTAACGATGGCGATGGCGTGTATTCGA
>ENA-OQER01000855-OQER01000855.1-human-gut-metagenome-genome-assembly--contig:-NODE-855-length-16004-cov-1.709013_pt1 | contig 16004 bp, 22 predicted proteins | sample MGYA00242797_ERZ504639 | MGnify/ENA primary metagenome ERZ504639 (study PRJEB26092, sample SAMD00036306) | human gut metagenome | host: Homo sapiens | study: EMG produced TPA metagenomics assembly of...
TACCGCATTCAATTTTCTATGTTTACCTTAATCCTTTGAACGTTCATCCACTCCAATTACCTTTGCAGTAGACTTAGAAGCTTTCATTATTTTTATTCTTATATTTTCTCCACCAGACAATGTACCGGTAGCCTGTCCAACATGCAAGTGACCTAACATAATCTCCGATGCTGTTACACATACCTTTGCAATCGACTTATCTGTATCACCAAAAAGTCTGCAGCCTCATCAAGTGTCATTTTCCACACATCAAAAATAGATGCACCTTTTATCTTATACTTTTTAAGAATCTTATTAAAACCAGTACCTTCACATTCCCTACATTCAATTCTCATACTCTGGTGATAATCATCACCGTATTCAATATATCCGGCACCGGCACACACTGGGCACATTCCATCATTACCAGTTAAATTCGAGAAAAATTTCTTATCCTTCTTATGCTTCTTTGCATAAAGTTCAGATATTTTATTCGATATATCTAATACAGTTGCAACACACGAATTCTTATTACCAAGAAGTGGTTTCTGATTAATATATAAATAGCTTTCAAAATACTGCGGAAGATATTCTCTCAATAAAGTTGATTTTCCAACACCCGAATATCCTATAATCAAATTCATACAATTATCCGCAATTGAAATATCAACGCCTTTGTACTTATATATACAACTCTTTAATTTAATCTTGGTCTGATTTCCTACTGCAACTGGAGTAATCTTTTTTATTGAACTTTGCTTCTTAAGAAAACTATCTACATCAATTAATTTTCCACCAGCGTTACCTCCCTTTTCGCCCAACGCAATTATTTTGTCTGCGGCTTTATAGAAGGTATCACCATGATCAACAATAACCACTGTATGTTTCTTTGACAATGAAACCACATTATCATAAATAGGCTTCTTTTCTTCACCAGATAAACCTGCCAATGGTTCATCAAGAACAATTAAAAAGATCCGAAAGTTGTGTTGTAAATACCTGCACCATTCTCAATCTCTGGAGTTCTCCCCCAGACAAAGTTGGAATAGCACGATGGAAACACAAATGACCTAAGTTCAATTCGACAGCTTTATCAATAAATGCTTTTTAAAATTTTTTAATTGTAAAAGCTAAACGATCGTCTGATATCTCCTTAGATATCTTATCCACTACTCCCTTCAAAGAAGCAAAATCACCTGTCATAAACTCGCCAATTGAAAGTCCTTGCACCTTATATTCATCAAATTGCTTTCCATATTTTTTCCCATGACAGCATTCGCATTCAAATTCGGAATAATACGACTTGCCAATGCCACAATTTGGAAGCATTGGGGTGCCAGTTAGGACTCCAAAAAACTTTGAAGTTCTTCTTGAAAAAGCATTCGTTTTCTTATAACGAACTGAATACTTTTCTGTACTCTCTCCATATAAAAGAAGATCCTTTTCTTTTATCTGACAGTTCTCTAAACGTTTTATCACTATCTATGTTATTGTCATCGCAGAAGTTCACTATCATTTGCGCATAAAAATCTTTATACCTATTCCAGCATCTGAAAGGAACGTTCTTTAATGGAACATTAAAATCAACTATCTTATTGTAGTCAAGTTGACTAACATATCCAAGTCCATGACAATTCTCGCATAAATTACTTTCTTTATTCAGAACAAAGAAGTCTTCGGATAGACCTAGCATCACTGCATAGATCAATCCGATACTTCTGTTAAGGCCAAAATATGTTCCAATGGTTGACCTCATATTATTATTGTGATTAGACTGCTTTATTGGAACTGCAGCCACCATGTTAGAAAAAGCTCTAACTTTATAGGAAGGTTCGCTCACTTCATCAGCAAACATGGCCATAAATTCATGCTGGCCAATTGCGCAATGGTATCGTAAGCCAGTGAGGATTTACCACTGCCTGAAGGTCCAATTATTAAATTAACGCCCTTTTTCACAATCTGAACATCTATGTTTTTTAGGTTGTTTGTCTCAATACCTTCAATAACAATGTTATCACTCATGCAATCACCCTTCCTTTATTATTCTATATAAATCTCTAATCAAGAAATCCAATGTCATCTTTGAATGAGTACAGAAACGTTCATCCAAATCATGAATTGTATTTCCTTTCTTCAAATGCATAGCATTGATTGGACAACCTCCACCACAAATACCAAGCGCAGGACAATCCTGACACTCATCTTTATTAATTGGTGTTAATTGTGACCATTCAATAAAATCTTTATGCTTTGTTGCATCAAACTCTTCATCGTCAACAGTAGTTACGAAGTACTGCTTATTATGCAAACACCCATGGCAAATACCCACTTGACCATTTGGTGCGATAACAATCTGTCCGCCACCTGTTGCTGCACAATCTGAGAAATAAACTTGTGATTTTGTGAATGATTTAAGTTTTCTCATTATACGATCTTCATATATTCCACGTTTTCTCAATTCAACAAACTCGTCAAGTATAAATTGAGAAGCCTTTTCATTGTATTCCTGTGGAACAATAAAATTCTCATCTGACATCATGATGTTAAAGCCAAATGACTTCACTCCATAACTATCAACAAGTCTAAGTATATCTTTTGTATCTTTAATTGTCTCTTCACTCAATGTAATAGACAATGAAACATCAACACCAATTCTCTTACACATATCAAGCGTTTTAAGAATTTTGTTAAATACATTATTGCCTGCAACATCCACTCTCATTGCATTTGCTTCTTCAGTAAATCCATCAATTGAAATAGCAATAGAAACACCTAACTCTTTTAATTTAAGTGCTCTTTCCTCTGTAAGAAGCAAGCCATTAGAAACCATTGACATTTCCAAATGTTTTACACACTTTTCTACATCTCTAAGACTATTAATCTTCTCAGCAATATGCACTAACACATCATAATTTACAAGTGGCTCACCGCCGTAAAAAATAATAGCAGGCTTATTATCCTCAAAATCCATACCAGATAACTTGATCTGTTTAATAAAGAAGTCAACAGCCTTATCCGCTGTTTCAATTGACATATTTTCTAATGAAAAATTACTTCTCTTGCATGCATCATTATTTCCAAGGAAGCAGTATTTACACGCAAGGTTACACTGCTCACTTGTAATCATATAGCATACATTAATTGCTGGTCCAGGAACCCTACTTCTTACAAACTGTAAAACCTTATTATCATCTTCTTCTGAGTAATTTAAGATTTTATATTTTACTAATTCATTCACTTCATTCTTAATGTTTTCCGGTGCATCATCGTAATCATTGCAAAAAGGACCTGCAAGCCATGCCTGCAAGTCCTCGTAAGCCTTCTTATTCAAATACACTGGTTTCATTCTGAGTGAATGATATAATGCTATATCGTCGCCCAAATCAAAAGTATGAGCATAACGTGAGTATCTTACCATTCTATCTCCTCCATAGTATTCATGTCTCGGCACACGCGATAGCAATCATGCCACACATCTTAATTAGTTTTATATGTGCTGCTTTACATGCCTCGACCAAAGTAATTGTAAAAGCTGTATCACAACTTTTTATGTAATTATTCCCAATCAAGCTCGTCTAAATCTGGAATGTTACGACATGAGCATGCACATGTACATGAATTACATGCTACACAAGCACATCTAGCCATTACTACAGCTTCATCGCAAATTGCGCCAAACATCTTAGCATATTCTACATTATTTGCACTCATTTTACATTTCCTCCCAATCTACATCTGCTATAATACCACCTGAACAAGAACAACGACAATTGCACATACAACCTGTACACTGAGACATGCATGAAGCAACACTCTGAATTGTCTTTTCAGTAATATTACCAAGCATTTTACCATAAGAATCTACGTTGTAATTAATCATCGAAATTGCCTCCTCGTATAGTTTGATACACCTATACTACCCCCCAATAGTAGAAATGTCAATATTTTACCAATTATACAGCTTTTATCATTTTTGTTCAAAATGCTGTATATGGTATTTATTAATTTTAATAACTACTACATATTGTGTTTTATTGTCAAAACCCTTTTTTTCAGTTTTTCCCTGTTATTTTATGAAAAAGCCAGAAAACATAAGGGGTTTCGACCTTTTTGTATAATTGGTATAATGCGTATAAAAAAAGCCGGTAAGCAAACCACTCTCCGTTCACCTACCGGCTATTTAACATTATCCCTATTCAGTTTCTACTTCAAACTCTGTCCCGTCATAAAATAGTATCTGAAGCCTTCCATCTTCAAACACCGTAATGTGGTCCATCACCGCCATCATAAGCTCTGGCTCAAACCCCTTTATTTCCCCTGTTGCCACATGCTTCATTAGAAGTCTGGTTTTATATCTTAGAAGAACATCCTCGCTCTTGATATTCTCTTGCCAGCGTTCCTGGTATTTTTCCTGGTGCATGACTACCTCATTCCAGCTCATTACAAATAACTTCTTAAAGGTTTCTTCCGTAACATATCTGTTAGTGCAAACCTTATGGCCATTTGTCTTGTTACAAGAACCGCAGCGCCACTTAGTTATCTTAGTACCGGCTCTGGTCGTGTACTTTACTCTGGAATAAATATTTCCGCAATTCCCACAGATAATCTTGGCATAAAATGGGTTCTTTTCGCTCATCTGCCCGTAAGCATTTGTGAAATGGTCCTTACAGTACTGGGTCCTTCTTTCAAGCTCTGCCTGGACTGCTTCCCAAGTCTCAATATCAATAATCGGTTCATGGTCTTTTTTAATATGATACTTCGGAAGATCTCCATCATTAACAACACGCCTTTTTAAAAGGAAGTCTGCAGTGTAGCTTTTCTGCAAAATGGTATCTCCCATATACTTCTCATTTCGAAGCATGGATCAAGTGTGCTTGCATGCCAGTTGTATTTCCCATCCCAGTTCCTTATCTTCTCGGCTTTAAATATTCTGGCGATATAATCAACGGTCTTTCCTGATAAAAACTCCTCATAAAGCCTGACTACAATCTTGGCCTACTGCCTGTTTACAATAAGGCGTCCTTCCTCATCAGAATCATACCCCAAGAAGCGCTTGGTGCTCATTTTGTGCTTACCTTGTTCAAATCTTCTTCGAATCCCCCAGGTACTATTTTCAGAAATGCTGCGGCTCTCATCCTGCGCCAATGAAAATAAGATGGTCAAAAGTACCTCGCCCTTTGCATCTAGTGTATTGATATTTTCCTTTTCAAAAATAATACCAATACCTAAATCCTTGAGTTCTCTCACGTAGTTAAGGCAATCCAGCGTGTTTCTTGCAAATCTTGAAATAGACTTTGTAATAATAAGGTCTATCTTCCCGGCTCTGCAATCTGCAATCATTCGATTGAAGTCATCACGCTTCTTAGTATTGGTTCCTGAAATACCTTCATCAGCATAAATATCAACCATTTCATAATCAGGGTTTCTGGTTATCAACTCAGTATAATAACGCATCTGATTTTCATAACTCGATAACTGTTCTTCTTGATCGGTTGACACGCGGCAATACGCTGCGACCTTTTTCTTTATTTCTATCTGCTGCCCGTTTACCATTATCGTAGGCTCTTTTTACTTTTGTAATAAACGCCGCAAAAGGATTAACCTCAAAACCAATTGAATTAATACCATGCTTTTGTGCAACTGTTAATGTTGTCCCTGCGCCACAAAACGGATCACAAACAATACAGTTTTTATCCATATCATATTCTTCAAAGATTTTCTCAACTAAGATTGGTGAAAAACCTTCTTTATAATTAAACCATCTATGTCGTGCAAAATCAGAACTAAAAACAAAATTTGAATCAACATTTGTATATGTCGCACTTTCAAGTTCTCCATTCACCACATTATAATTTCCGTCAAGTTTTTTATAAAAACCGGCAAATCATTATAATTCATTGGAATTTCCTCCACATTTCTTTTTTCTCGGATCCTGTGGCTTTGTTGCCGTTTCAGGAATCAACCACATATTTCCTTTATATTCTGCACCAGGAATCCTTCCATCTTTACAATATAAAGACACTCTTCGTTGTGAAACATTCCATTTTTTCGCAAATTCTGCAGTAGTCATATAATGCATATATAATCCTCCACCTAAAAATATCCACCTATATTATATTCTGTCATCGGAATACTTTCAACAAAAATAAAAAGACGTTTCATATAATCTAAACTTAATTTTTGAAGTAAAATTTCATACGACCATATTTTATATCCTCTTTTTTAATACATACAATCAGGTTTTTGCGCATAGGTTGTATCTTAATAACCTAATACACATATTGGCAAAAACTATTTGCCACAAAAAAATCCAAAGTTTTTTTAATCTCGAAATGTATATATAGCCCTCTAAGCCGCATAAATACGGCATTTCTTGTTGTTTCTTTCTATAACGTCAACACCTACACAAAAAATATTTATCCATAATACAAGGGGTACAACTATTCGCGGACACCAAGTTTCTACCGGTACTATTCCGGCGCACAACTTATGTCTCTGTAAATTTTTGCACCCCTCTTAAATTTCTATTTTCTATCTACATTTTTTCCTGTTAAAAACACAGGTACATAATCTTCAAAAAAGCCCGCTAAGCCGCATAAAATCAAGGTTTCTTCGACAGCAAACAAACCGTCTCAACGTGTGTCGATAGGGTAATTGAGATGCACTTTCCAGAGTTTTCACTGTACTCTGGGAGTGAAAAGTGTTGCACTCCTCTCTGATGAGGCTGCAAAAAATTGACATGATGCACTCTCTCCTGCCCCCGCATAGAAAAAGATTGCATTGTATTTTAGATGTAAGCCAGATTAGCTTACGATTGACTCTGCTCTTTCTCTATGATCCAATACTTCCAAAATTTCTTTCATATATTGTATCACAGATCATTTTGTTTTGGAAATCACTTTCCTCTCAAATGGGCAGAAGAAAACCTCCAAATCTGTTGTGGACTTGGAGGCTTGATTCCGACCATTTACTCTTTTTCAAAGAAATCTATGCTATATGTTGCGGAACAACAAAACTCTCATCTAACTGTTTATGTAAAAAAGAAATTGTAGTTAATATATCAATTGCATCCTGCTCATTTACAATCCATTTTATTTTCAACTCATGTGCTGTTACATTCCTTACCATATGCGTAACCCCATTTAACATTTCTTTTAGACCGTTTTGAGCATTTTTTCCCGAAGGTGTCTGTAATGAATTTATTGCTAATCGAGGATTATTAACTGCAAAAGCATTATTAAATAAATTTGAACCATCCTCCTGCATTCCTGTTTTTTCTCTTACCTTCTCAGACAAACTCTTAGCCGCCTCAAAAACTGCATGAAAATAATTTTCTTGTAAATATTCCTCTTTGCAACACTTTATTACATCCTGATGAATATGTCTTTTTTGTAATTCACTCACCAGATTTCTGGTTCTTCTTTCAACTTCTGAAATTGTAGTTGCTGCCTGAACCTTTAACAATTTTCCTTCGTTTGTCATCTGAAGTCCAATTAACATTAACGGTTTGTTAATTTCTAATAAAATCTCATCATAATTACCATTCTGGCCACTGATAAACCTTACCGGTTTCAGACTCTTTTTTATAAAATTAAGAAATGAATTCGATGCTCCATCCTGTTCTTGTCTTGCTAAAAATGTATAATAAATTCTCTTCCATTTTGTACTTTCATTACTGACATCCTGAACTCCACATTCCTGAAAAATTTCATTCATCTGACTTCCCGTCATGGTATCTGCAATTATACGCGCCAAAACCTCAACTTCTGAATTAGTAAGTTTTCTAATTCTCTCTGCCATAGCTTAATCCTCCTCACCCTAGTATATCATCTACATCGTTTAACTTTCACTTCAATTTTTTATATATTGTATCACAGATGATTATGTTTTGGAATTTCCCTTCCTCGCAAATGGACAGAAGAAAACCTCCAAATCTGTTGCAAACTTGGAGGCTTGATCCCAGCCATTTATACAATTAAAGCTTTTAGCAAACTACTCATTATGATTATTGTACAGTCTCATAAATTCATCCGCAAATTTCTTTACAAAATCTCTATCCAAAGCAGTTGCCAATGTTTCATCATTATACTGTGCTGCTTTGCTCCAATTATATGAACCATGCATTACAAATTCAAAATCTATAATGCAAAATTTATCATGCAGCCGATTGGACAAATATGCTCCTTTAAGTGGCACTTTTACCACCTCAAAATTACTTTCCAATTCACTCATCAACGTCATATTAGATTTTTCATTTGATGTAATAATTCTAATACTTATGCCCTGCTTTTTCTTTGCAAGTAATTCCTGAAAGATATCTCGGTCAGAAAACCACGCAACCGCTACCCAGATTGTATACTTTGCATTCCGAATGCCTTGAATAATTACATCTTTGATTCCATCAAATGCTACATCATGTTCATTTTGTCCATCATCTTCCAACTCTACCAATTAGGTTTAATCTCAACTCCATACAAATCATAGTCATCATCTGGAATATAAATATCATTGGCTAAGTCAAAAAAACATCTTTATATTCCTTTGCTTTTTTCAGCATTGGAATTGGCACTCTTAAATCCATATATTCCTGCCTCTGATTCGATACATGGGTATATGCACCGGTTTTTCTAAATGTAACTATAGAATATCCTTAAAATCCCCAACAAATCATCTTTGTTCTGAATATCTTCATCATATTTTATAGTTTCTATCATTGTCTTTAAGAATTGTTTTTCATTCATTTACACATTCACTCTCCATCCGTATTTCCACATATACCCATTTTTTCATCAGATAATTTAACTGTATCTATTATTTCCCAAATCTTCATATAACAGGAGCCTCCAAGTTATTTAAACTCAAAGGCTCTCTTTTTCTTACAACTTTATGCAAGCGCAGGTTCCTTCCCTGCAATAATCGCTTTCACTTCTTCTACGTTTTTATCTGTAGCCATAGCAATCTGCTCTACAGTAAAACCATTGTTATGCATATTAAGAATAATTTTTTCTTCTTTTCTTGTCCTCTCCAATCGCAATACCATCTTCTTTTATTCCCTGACTCAAGTTACACATAACGCTCACATCCTTCCTGAAGTTCTCCTCAATAGGAATATCGTATTCATTTCCAATTATGTTTAGTTTTTCATCTATTGTAAGTTCCTTGGATAACAATGCTCCCAGCAGACGGTGCAGTTCATACGTCTCATCATGTTCCGGCAGATTCTTTGCCAGTCCAAGCATGATGATATTCAGCAGGTCAAGATTTCCCTTCCATTCATAGGAACCAATCAAATCTTCCTTTGTGAGATGCACATGGCTCATGCTGCTCTCGTCCATGTTCATACATACCCAGATGGAATATACACGCTTAATGTCATCGTAGCTGGAGTTCTCAAAATCACGTTCTTTTTGTGATGAAATCAGTCTGCTCACATAAAAGATTGCCCGGTTTAAGATTTCATATCCCGTCGGCTCGTCTTTCTGTGCTTCTACATTGATGATAATCTGTGACAATCCATCTTTCATGCGCACATAAAAAACGATATCAAATCTTACCAGACCTTCATTGATCTCTTCATTTTCTGTGTTGAAACCGACCAGTCTTTCACCATTTTTTTCGCTGGCTGCATTTGTGAGTCCAGGCTCTACCGGTACCGTACTGATATGTGGTGTTCCCTCGATGCAGTTGACCACATCCTTGGGATTCATGCCCTTAAACTCATCAACTGTTTTTACCAGTATATGTGCCAGTATGCTCTTCTGCCTAACAGGCGCTTTGCACTCGTATCATACTGTGCATCCTTGTCTGTTGCTTTCACTGCATTTTTTAATTCTGTATTCACTGGCCTTCCTCCTTTTTGTAACAGATATCGTCATCCCCAAAAAGGCATCTGACCACGCCTATATTATAACTTACCCATTTCTTTTATACAATCAATTTTTACATTTGAAAAAGGAACATAAGAAAAACTCCAAACCTGTCATAGACTCGGAGTCTTGATTCCATCCATTCTTCACATTGTCTGCACCTGTACATGTTGTTCCTGCTCCTCATGCTCCAAAGCATCCTGCTCCGGTATATGGTCTATATTTTTCGCTGCTTCCTGCACTTTTGCCATATACCGGATTTTAATGCTGCTGTAATCAACCCCTGCCGGTTCCAGCACTTTTTTCTCTAACATGTTTAACATCGCTTCGGTGTCAAATTTTCCCTCAAAATAAAGTTCCTCATCCACCTTTATCGGTACATCCATTTCTTCCGGTGAACTGCCAAGATCGTCCTCCAGCGTCCGGCTACTTTTCCACACATTTCCATAAACCGCTCATGGATATCCGGCTGTTCATTACAGGTCTGCAAAATCTTTTGTGCCACCTTTCTCCATGTAGGTGTCTCTATCCATTCTCCCAGCGCAAACTGGACTGCCAGCGGTCTTTTCCCTTTCAGTTCTGCCGGGGACACTGTGATAAGGCTGCTTTCCCGGATCGTATCTTTCACATTTGTATGCTGTTCTCCACTCCGGTACATCTGGAGCAGTGCATCACATTTCGTGTTTACAAGCTGTAACATTTCCTCCCTCAGTTCTTCTATCAGTTGCTCATAATTCATACGCTTTTCTCCTCCTGTCGCACACTTACTTCATGTGCTTTTTTTATATCCACTTTCTTTTACTCATTTTCCGTTATATGCTTTCTGCTGTCCTTTCCTATTTTATGCCAACAATAAACGCCGGATCATCGGGCATTTTATTCTTACCATAAACTGGCAGGAACAACGTTTCCTATTTACTTGCTGCCATTCCTGCCGCAGCCTTACTCATATCGAATCTCCTGTTCCATGACAATGCCTGACTGGAACTGTATCAGCAGCTTCTCGCTGGATTCCACTTTGATGGTGGAGATCAGCCGTCTGACAAGGTCATTGTCGAACTCCTGTATCTGGCAGGTGCTTGTGCTTAAGTAATGGTCGATATCTTGGATTCTCTGTTCATAGCTGTCAGCCATCCATTTCTCGTTTCTGGCTGTTTTCTGTGCCTCTTTTAAGGCATTGATTTCCTCTGCTATGGTGCGATAGCGTTCATCAAACTCCGGTGTGTAGGAGCCGGTCTTTGCATTCTCCGCGATCAGTGCCACCATCTCTTCCTGCTTTTCTTTTATCTTTTCTTCGTATTCCTCAGACTCTTTTGCGGTGCTGTAGTTCCCGATGACATGGATGATGTTCTGCCGGAAGTTTTCCATAAATTCCATATCATCACTCGTGATCCTGTGGATGGCTTCCATCACCGCCCTGTTTAATGTGTTCTCTTCGAGTGTCTCGGATTCCCCGCATTTCTTCACTCCGTTAGTCAATCGGTTGCTGCATCTCCAGACAACTTTCTTTTTCCCGTTTCTCGCCCAGGTGACTCTCCGGTACTCCTGCCCGCATTTTCCGCAGATCAGCATGCCGGTCAGTGCATAGGTGGAGGAATACCTGCTCCTCTGGTTCTTCTTCCGGGTGACAGCCGCCTTGCATAAGGATGCCCTCCGCATCATCTCTTCCTGTACCCTGTAGAACAGCTCCTTCGGGATAATCGCCTCATGGTCATCTTCCACATAATACTGCGGTACGATTCCAGTGTTCTTGACTTTCTTTTTTGTCATGAAATCCACCGTATAGGTTTTCTGCAGTAATGCATCTCCCATGTATTTTTCATTGCGGAGCATTTTGTCTATTACCGTGGAATGCCATTTGTCCTGCCCTGTGGCGGTCTTGATTCCCTGCTCTTCCAGATGCTTTGCGATCTTCCCAGTACTGTAGCCCTCCAGATAAAGCCGGAAGGTCAGCTTTACGATCTCTGCCTCTTCGGGTACGATGACCAGGTCACCATCCTCGTTTTTGGTGTATCCCATGAACTTGTGCAGTTTACGATGACCTTGCCTTTTTCAAATTTCCTCACGACTCCCCAGCGGATGTTCTCGCTGATGTTGCGGCTCTCCTCCTGTGCCAGGCTGCTTAAGATGGTGATGAGAATTTCACCGGTTCCCTCCAGTGTATTGATCCCCTCTTTCTCGAACACCACCGCCACATTCTTTTCCTTGAGTTTTCGGATGGTCACCAGCGAGTCTACCGTGTTCCTCGCAAACCTGCTGACCGACTTTGTAAGGATCATGTCAATCTTTCCTGCAAGGGCATCCTGTATCATGGCATTAAAGTCTGCCCTTTTTTTTGTGTTTGTTCCGCTCTTTCCGTCATCCGCATAGATGCCGGCATTTTTCCAGTTTTCATTTTCCGATATCTTGCTGGTATAATACTCCACCTGTGCCTCATAGCTACTGTCCTGCTCTTCCAGTTCCGTACTGACACGGCAGTAGGCAGCGACCTTCATTTTCTTCTCTGACAGTTTCACATTCCGGTCATACTGCACCTTGGCAGGTATCATGCTGATCTTTTTTGCTGTTTCTGCCATCTGCTCTCCCTCCTAATCCTTATATCCGGCTGTGACACGGCTCCCATTGATAAACTCCACTTCTGCCATGTTTCCGCCATGCACCCAGATGCGTGCGATTATTTTTCTATATAAATTTTCATCAAACGTTTCCAGTTCCTTTTTTCCTGCAAGGATGTTTTTGACCTCCTCTGTCCGGAACTCCCCATCCCTGACCTCCAGTGTCCGGTAGCGTTCCTCTGCCCTTTCATAGAGCAGTTTCATCAGGTCTGTTTCTGTGCGTTCCTGTTCTTCTTTCATCCGCTGCAGGTTCCGCTCCAGAACCCGGTACTGAGGGCTGACCTTTTCCTCCTGCCTGTGTACCCGGAGCAGGCCTTTGTTTCGTATCACTGCATTGATGGCTTCCACACACACCTGCTTTGCCTGCCCGTCTGTAATAAAACTGTTCCTGCAGTTTTTGCTCTGCCAGTCACATAACTCTTGCACTTCCACTTGGCAGTGCCGCCACGCTCTTTTTTGTGGCTCGGCTGGATATGGCTACATACTGCCCCGCATTCTGCACACCAGATGACACCTCCGAAGAGGATTCTCTCATCCCTGCCGGGCCTGTGGTCTGCCCTTCCAAGCTCTGCCCTCACCTTTTCCCGTCTGCACTGGACTCTCTCAAACAGTTCCTCTCCTATGAGCTGCGGATAGTAGTCTGTGCCAAGGTAGCTTGGGTTTTCCAGTATCCTGCCGATGGATGCGTGGGTCCAGGACACTTTCCCTTTTGCATTGCATATGTTTCTCCCTTTCAGGTTCTGGGCGATCCTGCCTGCCGCCACCCCGCTGTCATAGTCTGTAAATATCTGTTCCACAATTTTTCTCTGCTCTTCGCAGATGGTGATTTTTCCATCCACAACCTTATAGCCAATTGGCATGTGCACTGCATCCTGTCCGCCTCCCCTCTCCGTCAGTTTCAGTCCGTTGTGCAGGCAGAAGGTGATGTCGTGTTCCTTGGAGACTACAATCTTCTCCGCTGTCATTTTAAACAGTTGCTCGTCAAACTCCTCCCTTAATCCGTCCTGTTCTGCGATCAGTTGGATAAGCTGTTCGGTCCGTACAATTTCTTTTGTCCTCCGCAGCTTTCTGGTCAAAAGTGTCTTTTTTCTCCTGCATTCCGTCAGTTGCCAGCCAAGCTTGCTACTGCTCTCCATAAAAAGAGCAGAGTCCATATATCCTTTCCTCATGACTTGGTTTAGGATTTGGCTCTGCTCGCTTATATCTTTGATTTCCTTATCCAGTTGTCTGATTTCCTCACTGTCCTGCCTTGCTGCCACAAGTTCTGTCAGCTCTTTTAACAGCGGCTCTAATATCGTTCCCTGATTGGTGTACAGCTTGTTCCACATGTCTGTAAAAGCCGGTGCAGCACATCCTCCGGATGGCTTTCATGCAGCAGCTCTCTTTATCCTCCACATGTCCGCTGCACGTCCAGATGATTTTTTCATATGGTTTCCCGATGTAGATTTTCTGCCGCCGGAAGGTTCTTCCGCACTCTCCGCAGATGATTCTGCCGGAAAACAGGTATCTTTTGGTGTAGTCACTCTTGTTCATGTGCAGTACATCCACCCGGTATGCCATCAGGTTGCGTACCGCTTCTGCCTCCTCATGTGTGACGATTGGCGGATGGCTGTCTTTGATGAGATACTGGTTTCTCTGTCCGTTGTTTACCCTGCGGACAAATGGGAACCTTGTTTCTGTATATGTCCTCTGCTGAAGCATATCTCCCTCATAAATGGGATTTTTCAGAATGTCCTGTATCACCCCGTCCTGCCACTTTTCTGCACCACGGATTGTTGGAATGCCTTTCTGGTTCAATGCCTTTGCTATCACATACACTCCCATGCCGTTTAAGTAAGACTCATAAATCCACCTTACGGTTTCTGCCTCGGATTCTATGATGACTAAATTTCCATCCTCGTCTTTTCCATAGCCATACGCTGGCGTCGATATGATATAGGTTCCATCCTGAAAGCGTTTCTGTATCGCCCATCGGTTGTTGCTTGAGATTTTTTCTGATTCCCCCTGCGCCACCGATGCCAGGATGGTAATGAACAGCTCGCTTTTTTCTGACAGCGTGTTGATATTCTCTTTTTCAAAGTAGATTCCAACGCCAATCTCCTTCAGCTTTCGGATGGTCTGGATGCATTCCACCGTATTTCTTGCAAATCTTGTGATGGATTTCGTAAGGATCAGGTCGATGTTCCCATCCTCCACAGTCTGAATCATCATCTGGAACTCATCCCTGTGCTTTACGTTTGTTCCGCTGATTCCTTCATCCGCATACACCCCTGCAAACTCCCACAGGGGGTTGCTCTCGATTTTTTCCGTATAGTACTCGACCTGTGCAGTATAGGAAGTTGCCTGTGCCTGACTGCCGGTACTGACTCTGGCATATCCGCACACTTTCAGCCTGCGTTCTTCCTGTGTATGTTTCTGCGCTTTTGCTGCCTTTATGACAGTCACTTTTTTTACCATACTTTTTTCTCCTTTCCCGGTATTTTCAAGTTTTCACTCCCTGTCAGCAACATACACTACCACATAGTTTTATATATATCCAGTGTTATTACAGATATACTTTTGCCAGTTCGGGGGAAAGGTCTTGACATTCAAACCCGGATTTTTCCCATTCTTCCTCGGTTAACAGCTTATCTTCATGCATCCTTTTTAAGAGAAATTCAGCAATCTTATACCGCACCTCATTCGCTCCGCTTTCCATCATCTCTCCCCTTTTTCCTCCCACAATTTAAGTAAGTTAAATTCATTCTCCCAAGAAAAACACTTCCGCCCAGAAGAAACACCTTTACATCATCCCGATTTCAGCCATGGTTGCAGCCTCATCTTCTTCCCCGGAAATACTGTTCCGATACATCCCTGCTGACTGAAAGCACCTCTCCCGCGTCCTTTTCTCCCATCTGGATCGGGATTAAGAACGGATGGATTTCCTTACAGAATTCCAGATTGGGACAGCTATTGATAAAATAGCCACAGGTATCTAATATCAGCCTGTCACACATATCTGTGATGACGATCTTTTCGGCTTCAAACATGTGGCTGCCGATATAATTTGCGATATTTTCTGCCGTGGTCAAGATATAGTCCTCTTTCCGCTCCCCTCCATCACTCGGATAAAGATAGGCATATCCTGCCCTCTCCGTTTCAAAAATCCTTAACATCATTTCGGTATCTTCTTTCTTCATCTCCTGTTTTCCTCCATTCCCCATTTTTCAGCTTTTCTTAACTCCACAAGAATACGGCGGAAGTTCCCCTCCGCCGCATGGTTTCTGTAATTAAGTCTTACTGCCATAATCCTTCACTTCATAAATAAAAAGTGTCTGTCCCTATTCGTCACTACTCCCCGGAACCAAAACGCCGCCAAAACAGAGAAGAAAAAATCCCAAAGCCGGCATTTCATGGGCAGTCAGTCCAGACTGTCTTTGGTCCCTGCCACTCGGACAGGCAGACATCACAGGTATTTCACCTCCACACTGCGTGCTGGCTAATCTCAAGGTGTATCATTATAGGCCATTCCCCTCTTCGCGCTGTCCACACAGACAGGCTGTAC
>ENA-OQER01000856-OQER01000856.1-human-gut-metagenome-genome-assembly--contig:-NODE-856-length-16002-cov-9.614929_pt1 | contig 16002 bp, 13 predicted proteins | sample MGYA00242797_ERZ504639 | MGnify/ENA primary metagenome ERZ504639 (study PRJEB26092, sample SAMD00036306) | human gut metagenome | host: Homo sapiens | study: EMG produced TPA metagenomics assembly of...
GTACCCAGATAGAAGATAAGCAGAACCAGATGGATGCCCGCAGACTGGAAATCATGAAAGCACAACACGATGAACTGCATGGCAAGGGTATGGATACCCAGGCTTTGGATGCTTACAACAAGCGCATTGCAGAACTGGATGCTGAATTGGCGTTTATCAGGAAGAATCGTGATGTGGTGGCGGTTTACCGAAACGACAAGATTGAACTATTTGATCAGGAACCTGCCGTAAGACAGGAACGAAAAAACAAGGCTGAGGCTTTGATGATGATTGAAGATAAATTTAGACAGCGCAGTGAACGGCTCAAACTGCAATTGTCTGTGACACAGGAAAAACTGACTAAACAGCAGGCAGCTTTAAGAAAACTGGAGGCGGGTTTGAATGCAGTAAAGAACTTCCGGAGCGATGCAACCTTGTGCCCGTTGGGTAGTAGTGAGATAGGGGAGAAAATCACCACCAAGGATTGTCTTGCCATCGTAGAAGAGCTGAAGCGCCAGATATATGAGGATAGCCGTACGCTCGACAATTTCAAGAAGCAATCTCAGGATTTCCTGGGTAAGTTTTCTGCCCACAATACCTTCCACTTCAATGTTAGTCCGGTAACAGAAGAAGAGTTTATCGCCTTCGCATCCAATCTCTGCGAGTTTGTAGATAATGATAAAATCTCGGAATATCAGAAACGCATTAGCGAGCGATATACCGGCATCATCTTCCGAATCTCCAAGGAGGTGGGTGATCTTACCCGAAGAAGGCGATATAGGCAAGACCATCAACGACATCAACCGCGATTTCGAGGAGCGGAATTTCGCAGGTGTTATCAGGGAAATCGCCTTGCGCCCGTTGAAGAGCAACGACCAGCTGATGATTCTCCTCTTGCGAATCAGAGACTTTGCGGAAGAGAATCAGTTCAATATGGGAGAGATGGATCTCTTTACCACCGAGTCACGCCAGGATGTGAATGCCAAGGCGGTGAAATATCTGCTTGCTTTCATGAAGGGGCTTCTGGATGAACCTAACCGTAAGCAGTTGCAGGTGGCAGATACTTTTAAGTTGGAGTTTCGCATCAAGGAAAATGATAATGATACGGGATGGGTAGAGAAGATAGCAAATGTGGGCTCTGATGGCACCGACATTCTGGTGAAGGCGATGGTTAACATCATGCTCATCAACGTGTTTAAGGAGAAGGCATCGAAGAAATCGGGTGATTTCAAGATTCATTGCATGATGGACGAGATAGCAAGTTGCATCCTAACAACGTGAAGGGAATCCTCGAGTTTGCCAATCGCCGCAACATCCTGCTGGTAAACAGTTCTCCAACTACCTATAATGTGGAGGATTACAAATACACCTATCTGCTCAGCAAGGACAATAGGGCAAATACAAAGGTAACTCAATTAATCAAGAGATTATAAAACCTCTCGTGTATGGAAATATCGGCTGATATGATATACTGGATAAAATGAAATACTGGATGATATGGAAAAGTTAGGATTGGGCGATGCCCGACAGATATTGGCAATGTTGAAGGGTGAGGAGATAGCTTCGTCGAAGCTGTCTCCTCGCCTCACGGCTTTGCTGAGGCAGGAAGGGCTCCTGATGTTGAAGAACAATGGCAGTAGATGCAAATATCGCATAGCCGAGGCCATGCGAGAGAGTTGCCGTACCTTATTGGTTCAGGATTTTGGCTTGAAATGTTCTTTAGAAGAATGGATTTCCGCTTCTTCCTCTATGCAGACGAGGGCTGATATGGTTAGGATGGTAGGTGATTCAAAGGCTAAGAAGGTGAATACATTTCGTGGCTTTCTGGTAGATTGCTATGTTCAGATAGATGCTATGCTTGATGGAAAGCCATTCATACTTCATCCGATGGAGGGCAGTTCCGTTTTCATCAATCAGCCGGATCGTTTCGAGATACCGGAAAACGTGATAGTTGTGGGTATGGAGAATGCTGAGAATTTCATGCAGATTCGGTTGCAGCGTTGGCTTTTCGATGTCCTGTTTCCTGGTAAGCAACTCCTGTTTGTCTGCCGTTATCCACAGGAAAACCTGGAGAATCTCAGGTCATGGCTTCTCCGCATTCCCAATCGTTACGTTCATTTTGGCGATTTCGATTTAGCAGGAGTTCATATCTATCTTTCAGAGTTTTATGCCTATCTGGGTAATCGGTCTTCCTTCCTGGTGCCATCTGATATCGAGGAAAGATTGGCCGAAGGCAATGCCGCGCTTTACAATCAGCAATATGCCAGATTCAGGAATATGGCAGTAACGGATGTCCGCCTTCAACCGCTGGTCAATATGATTCATCATTATCGCAGGGGATATGAGCAGGAGGGGTATATTTTTCCATAATTGCTTGAATTAAAATGCTGCAAAGATACGAAGATTTTGGGGAACTCAATTAAAAATAGCAGAAAAATTTGGAGGTTACACAAAAACATCGTATTTTTGCATTAAAATAGTTTGAATAATGAGCAAGTATAATTTTAATATTGACAATTATCATGCTATAGGGCATGCTGATATCGAAATAGAGGGTATCACAGTTATCGTGGGTAGCAATGGCTGTGGAAAAAGCACTATGTCCCGTTGGTTGTATTATATCGTCAATACATTGTCAGTGTTAGACAGTTTCTTTTTCTCTGATTTCAGAGATATGATTATCAAATCATTAGAGAAATATTCTAATGCGCTGGATGATATATCAAATTATCTGGATGATGATAAAAAACGATTTTTTGACCATACCTTATCATTAATGACAATGGTAACATTGAGTAATGGTGGTGTGGAAAAGCTCGATTTTTATTATAAAAGAGAGATTGGTTCACTTGATGACATGCTGGTTAACTTTCTTCAGAAAGAGCAGAATCCTCAGCAGGTGCGTCGAGTGCTTAATCTTTTTGGGATTACTGAACAAAATCATGTTCATGAGGATATAGAACGAAATTCCATTCAGCTGTTTTCTGAATGTCTTCAGAAATATGAAAACAACAAAAAAATCGTCCCATCAGTACTTGAAAGAGAAAATCGCTTCTGTATATCGGGAAAAGGATGGCTTTCCTGCCAGCATAAGCTTTAAGGAAGATGAAGTGGAATTGCTTGTTGATAGACTTGGAAAGATATATAGTTTAAATAATGCCATATATATAGGAACACCAGCAGCTATTTCTCTTCGTCAATCAGATAGGGTTCTGATGACTTCCTTGGCACATAAAGTGGTTCACGTAAATGAAAAAGGAAGTGAGATTACTGGCAAACAGGAATTACTTCATTCTATTAATAAAATGATAGATGGTTCTATTGTAGAAAAGGAAAATTTCGATGCTGTTGATTTAGTTTATCACAGCAACAATGGTAAGGATATTAGAATTGAAGATATAGCATCGGGCTTCAAACCGCTGGTTTATATGCTTCGTCTGATAGAAAACGGGTGGCTGACAGAAAACACTTTGTTGGAGATTGATGAGCCTGAAACAAATCTTCATCCACAATGGGTGGTTGAGTTGGCGCATCTTCTTGTTCGCATCAACAAAACATTTGGAACCAAGATACTCATCACGAGTCACAATCCCGATATGGTATCGGCTATCAGGTATATCTCTGAAAAAGAGGGCTTGTTGAATACTACTCGCTTTTATCTGGCAGAGCAAAGTGAAGATACAGATTCGTTCTACTATAAGAATTTGGGTTGTGACATCGAACCTGTATTTGAATCATTCAACAAGTCTTTTGATACTCTTCAGAAATACGTAGAGAACTATGGCGAAATTTAAGATTGGCAATTATCAGGGAATCAAGATTGATTGTTGGACAGCAAAAGATTTAGTCGGCTTGCATCATTTGATGAAGCAGGAGGGATGCCCAAATTCAGAAAATCTTTTCTCTGACACAGATAAGGCAATAGAACTTGATGATGTTCAGAGACGAATTTCTCAAAAACATCATGCTGATAAGAAATCTTCTGCAGATATGCTATTGCATGTGAATGATAAGAGATTACTTTTGGCCGATGCAAAATTCCGACTAAGCAATACCAGGAATTTGGTTTCAAAGGAGATAGCAAAAAAGGTTAGTGAATCAAAGGCAATGGTTACTTCTAACTATTCTTTTGATAACAGTTTCTATGTTTTGCTGACAAAGAAAGCTGCAACTCCTTCCAATTTAAATAGGCTTAGAAGAAATGTAGGAAATAATCCAAATTATCAATTTATGGATGCCGTTGAATTTCATAAACTGTTCGAGGATTAATGTTTGAACTCCGTTCCTGATGTCTTGAAAACTCAGAAACGGAGTTTTTTATAACTTTTTTCTGTCTTTTTTCTAGTATTATGATTTTTTCTCCATCCATTTATTATAGGAAATATTCTCCTCCTTCCACTTATCCTTTGCTTCCGCCTGATTCTTCGGATATCCGATGATGAGGGTATTGAGCGGAATCATCGTCTTGGGCAGATGCAGCAGTTGCTGCATTCCCTCGTATCGTTCTTTCAGGGGATAGAGGGCTGTCCATACACCGCCAAGTCCCAGGCCGTGAGCCATCAGCAGAATGTTCTCCGTGGCTGCCGAACAGTCTTGAATCCAGAACTCCTGCTCTGTGCCTTCCAGCGTCTTGTCAAGGCATCCGCAAACCACGATGGCGAGCGGTGGCATGTCTGTATAACTTCTCACCGATGTACGGCTCATAATATTTTCAAAAATCTGATTCTTTTCCATCATTGTTTTTCTGTGTGAGTCTTATTTTTTAGGCGAATCATAGCATTCCATAAGCCAGTCGAGCACATATTCTTGCTTGATTCCATCATGAAACTGGACGGGGTCGTTGTCCAGGGTGAGCAGATATTTTGGAAAATTGTCGGAGATGGACTTCAGGGGTGCCAATTCTCTCTGCATCGTGGTCTCATCCCTTACGCTGAGCGATACCTGATAGTATGCCTTGTGTTCACCAATGATTACCACGAAGTCTATTTCTGCATCACCGGCTTTGCCTACATAGATTTCTCCGCCTCGTCGTGCTAGTTCCAGATACACGATGTTCTCCAGTACGTGCCCCAAGTCGCCACCTTTGGTGCCATTGATGACTTGGCGCAGACCTACGTCGGCAAGATAAAGTTTCTGTCCAGTCTTCAATAGCTGCTTACCCTTGGCATCATATCTCTGCACTGGGTAGAAGATATAGCTGTCGATGAGGGCAGAGACATAGTTTTCTATCGTATGAGATGTAGTCTTTCTACCCAGCGAGGTCATGGTATCGCTGATGCGCTTGATTACGGATATGTTGCCTATATTGTCAGCAAGGAATCTTACCACACTTTGCAACATCATCACATCGGTTATCTTCTTGCGGCTCACCACATCTTTCAGTACGATGGTGTTGTAGAGACCTGACAGGTATTCACGCACCATCTCTCGGTCTTGGCAGATTTGGGGAATGTATGGGAAGGAACCCAGTTCGATGTATTGGCGATAGGCGAGCTCTCGGGAAGTATGGGCAGGCTGCGTTTGCATGAATTCTCGGAAGGAGAAAGGGAAGAGTTTGATTTCGATGTATCTTCCGGTGAGCAGGGTGGCTATTTCGCCAGAGAGCAGGTAGGCATTGCTGCCAGTAACGTAAATGTCTACGTTGTCTAGCAGAAACAGACTGTCTATCACTTTCTGGAAATTTTCCACCATCTGTATCTCGTCAAAGAAAAGATAGTTCATCTTGTCTGGGCACAGGTTCTGCTGTACGTGAGCGTACAAAATTTTATAGTCGAGGAACGGCTCGTTGTCGAGATCCTCGAAGTTGAGGTTCTGTACTTGTTCTTCGGATACTCCGTCCGAGAGAAGTTTCTCCCTAAACATTCTCAGCAGCGATGACTTGCCACAGCGTCGTATGCCTGTTACTACCTTGATGGCCTTCTTGTCTCTCCATTTCTCCAGGAGATTCATGTATTCTTTACGCTCTATCATATTCTCTTTATGTTCTATTTATTCACTTTGCTATTCATTTTGCATTCTATCTTGATTGCTAAAAATGAAATGCGCTGCAAATATACGAAACTTTTTCGGGAAATTTGCAGTGTATTGCAAATTTCTTGTGTTTTTGGGTAAAATTTGCAGTGTATTGCAATTTTCTTTCTGTAAAACTGATAACACTTTCTGTAATCTGTATATCCGAGAATTTGTATTTATTTGGTTTTATTGCCCGATACATCCTATCGTTTTTATCGCCCGATACATCATGTAGTAAGCGTAAATATATGCCGATGTCGTTGTTATCATACTGATGATGTTCACGCTGATGAAGGCTGTCTGCCGGGTGTTGCCTGCCAGATAAAACACTGCCGCAGGGAGGAGATTCGAGCATAGCAGCCATGCGATGAAAACCAGGACAAGGGCTATGCCCAGTTTGCGCATGTTGCCCCTGTGCTTGCTGCACAGATGACAGCCGGCTACCAGGGAGGCGATGACGGAAATCAGGCCCATCGTGCTTTCTGTCCAGGTGAGTATGGAAGCCATTTGGGTAATGTGTCCGTTGTTCTGAAGGATAAGCCCGCTTGTCTGCAAACAGAAAATGCCAGCGAAAACAATGCGAAAATGCAATATGCATACATGGCATACTGTGCAATGCGATTTATATCCTGTTTCAGGACATCAACGTTTGAAGATAGATATGTATCTTTTTGAAACATGTAGGCAAAATATGAAATATCTTCTTCAAGTTCTTTTTTGTTTTGGAAAAAATGAGATAAATATCTTCCCGAGAGTTATTATTGAAAATGATAACCCAATATTTCTTCTTTTTTAATAGAGTTTCCAAAAAAACTTCGTATCTTTGCAGTGGCTTTATGCAAGATAAGCAGTTGTAATATCATCAAGCGTAGAATTATGGCAAAAAAAGATATCCTATAGGAATACAAACCTTCGATAAGATTCGCACGGAAGACCGGCTCTATATCGACAAGACAGAATATGTTTACCGCATGACACATTCTGACAGCAACTATATATTTCTGGGACGACCACGCCGTTTCGGAAAGTCTTTGCTTGTATCTACTTTACAGAGTTATTTCGAAGGAAAGAAAGAACTCTTTAAGGGACTAGCCATTGAAAAGCTGGAGCAGGAATGGACAGAATATCCTGTGCTCCATTTCAGTATGGCAATGGGCAAACACATGGAGAAGGAGCAACTGGAAAGATACCTGCTCTATATCATCGGCTTGAATGAAAAGAAGTTTGGTATAGAAAATGATGCTGTTGATCCGAATGTGAGATTGGCAAACCTGATTATGAATGTGTACAGACGAACGGGAAAGAAGGTGGTCGTGCTCATCGATGAATACGATGCTCCTCTTCTTGATGTAGCACACGAGGATGACAATCTCAAGAATCTTCGCAATATCATGCGTAATTTCTATAGTCCATTGAAGGATTGCGACCCATATCTCCGCTTTGTCTTCCTCACCGGTATCACCAAGTTTTCGCAAGTCAGCATCTTCAGCGAACTGAATAATATCACCAATATTCGATGAACAGGGAATATTCGGGAATATGTGGAATCACCAAGGAGGAGCTGCTAACCCAGATGTCGGACGACATTGATGAATTGGCAAAATCGCTAGGCTCCACAAGAGAAACTGCCATCGAAGAACTGAAAATGAACTATGATGGTTATCATTTCTCTGCCCAATCGTCAGATATATTCAATCCGTTCAGTCTGCTCAACTGCTTTGCCAATCAGGATTTCGGTTCATACTGGTTCGCTTCCGGCACTCCAACCTACCTGATTAACATGATGCGGAAGTTTCATGTCTTGCCGGCAACTCTTGGAAAGATGTATGCCAAATCATCAGCCTTTGATGCCCCGACAGAGAACATGACGGTCATAACCCCTTTGCTATACCAAAGTGGCTATCTTACCATCAAAGATTATGACAAGACCAGCAAGCTCTATACTCTTGATTTGCCGAACAAGGAAATCAAAGTTGGATTGTTCGAGAGTCTTCTTCCTAACTATCTGGAAGGAATGTTTGCCCAGAATGGAGATGTCACCATCGCTCAGATGTCTGTGCTTATCCGGCAGGATGATATGGACGGAGCATTACAGCTGCTCCAGACCTTTCTGGGAACTGTGCCATATTGCAATGTCACCAACCATGAAGGTCATTACCAGCAGATGCTGTTTATCATCTTCTCGCTTTTGACTGGCTATGTGGTAGATGTAGAAGTGCACACTCCCAATGGAAGGGTAGATATCGTGCTGCTGACAGACATCCGTCTCTATATCATAGAACTGAAGCTGAACAGGGATGCCCAGACGGCGTTGCAGCAGATTAACCTCAAGAACTATTCCCAGCGCTTTGCGCTTTGCGGGAAACCTATAGTAAAAGTAGGTATCAACTTTGATTCTACCCAGGGCAATATTGAGGATTGGATAATTGAAGAGAATGATAAAGATAGCTAGCCTCTTGACAAAGAGACTAGCTAACTTATAGTTTTGTTACTGAATATAATCAATGTCAATATAGATATTCCTGGCTCGGGGAGAATATCCGTGGATGTATAACCTCTCCTGAGCCGAAATGCTGCTTGTTTGTGGATTTTGAGAATCTTTATCAGAAACAGTGCTCCTTGTGAGACGAGATGATGCCACAGTCCGTGAGGGATTGCTCACAAAAGATGTCTTGGAGCCTTTTAGTATGGTAGGTTGTCTATGTTTACTTTTGTTTCAATTTCTTTATTTTGTACAGAATACTCACCCTCTAATACTTCTATGTTAGGGAGATGCTTTGCAATTTTGAGTATCCGTTTTGAAAAAGCAGAAAAAGGATTTTGCAACTTTATATATAAAGTATCCATAGCTCTCGTTATAGCCATAAAAATCCATAAAGCGGCATACTGTGCTTTATATTTGTTTCTACTTTCTTCATCTTTAAACAATCCCATAGCTTCCGAAGCGTATTCTTCTGCGAAATTGCTAACGTATTTATCCTGATAGAATTTATCCAAGTCAATACACATAGCATTCCAGGCTTCCAAACCACGACAAGATTCATACAATAGGCATCTTGTATTGTTGAATCCCACCTTATTTAGTAATCCTTGTTTTTCTTTGACAGTACAATCAATGATTGTTAGGTAGCTTGGAAGTTGTGTCTCTAAAGAACGTATAGAACTCGGTTCCTTAAATAGGATAGTATCATTTTTATCAATAAAGACATCCTTACTATCTGTTTTCTGATTGTATTTCATAAAATCACCTCCAGGAAAAAGAAACATCATATTTTCATAGTTACTACATCCATAGTCTTTGCCTCGTAGATAAAGCGTTTCTATTATATCTGCAGGTATTTCTCCTTTAGGAACATCACGGACATCAATTATAACATGACCTTGATTCTTTATAGAATCCGAAGCCTTTAATGATGTGCTAAGATTAAATTCTTTTGCAAATTCGTTTATGAAACTAACTATATTTGCTTTTTGCCTATGCACATAAGTCAAAGGTATTTTTTGGAAATCAAGTTGCTTACCAAATTGTACTGTCCAATTTGTTTCATGGGAAGTTCTTATCAATTGATCTTTTCCACCTGTAGCTACCACAAAATTATCAGAGCCATGCATTTCTAAGAGCAAGGCTTTTTCGTATGGGGTACAATCTTGTGCCTCATCTACCAGTATCAAGTCCGACCAATTTACTTTTCTTAAAATCTTCTTTATTTGCTCTTGAAATACTGTTCCAGCAGTTTCTTTTCCTTCGGCAATTTTTGCTTCCACAATATCTTGAATAGCGCGAGATTCTTCTTCAAAGAAATTGCCGATATCATCGTCACTTATAAGATTGTTCTCTTCAATGAACTTAGTTCTTGCGAAGTTCAAAAAAGTATCGTATATTTTTTCGTATTTATTTTTAAACTCTTGTGTATTTCGTATTTCATACTCTGAATATACAGTGCGCATTCCATATTTCTCAATAAATTCATCTTTATTGTGAAACATAAAGTATAGTTCTTCCAAAATCTGATTATACCCATTGAGAAATTCATTATTTGCATAGAATTTATCAAACAGTTCTCTCTTGTCGGCTTCGTAGGTCTTGGCATTTTCTTCCAAATTATCAAACTCAACCGTTTTGCTGAGTCTGTTGAGATAACGGCAAAATTCCTCGCATTCTTTTTGGTCTTCAATGCGAATTTGTCCATTCTTAACAAAATGGTTGAAGATGAACATGGCATTAATATTTTTATCCGTATTAATGGACTTATGGAAATATTCCATTAATAGACCATAATGCTTACTCTCAAATGACATTTTGAGAAAAGTCGATGAATTTGTGCTGCATCCATATGAAGAACACGGACGGGCGAATGTCTGTATATGTCTTGAAAAAACTTGTGTAAAGTAGAAATTGATGCATTGCAAGGCGTGAAATCTCCCATGCCTTTGATGGTTTGCTTAATGTCCATCACAAGCATATTATTATAGGTAAGAAATCTGCAACGATGGTTTCTTCTTTCTTCATCCTTTTGAACTTTATTGTACATTAGTTTCATTAAAACTAAGGATTTGCCTGTTCCTGCTTTTCCTGTAACAATACATAATTTATTTCCTGCTGTGTTTATTGCAGTATTGACCCCTATACTAGTTTTTGCTTTGGAAATTTCTTCTATTTTCTTTTTGGTCAAAATCCCTTGATTCGTCTTGGCATTGCTAATATTTATAAAATCGCAGATAAAGTTTTCCCAAGTGGTCACTTTTGATTTTGTAACGAGGCAATTTGTATCTTTCATATCATTGCCCCATGTTTCTTTTATAGCTTGACATACAATATTGTAAACCGATACAGAAATATTGAATATCAAGTTCCCGATGCTCCCTTTTTTACTACAAGAGGAAGATTTTATGGCATGAAAAATTGCTATATCAAAGTGTTTTACGTCTTTAAAAAAACTCGTTTCACTCTGATTCTCTCCATTTTTAACACTGTTATTATAGACGAAGTCTCTCAATGCCTTCTTTTCTTCGGCAATAGCTTTTCTGTAATCCCAGAATCCGTTGGAATTATAAATGTATTCTTCATCAAAATCCAAGATGGAGTTGTCTTCATAACTGCGTACTGCTATGGCTAAGTTGTGAAGATAAGTATGGGTATCTTGTGTCCTAAAAAAGTTGCCCTTTTCATTAGGGATATCAATGAAGATGACATATTTGTAATTGCCAACAATGTTTATTGGTGACTTAAAGTTAAAAATAACATGTACATTTACTTTATTGGTATATCGAAAAACATAGTCAAATGCCTTTTTACAGCATTTACAGTTTCCCGATCTTCATTTGTTGTATTTAAATCAATAAAATGTAACATTCTTGCGCTGGATGTTGATGTCTGAAATCTCTTTCATGATGTTAAAGATTTTAATTTGACAATTCGTTATGTGCGTTGCGGATTCCTCCGATTGCAATGGCTAAAATATAAAAATTATCGAGAAAACCGCCACCTTATTACGAAAATTTTATCATATTGTGAGAAAAAGATAGTTTTTTCCTATAAAAAAAGATTTTGATGCTAGTTTTGGGATGTTTTGAAACAAAAAGTTGCTATAAACTGGAATCAGCAGGCATCTTTACATTTTGCGGGCATGGAATCAGGAATCAAAACATCCAACGGCAATTGAAAGTAGCCTTTGACTGCAATCAAAGGTCCCAACGACACATGAATGTAGGTATTGATTGCAGTCAATGGCTTCAATGAGGTTAAAAGTATCTGTTGATTACGATCAGCAGCCTCAACAACTCTAAAAGTGGCTGTTGATTGCAATCAAGACTTTCTGTTAACATCAAAAATAGAAATGTTTTCTAATCAATGCCCTCCATAACCCAACAAAAAAAGCATGGCGCAAATCACTGCGCCATGCCCCAATAAAAGAAAACCTTATAGTCAAAATAGAAATTAGCTATTCTAATTCTTTTCCGGTACTAATCTTTTCTAGTACTTTGCATTCTGAGGATCAAAGTTGGTCCAACCATTCATCCAGTTGGTGCTGCCATCGAAGGCTCCGATGTAGGTTACGGTGTCGAAACCTGTCCAGCCGGCGAAACTTGCGGCACCGAGCAATGGGCTTCCTGCGATAGGTGTATAGCCATCTGCACCAACCAATGAGGTCCATGAATCAAAATACTTGTTGCTCTGCTCTGCAAAGAAGAAGGTGTTGCTGTATGACTTCTGATTCTTGTCGATGTCCTTCTTCTGGGCAGCATCGTAGAGGTAATCCTCATACTGCTTGTTGGCATCTGTGCCAACGGCATCCATACCTGCGAAATATACATTCTGAAGCTTGAACTTGCCATCTTGGCATCCTTCACGGTTTCACCCTTCTCACCATCAACAATCAAACCGATAGGCCAGCCTAAGGCTACTGAGTTGATGCAGTTGAGGTTAGAAGAACGACGAATCTGCATGGCTGACTGGAACTTGCCGAGAGCTGAACCGTTGTTTGGATTGTATGCTCCGGCAGTGATATAATCTGTGGTGTTCTGGAACTTATCATCCAATACCTTAGGACCTACAAAGGTGATGTTAGAGAAGGTTGCCTTGGTACGAGGATCCACGGTAGCACCATCGGCGCAGTTGTCGCTCTCGAAACCGTTGCTCTGAGAGGTGTCGGCTATCTTGCTGTCGCGCAGAGAAAGACCATACTGCACCTTTCCTGAGAAACCGTTATCTGTATCGAAATCATCATCCAGCCCTTGTAGCTACGAGATACTTGCAGTTTACTGTACCGCCAAACCACTCGAAGGAATCATCATTGGAATAAGATACCTGAACGTGGTCAATCTCTGTGCCTGAACCTACAGAACCGAGAGTCAAACCATTAATCTCCTTATCCTTCTGGAATGGATAACCGGCAAACTCGATGCGTACATAACTCAAGGCTCCTGAGTTGTCAGCATCATCTGCGCCACCATGCTTGGTACGAGGACCACCCTCTATCTGCTGCTCAGTCTGGTTGTTCTTAGCCTTGCCGCAGAGAATGATGCCACCCCAGTCGCCAGGCTTTCTGCTGCCGGCAGCCTCTTCAGATGTAAAGACGATAGGCTCTGTGGCTGTACCCTTGGCGATGAGCTTGCCGCCACGCTCTGCGATGAGTGCCGCCTTGGTTTGCTTGTCGCCCTTGATAATCGTTCCCGGTTCGATGGTAAGCTCTGCACCATCTGCAAGATATACCCATCCCTTGAGGAGATAAGTGCCTTTCTTCAAAGTCTGCTTGCCTGTGAAAACGAATTCCTGGTCGCCGTTGCCAATCTGTGTTCCGTTGGCGTTTTCCTTGTCATCTGTTCCGAAGAGGATGTGGTCGCAAGCCTTCAAGCCGCCATTGGTTGTCCACTTGTAAACTACTTCTGATCCAGGATTTGGAGAAGGAGTTGGATCGTCATTGTCACTGCTGCAGCTGCTCAACATGGCAGATGCTGCGAGGATGCCCATGCATCCTAAAAAATACATCTTGTTCATCATTGTTTCCTGTTTTATTAAACAAACATCTATTATTATCTTTCTTGAAATTCTACGGATAGTCTCTAAAATTTATAGATTGCCTGCAAACCGATGTTTCTACCCGGCTTGTAGCATCTTGCTATTTCTTCTACTTCCTTCTTGCTTCCGTCGCTATACGTTACATCAGCAAACTGCTTGTAATATATCTTTTCAGCAAGAAGATCTCTTACGTTGAGCTTCAGTTCCAGATGCTCACCGAATTTCTTAGTCAGCGAGAAATCGATGGTGTTGCGGGGCATCTCGTAGCTGTGAGGCACTCGGGAATTGGAGTCATCGCCTGTGCTCCCCTCGCTTCTGCCCACACCGATGATTCGCTTGCCTATGCGGTTGTAGAGCAGGGCGATATCCATCTTTAATGGCTCATTCTTATAGAAGATGCCGGTGTTGATAAGGTATGGCGACTGACCCTGCATCGGTCTATCTTCCTCTTTCGAACCCTTCTCAAACTGCACCTTGCTCTTAATCAAGGCACCGTTAAACGACCAGCTGAAATCCTTCAATCCTATGAATCCGAGATTCTTTCTGATATCCAGCTCCACACCATAGTTGTTGGCACTCTTTGCATTCTTGTAAGAGTAAATCAAGTCAGTGCCACCAGCCACCGTATAGGTCCACTCGATAGGAGAATCGAAGTGCTTGTAGAAGACTGCCAGAGAAATGAGTTCTCCACGGGATGGATACCACTCATATCGCAGGTCGAGGTTATCGACATAACAGTTCTTCAACTCAGTGTTTCCCTGCACATTGCTGGCAAGGTCGAAGTCGTAATACACCGACGACGATACTTCACGGAATTCTGGGCGGTTTATACTGCGACCATACGACAGTCGCACCTGGTGCTGGTCGTTGATCTTATATGTTGTATTAAGAGATGGAAAAACATCATCGGTCTTGTAATGACGGCTCGATTCACTCTTCTCGTAGTCACGGGAATTGGAGATGAGTTCCATATCATTATGCTCGAAGCGGACACCGGCGTGGATGCCGAGTTTGCCAAAGGGGAGAGACATCGCCAGGTACCCGGCGCCTAAGGTGTTGTGTCCGCGGTAGTTATTGCGCATCTGCTTTTCCTCCAGAAGATACAGCTTGTCGTAACCCATGTTTGCCTCGCTGGAGAGCAGGGTTGGGATGTCGCTGTGGCGGAAGTCGGATGGCATGTTGTTAGCTGAAACATTCCAGTTGTAGATGAAGTTGCGGGTCTGGTATTCTCGGCTGCGATACTCCCCATAGGCACCCACCTGTAAGTTTGGCTCAAAGTTGCCAAACTTGAAGTGGTGCTTGTCATTTACCCCAAGAGAGAGAATGTGTTCGTCGAGTTGAGTCCACTCGCGGGATATGTCGTTGCCGGTGCTCAGGCATAAACGCCCGATTCAAGAGCATCGTCGATGAGGTATCTACGACGGTCAGGCAAATGACGGTTGGCATACGCATACCCGATGCTCCAGTCAAGGGCATCGCTAGTGAAGGTGTGCTTGCCGGTAAGCTGACCGTTATATGTAGTTCGACTGCGGTAGTAATACTCTGCGCTTCGCTCCAGGTTCGACTGGGCGCTCACGCCATCACGCCAGGTATATCGGCTGGTAGCCAACTGGTTGAAGATATTTTTGAGCTGATACTTGTGATTGCCGTCCTTGGAAAGGAAGGTGAAGTTGAGCATTGCTCCGAGTCTCACATTATTATTATACTGGTCGTCAACAGAGTGACGAAGATAGTTCGGCTTGTCGTTAGCCGCATCATAGATGCCATAGAGGTTGTTCTCCATGTTCTCGTAGGTGCGGTATTCGTTGGTATAGTTCAGGGCGGCGAGCATGCCGAGTGTTCTTCCGCCCAGCATCCAGCGCTGGTTCAGGCTAGCTGCCAGTTTCAAGTCGCCCAAAGGCTTCTTGTTCTTGATGAGCCAATCATTGTTGAATCCGTTGCCCAGGAGCGAAGTAGCATAATCGCCCACCGGTTTTCCGTTGGCATCGAGCTGTGGATTCAAGTCTGCATGGATGCCCCCATTCAGGTTTCTCAGTCCATTGTCGAACCCTAGGAAATCGGTTCCGGAACCTTTTGAGTAAGAAAAGTCCTTGAAGGCAGAAGATGTATTCCAGTTTCCGCCTACGGCGATGTTGAAACTGTTTTCTGCCGGAATCTCCTTGGTGTTGACGATGATGAAACCGCCTGAGTAATCTGCGGGATATTCAGCCGTTGGCGACTTCACGATGGTAAGGTTGTCAATCTGCGAACTTGGGATGATATCGAAGGAGAATGCCCTGGAATCAGCCTCAGAGCTAGGCACTGCTCCTCCGTTCACCCATACATTGTTATAACGCTGCGACAAGCCACGAACCATCACGATTTATGGGTCACTTGCAAAAGCGTGTGGATAGCATAGCACAATAAAAGCAAGCAGGTGTACGTTTATAGAGTAAACGTTAGAAGAAAATGGAACAGTATAGACTCTTAGCGGAATGCCTATTGCCAGCCCG
>ENA-OQER01000857-OQER01000857.1-human-gut-metagenome-genome-assembly--contig:-NODE-857-length-16002-cov-2.071181_pt1 | contig 16002 bp, 23 predicted proteins | sample MGYA00242797_ERZ504639 | MGnify/ENA primary metagenome ERZ504639 (study PRJEB26092, sample SAMD00036306) | human gut metagenome | host: Homo sapiens | study: EMG produced TPA metagenomics assembly of...
CGTGACCGTATGCTGCTGTCGGCGAGTTCCAAACGCTTCCCGCTCACCGCCGAGCTTGCCGACATTGCGGACTGTACGCCACAAACCTTGCAATACCGCCAGGATGAAACCATTCGTCTGATCGCCGATTATTGGAATATCCGTTACGATGCCGAGCGCAATGACCTATCCACGCTCAGTGAGGAGTCGTTGCGAGTCACGGACACGTCCACCTCCCCAACATCCAAACGCGTGTCCATCGCGCAGGTGCTCGCCGCTGGTCTGCTCATTCCCGGTGAGACGCTGGTATGGGACCGACCGCGCAAGGGCGAACGTTGGGTGGCTACCGTCACCGCCGAAGGCAAGCTTCGACTGGATGACGGCAGCGAGTACTCCACACCAACCGCAGCGGCCCGTGCCGTCGGTGGCGGTTCGGCGGGATTGACCGTGTGGAAGCGCACGTCGAACGGTCAGAAGCTTAGCGACGTGTGGAAGGCCTATCGCTACGCAAGCGCTGAAAACGCTGTTCGTTTTGATGAGTTTGCCGTTTATCGACGGTTTCCTATTGGCATGCGAGCCATTCGACCGCAAGTTTCGTACGATTCGTAACGTTCGTTTTCGCGAGAATATCGCTGATACGATTGCGAACCGTGCCTTCGCTTAAAAACAGTTTCGCAGCGATCTCACGATTGTCGTACCCCTCGGCGACCAGTTGCATCACGTCCCGCTCGCGCTCAGTGAGATTCGCGAAACGACCGGAAAAACGATTTTCCCCGTTATCGCCAGCTTGCGAAACGTGACGCTGCGTCTGACTCGCTTTATTGACATGCAGTTTCCGCAACACCTGCGCTCCCATAACCACCTGTCCGGCCATCACCGACTGCACTGCGGGAATCACCGATGAGACATCCTGTTTGATCAGATAGCTTTTGGTGCCGATTTCCAACGCCTCGGCGATGTACGATTCGTCCGCGAATGTGGTAAGTATCAGGATTTTCGCATTCGGATGGGCGTCGATGATCTTTCGCGACGCGGCAAGACCGTCCATAACCGGCATTTGCACGTCGATCAGCAGCACGTCCGGATTATCTTCTTCATACTGACCTACCGCGGTTTCGCCATCATAGGCCGTCCATGCAATATCGGCCGTGCCTGTCGCTTTGAGAATCGTGGACAGCGACGAGCATACGATTGGATCATCATCGACGATTGCGACTCGCATCATACGTTCTCCTTCGTTGTTGCGGACGCTGCCGCATCATCGTCCGTTTTGGGAATGGACACGAACACCCGCCACCCTCATGATACGGGCCGCACACCGCGGTACCGCCGAGCGCCCGCGCACGCTCCTCGATATCCGCCAATCCAATGCCCGAAGCATCACGCATCGTCGCCGTACGCGCGGCATCATGGAACTGACGAAAACGAGCGGAAGACTCCCCCATCATACCGTTGATGTTTCCTTGGGAGCCATCGTTCCACAGGCGCCATCATCCTGTATGCGCAGCTGCCATAACGCAGGAAAATCACGCAAGGTGATATCGACATTGCGCGCCATGCTATGGCGAATCGTATTGTTCAACGCCTCGCGAATCGTCGTGGCGAAACAGCGTGACACCGCGGCCGGAGCCGCATCGATGCCGTTGCTCAAGGTGACGTTCACTGTACTGGAATCGTCCAAACCATGCGCGGATGCCTCAATCTGCGCCACGAATCCGTGCCTTCGTCTTTCAGATCATGCACCGCGCCCCGCACCAATGTCATCGCCTCGCCCACCGTGTCGTGAATCTGCGCGAACCCTTGAGCCGCCTGCTCCTGACCAGAAACCTGAGCCACCACTTGGGCCGCTTCGGACTGCATGATGGCCCGGGTAAGCATATGGCCGACATTGTCATGAATCTCGCGCGCTATGCGTGTACGCTCCGCGAGCGTGGGCCACAACGAACCGACGCGGCGCGATCTTCCTCGCTTTCCGCCAATTGCGAGCGCAGCCGGCGGATCTGGTCACGTTTGGAATCCTGAAGCCGCCTGTTCTGCCGGGTGAGCGTGACATTGCGCGCGCACAACAGGCCAACCATGAATCCCAACACTACATGCAATGCCAGCAGTACGGCGATGAGTGCAGCTCCCATATCATCCGCATGCGCGCCTGCATTACGGCAACGGACCAAGGTCGCCACTACGGGAATGATCCACACCCATCGTGCGATGACCGTCGTGATTTGCATCGCATCGTATTGCGGCATGTTCGGCAATTGCGAACGCAAGCCGCATGATTCCGTCCCGCACGGTGTTGTTCGACGTTCTGTGATACGGCGGGCAGCATGGCCGCGTGTATGCGGCGACCGGCATCATCGCGCACCATGATGGCGTGAAGCATGCGCCGCAATCCAACATCAACAGTATGGCGATGGTCCATGCCGACGAGCGCGCGTATTCCCCCACCGCGGCACAGCATATGGCCAGCAACGCGCCGCATACCAGTTCAGCCGATACGTCTCCGACGATATACAGGTTTGCGATCAGCCGAACGTGAGGAATATGGCCTGAAGCAATAATCGCCGCATGCCTTCCTCCATCGTCGCCGCTTCTTGTGGTTATGTCTTACCAGCGTAGTGTACGTTGCCACCGTTGCGGGCCATCTTTGCCACGAAGGTGACATTTGTCATCTTCCATATGGCTGTGTTGCGCCAGGCTTATGACCTCAGACACCATGTCGTCGCCGTTTGGTCGGAGACAATGGAATCACTATCGTAAACGGCGGTTATCGCTGTTGGAACATGTGAGGTAAGGAGAGCCGATGAGCGAGCGTATGGAAAGGCAAACAGGTGAGAGCTCCAGCAGCGCGGTCAAGGTGTCGAAGCTGGTCAAACGGTATGGGGATATGCTGGCGCTTGACTATTTCGATCTTGACGTGCATCAAGGTGAGATTTTCGGTTTGCTTGGACCGAACGGTTCCGGCAAGACCACGGCGATTAACTGCATTCTCGCATTGTTGACGTTCGATGAGGCACGGTACGTGTGTTTGACGAACCGATTGGCCCGACCAGTTATGCGCTGAAACGCCGCATCGGCATCGTACCGCAGAATGTGGCTGTGTTCAATGAATTGACGGTTGAGGAGAATATCGATTATTTCTGCTCGCTGTATGTGCCTGACAGGGCACGCCGTCATGCGCTGGTTGAGGATGCGCTGGATTTTGTGGGCTTGCGCGATTACCGCAGGTTCCGTCCGTCGAAATTGTCGGGAGGTTTGCTTCGTCGATTGAACATCGCATGCGGTGTGGCGCATAAGCCGGATCTGATTTTCTTCGATGAGCCGACCGTCGCCGTCGATCCGCAAAGCCGCAATGCGATTCTGGAGGGCATTCAGCGTCTTAACCACGAAGGTGCGACGGTGATTTACACGAGCATTACATGGAGGAGGTCGAGCAGATCTGCGACCGCATTCTCATCATGGATCATGGCAGGCATTTGGCCTTGGGCACCGCCGACGAGTTGAAGGCGATGATCGACACCGGCGAACGCATCAGTGTGGAAACCGACGATCTGGGTGGCTTGCATCATGAGGCGGGAACGCAGCAGGCATTGGAACAGTTACGTGCGCTGCCATGTGTGATGAGCGCCGATTATGACGGTCATGAGTTGACGGTACGTTGCCGTAGGGGCGATCACAATCTTCTTGACGTGTTGACGTTGCTGAAATCCAATGGCACGAATATCGGGCATCTTTCCTCCCGGCAACCGACGCTGAACGATGTGTTCCTTGAACTGACCGGCACGGCGTTGCGTGACTGACGGAATCATGGTTCGAAAGGTTTGACATTATGTTGCAGACATTGCTGGTCAATCTGAAATTGCATTTCAGGGAGAAAGCGCAGCTGTTCTGGCTGTTTGCCTTTCCCATCATTCTGGCGACCATGTTCAATGGCATGTTCGGCAATATCGCGGAAAGTTACGCATTGCACACGGTTGACGTCGTCGTGGTTAATAACGACGATTGGCGCGCCTCTCCGGGCGCGCAGATGCTGGTCGACGGCATTTCGTCCGATACTGGCGCGACCGGTGCCGATGGCGATCATGCGAAGGTCGATGATGACGGTGACGCCATGCCGAAACTCATCACCGTCACGGAAGCCGCATCTATGGAAGCCGCGGATCGAGCGCTGCTTGACGCCAAGGCGCAGGGCAGACTGTCCGTCGACGGTAGTGGGAAACTGCAGCTGGCCATTTCCCAAGCCACGCAAACATCCGCCACGGATGTGATGGCGTCGAGCAGTGGTCTGGATATTTCCCTGACGGTGTTGGGCAATATCGTGGACTTGTACAATCACAACACCGCCGTGGTGATCAATGCCGCGCAGCACAATCCGTCCGCGTTGTTGGATGACGCGTTCACCGGCAGCATCGGCTCGTCGAGTGGGTTCACGAAGGAAGTGCAGCTGACGAATTTCAAGCCAAGCGGCACCGCACGCTACTATTACGCGTTGCTCGGCATGGCCGCGATGATGGCCATGAGTTTCGCGGTGAACGCGGTATCGTTGGCCCAGGCAAACCTGTCGGCACTTGGCATTCGCCGTTCCGTCGCTCCCCTGCCGAAACTGCAACAGCTGCTGGCAGGTTTTCTTTCCAGTTGGATCTGCTCGTTCCTAAGTCTGACCGTGGCCATGCTGTACATTCGTTTCGGCTGCCAGATTTCTCTCGGCGGTCGTGAATGGGCCGGCTTGGGCGCGTGCTTGATGGCGTCATTCGCCACAAGCGCGTTCGGCACGTTGATCGGCGCAATACAGGGTGTTTCCACGAGTGCCAAGCAGGGATTGTGCACGGCCTTGGCATGCACGCTGTCGCTGTTTTCCGGTTTGTATGGCTCGTTCGCCATGGATTTAAGCGATCAGATAGCGCAGCATGCGCCCCTGTTGAGCATGTTGAATCCGGCGCAACAGATTACGAATCTGTTCTACGACATTCTGTATTACGACAGTTTCCGCCCGTTCTTTGCCACGGTGGGCGTATTGGCTGCGATGAGCTTGGTCTGTCTTGGTATGGCGACCGTTCTGTTGAGGAGGCAACGCTATGAACACTTGTAAAGCAGCACTGCGCATTCTCAAAGCGCGCAAATTGTATGTGATTATCTACTTGGTGCTGATCGGCACGATGATGTTTTCCATCAGCTGGCAGATCATGCGTGGCTCCACAGCTGCCAGAGCGACGACGTATGAGCCGGAATCCGCCCGTATTGCGGTAATCGACCGTGATGACGACGCCGAGCATGTGCTCAATCGTTGCGTTCCTACCTCGCTTTGGACGGTGAGATGGTCACCATTGATGACGATTCCATATCGTTGCAGCAGGCTGTCGCATCGAATTATGTTGATTTGATTGCGATTGTGCCACAAGGTTTCGCCGAGCGTTATCTGCAGTATGCGGATACGCCACGGCTACGCAACCGACCATAGATACCGTCGTCAGTTATGCTTCCGGAGCCGGATCGCTCGCACAGCTGAAAGTCAACGAGTTTCTTTCGCTGACGCGTACCGCCTATCTCGCATGCCGCAGGCACAGCGCACGCTCGACGCCGCCATGGCAACGACGTTGGATGCTGCCACCGCCGATATGAAACAGTCGCATATCGCCGTGGTGTCCTCGGACTCTGAAGACGACGGCACCACACCGGGCTCATCGGCATTCGCGGGCACGCTCAAAACCGGCTTGTATCCACTGTTGCTGGTCATGCCGGTATGCACGTTCCTCGTGGTCAGCACATTCAACGACAACGAAATCCGCCGCAGGCTCTACTCGTCCCCCGCGCGTCTGGTGTCGTTGGAAGCGCAGCAAATGCTGACATGCGGGACGTTCGGTCTGCTGGTATGTGCTGCGTATACCGCGGTGACATTCCTGTTGATGCGCTGGCCGGAGTGTCCTTTACCGGCCTGAATGCCGTGAACGTAGGCTTGTCGTTCGTGTCGCTGATGGTCTACACGCTTATGGCGATCGCTTGCGGATTCCTGTTGGGGTCATCCGGTTTCAATGAAATGGCAACGAACGGTTTCGTCAATGTGTTCGCTCTGCTGGTCATGTTCACTTCCGGTATGGCGTTCCCCGTGGATATGATGCCAGATCCCATGATCATCATCGGAAAACTGCTGCCTGGATGGTGGCTCTGCTCATCGATAGACCACGTATTCGGACTGGGTACGGCCTCCTCGAGCGGCGTGGACTACGGCGCGTGGGCGTCATCAACCGGATTGGTGGCAATGTTCGCGGTAGCGTTCATCTGTCTGGGCTTGGCCTTGGGACGCATTCGGCGAGCCCGCCCGACGTTGGCCTCCCCCGCCACAACGCAGTTGGCCAAGTAGTCGACGCCAACACTGTGCAGCCGCATGACGATCGCATACGACGTCCACGGTCTACTTGAGCATATTCCTCCGGTAGGCTGTGGGCGTCGTATGCATGTACTGCTTGAACGTGCGCGTGAAGAATGTCGATGATGAGAAACCAAGTTTTTTGGCGATGTCGGAAACCGGCATCGATGTGGTGTCCAGCATTTCCGCTCCAGCTCTCATACGCACGTCATTGACGAATTCAATCGGCGTCTGATCGACCATCTCATGGAAGATCTGCGCGCATTTCGTACGGCCGACGGACCCTGCTGAAGCAATCTCCTCCAGGGTGATCTGTCGAACGTAATTGTGCTGCACGTAATCAATCATCTTGCTCAAAATAGCAATCTTCGGATTCTTCCTGTCGTATTTGGAAGAACCATTCTTGCCATGTTCGCCCGCTATGGCCGTCAGTTCACGCACCATCGTATAAAAACAGCTGAGCACGGTCAACGATGCCGTATCATCCTTTAATTTCATATTGTCAACGGTGGCGGGATGCATGGTCTGGGCAGCCGGCATCTGACCGAATTTCGCATCATGCAGCCGCATCATGCATTCCAGCAACGCGGATCCATGCTCATCTTCAGGATCACACACCATGTACGGGAGCCGTTCGTCCGCCATCAACGGAGCCACAAAGCGTTCATAAACCATGTTCGGCATGCACATGCATGAAGGGTTCAGCAGAGTGCAGGAAAATTCGCAATCGGTGCCGTCCTCGGTGAAACCGTAATGCAATTGGCGCGAATTCACGAAAATGCCTTGGCCTTCTTCGAGACGAATGCTTTCGCCGTTCACGAAATACCACATGTGTCCACGGATGATGTGGGTGAATTCGAAGTCGATATGCCAATGGCATTCCGCGCGCATGTTCGGATACTGATGCAGCAGCGAATGTTCGGTGAATGAGAAGAACATCGGCGCATCATATTGCACCATTTCCGCGCCGTTGGGCTTGCGTCCCCAGTTGGTGACCGGCATGAACTCATATGGAAGACGACCGTCTTGCGCAAGTTCAGGCTGTTCCGTTTGTTCGTTTTGTCCGACCTGCACGTCACGAACGTCTAATCCCATCTGTCCCATGCAATACCCCATCAGTGGATACGGTAAATAATACGAAAATCAAGAACGATAATACAACGAAATACAGTGTCAACGAATAATGATGCCGTTGAATGGAACATGATATGTCACGTCAATCGATTGACGTAATACAGCAGAGGAGGCAGCATGGTGGAACCCACCAATCATCCGGCACGCGACGAATGGGAGCGTATGCTCTCCGGCGAACTGTATGTGGCCGATAGTCCGCAACAGCAGGAAGCGAATATGCGCAAGCGTCGCCTGATGCAGGCCATCAACACGTCCGAATATGACGCGTTCAAAGAACGTGACGAACTGTTTCACGAACTGTTCGGCGCATTTGGAGAGGTGGATTCGTGGAACCCCCATTCAACTGCGATTATGGATGCAACACGTTCATCGGCAAGAATTTCTATGCCAACATGGATTGCATTTTCCTTGACGTGGCACGCATCACCATCGGCGACCGCGTGTTCTTCGGCCCCCGAGTGGGCCTGTACACGCCGTATCATCCGATCGATGCGACGGTGCGTTCCTCCGGCCCTGAAGGCGCTCGTCCGATCACCATTGGCAACGATGTCTGGTTCGGCGGCAATGTGGTGGTCGGCCCTGGCGTCACCATCGGCGATGATGTGGTGATCGGTGCCGGATCAGTGGTGGTCAAGGACATTCCTTCGCATTCGGTGCAGTCGGCAATCCATGCCATGTGATCCGTGAGATCACCGACGCCGACCGCGAATATTGGGAAGCAAGGCAGCGGAATATCACGCTTGGAAGGATTCGATTCAGTAAAACGCACCGCACCATCCTCACATCATCATGCAATCTTCCATCACTTGGCGCGAGTTTCTTCGACAGACGTTGACGCTCGCCCTGCCCATCACGTTTCAACAACTGATGCTGGCGCTGTCATCGTGCGCCGACACTCTTATGCTGACGAACGTCGGTCAAAACGAGCTGTCGGCAGTGTCTCTTGCCACGCAGTTCCAGTTCATTTTCAGTTTGTGTCTTGCCGCGCTCACGCTTGGCATGAGCATTCTGGTGGCCAGTATTGGGGTGCGGGCAACACGAATGCCGTCGAACGTGTCTTGGCGTTCATCATGCTGTATGCCGGCGGATTGTCGCTGGTGTTTTTCGCATTGACGCTACTCATTCCGGAACGTTGATGTCGATTATGACGAACGATGCGACGCTGATTGCCATCGGCTCACAGTATTTGCGGGTTTCGTCGGTTTCGTACCTGTCATCGGTTTGTCGCAAATGTATTTGTGTCTGATGAAGAATGTGGGTGCGGCGGTCACCGGAATGACGGTAAGCACGGTTGGCGTGATCGTGCATGTTGCGCTGAACGCGGTGCTGATCTATGGTTGGTTCGGTTTACCCGCATTGGGTATTTTCGGCGCGGCGATTTCCACGGTGATTTCCCGAGCCATCGAACTGGTGTGGTCTGTGCTTGTAGCCAGCCGCAATGGCCGCCCACGTTTGCGGTTGTCGATGATGTTGCATCCGGATGTGGCGTTGCAGAAGGATTTTTGGAAGTATAGTCTGCCCGTGCTTGGCAATGAGCTGGTTTGGGGCTGCGGTTTCACCATGTACACCGTGATTATGGGTCATCTTGGTACGGATGCGGTGGCGGCCAATTCCATTGCGAATATCGTCAAGGATCTGTTGGTCTGTTTGAGTCTTGGCCTTGGCAATGCGGGCGGCATTCTTGTCGGTAATCTGCTTGGCCGCAATGCTTTCGATCAGGCGAAGGTTATGGGCGACAGGCTCTGTGTACTGGTGGCGGCAGTTGGCGTTGGAACCGGCCTGTTGATTATCGCGGCACGTCCTTTGGCGTTGCAGTGGGCGGGATTGACGCCGCAGGCCACGCGTTATCTGTCGGTTATGCTGTTTATCTGCGCCTATTATGCGGCATGCGGGTGCATGGCCAATCTGACTATCGCCGGTATTTTCCCTGCCGGAGGCGATTCCCGGTTCGGACTTGTCTGCGATGCGAGCGTTATGTGGCTTGTCGTCGTACCGGTCGGTCTGTTGGCGGCTTTCGTGTGGAAGTTGCCGGTATTGGCGGTCTATGCTTTGCTGAATACCGACGAATGCATCAAGATGATTCCTGCTTTGCTGCATTATCGAAAGTATCGTTGGGTCAACAATGTGACGAGACAGACCGATTCCGCCGTAGTATCAAACGCATGAAAAACCGGTATCAACAAAGCCCGTGTCATACTGCATTGCGCAGTGCGACACGGGCTTTGTCACTTGCCGATCTCAATCATGTGATTATTTATTTCATGAGATTGCGCAGCACATACTGAAGGATGCCTCCGTTGCGGTAGTAGTCGGCCTCACCTGGGGTGTCGATGCGCACGACCGCGTCGAATTCGGTTGTGGAGCCGTCGCTATGGGTGGCGGTGACACGCACGGTCTTCGGGGTGATGCCATTGTTGAGCTCTTCAACACCGGCGATATCGTACGTTTCGGTGCCATCAAGGCCGAGGCTCTCATAGGACTCGCCTGCGGGGAACTGCAACGGCAGCACACCCATGCCGATCAGGTTCGAACGATGGATACGTTCGAAGCTTTCGGTGATAACGCTTTGACGCCGAGCATGACGGTTCCCTTGGCAGCCCAGTCGCGGGAGGAACCGGTGCCGTATTCTTTGCCTGCGAGCACCACCAGCGGAACATCATGTTCGATGTAGTCGCGGGATGCTTCGAAGATCGTGGTCGGCTTCTGGTCAAGGAAATCGTAGGTGAAACCGCCCGGAGTGACCTCTTCCCCCACGGACGCAAGCAACTGGTTGCGCAGTCGGATATTGCCGAACGTGCCACGTACATGACCTCATGATTGCCTCGACGGGAACCATAGGAGTTGAAGTTCTTCGGTTCGACGCCACGGTCGGTCAGGTACTTGCCAGCAGGACTGGAAGCCTTGAACGCGCCGGCTGGAGAAATATGGTCGGTGGTCACGGAATCACCGAGCAGTGCGAGCACGCGGGCGCCATGAATGTCTTCGACGGGATCCGGTGTGGCCTTCATGCCATCGAAGAACGTCTGCTTACGCACGTAGGTGGAATCCTCATTCCATGCGAACAGTTCGCCTTCTGGAACGTCAAGTCCTTTCCAACGACGGTCGCCTTCGAATACGGAAGAGTAATCCTTCAGGAACATCTCACGGCTGACGGTACCGTCCACCACGGCGGCAACCTCGCCATTGGTGGGCCAGATATCCTTCAGATACACATCGTTGCCGTCCGGATCCTCGCCAAGCGGCTGGGTTTCAAAATCGAAATCCATGGTGCCAGCGAGCGCATAGGCGATGACGAGCGGCGGAGATGCCAGGTAGTTCATCTTGCGTCCGCTGATGCGGCCTTCGAAGTTGCGGTTGCCCGACAGCACTGAGGTGACGGTCAGATCGTTGGCGTTGATGGCTTCGGAGATTTCCGGCAGCAACGGGCCGGAGTTGCCGATGCAGGTGGCGCAGCCGAAACCGACCAGCTGGTAACCGAGCGCGTCGAGATCGTCCTGCAAGCCAGCCGCCTTAAGATAGTCGGCCACAACCTGGGAACGGTGCGAGCGAGGTCTTGACCCACGGCTTGGGCTTCAAACCCTTGGCATGCGCGTTGCGTGCAATCAAACCGGCTGCGATCATCACGGACGGATTGGATGTGTTTGTGCACGAGGTGATGGATGCGATCGCCACATCACCGTTGGTGATGTCGAAGTCACCGCGGAAGTCGGTGGAAACGGCAACCGGCTCCTGCACGGTCTTGTCCGTTTCGTACGCGGGCAAGGTTTCGACGAATTTCGCTTTGGATTCAGACAGTTTGATGCGATCCTGCGGGCGCTTCGGGCCAGCGATCGACGTACGACAGTACCGAGGTCGAGTTCCAGGTATTCGGAATACTGCGGTTCGACGTAGTTTGGATCGGTGGTGTCGCCCCACAGCTTGTTCGCCTTGGCATACGCTTCGACCAATGCGATCTGTTCTTCGGAACGGCCGGTCAAGCGCAGATAGTCGAGAGTGACGCCGTCGATTGGGAAAATGCCGCAGGTGGAGCCGAATTCCGGACCCATGTTGCCGATGGTGGCACGGTTGGCCAGCGGCACCGAGGCGATGCCATCACCGTAGAATTCCACGAATTTGCCGACCACACCATGCTGGCGAAGCATATCGGTGATGGTCAGCACCACGTCGGTGGCGGTGACGCTTCAGGAATGGAACCGGTAAGCTTGAAACCGACAACACGCGGCACCAGCATGGAGATCGGCTGTCCAAGCATGGCCGCTTCGGCTTCAATGCCGCCAACGCCCCAACCGAGCACGCCCAAGCCATTGACGGTGGTGGTGTGCGAGTCGGTGCCCACGCAGGAATCAAGATAGGCAAGAGTCTTGCCACCGTTTTCTTCGACCTTGGTCATGATGACCTTGGCGAGATATTCGATATTGACCTGGTGGATGATGCCCGTTCCCGGCGGTACCACGCGGAAGTTCTTGAATGCCTGCTGACCCCAACGCAGGAACTGGTAACGTTCGCCGTTGCGCTGGTATTCGATGTCCATGTTCTGTTCGACCGCGTCGCGATGCCGTACTTGTCGATCTGTACGGAATGGTCGATGACCATGTCGGACTGCACCTGCGGGTTGATGACCTCAGGATCTCCCCCAAGATCCTTGACCGCATCACGCATGGTGGCAAGATCCACAATGCAGGGCACGCCGGTGAAATCCTGCATGACCACGCGGGACGGGGTGAACTGGATCTCATGACTCGGCTGTGCAGCCGGATCCCAATCCAACAGTGCCTTGACATGATCATCCGTGATGTTGGCGCCATCGATGTTACGTACCAGGTTCTCGACGAGAACCTTCAACGAATACGGCAGATGATCGATGCCCGGCAGATCTGCGATGCGGTAATATTCATAATCCTTGCCGTCCACCTTCAGGGTGTCGAGCTGGTCGTCGCGCACAGACATGCTACCTCCGAGCTTTTTGGCTGTATAACACAGCTGATTATTCGTCGCCTACGATACAGCCAAGTTAATTCAGCTCTGGCGTGTCTTCTTAAAGTATGGGACAATACTCGGAATTTTCGGCACCAAACGCAAACACACCAAGAACACGAGTGCCGAAAGCACCATTGCCACCGCCGTCGCAGCCAGCATCTGCCCGGTCGGCACCACCAGCGCGAAGAAATTCGCCACCGGTTTTACGAGCATGCCCCCGAATCCAATTGCGGCAAAGGCCAATACCAATATGCCACGCCACGAATGCAACGGCTTTGCCACCCGCGCAAGCACGAACACTCCCATCATGAGCAGAATAATCGCGTTGACGCCACGCAGCATCGCCAACTGCGCACCCGAATCCTGCACATTCCACTTCATGAATATCGGCAGCAGCCACGACGTGGACAAAATCGACAATCCGACCGCCACACCGCAGGGCACAGCAAAATGCAGCACGCGTTTCAGGAATCCTGGAATATAACGACGCGTGTTCGGAGCCAACGCAAGAATGAATGCCGGCATGCCAATCGTCAATCCACCCACATATGTGATGTGGCGAGGCAGATACGGGAATGGTATCTGCGTCAGCACCACGCCCAACGAAATCAGTGCGGAATACACGGTTTTCACAAGGAATAGGCTTGCCACACGTTCCATATTGGCCATGACCTGACGCCCTCGCGCCACCACATCGGGCAGATGTGAGAACTTCGAATCGACAAGCACCACCTGTGCCACGGCCTTGGTGGCGGGCGCAGCATTGCCCATCGCAATACCCAGATCGGCCTCTTTGATGGCGAGCGCGTCGTTCACGCCGTCGCCGGTCATCGCCACCACATGCTCACCTGCATGCAATGCCTCCACGATCGCCTTTTTCTGATCGGGCAGCACACGCCCAAGCACATCCACGTTTTCCAGTACTTGCGCCAGCTCCGTAATGTCAGCGGGCAGCTCACGCGCGTCCATGAATCGTGGTTCATGGTCGCCGGTCAGATGCACTTTTCTTGCGATCGCGCCGACGGTTACGGGATTGTCACCAGAGATGATGCGGCAACGCACGCCTTGTTCACGGAACCATGCAAGCGTTTCTTCGGCGTCGGCGCGAATATGTTCGGAACAGCACACCAACGCGACAGGGCACGATGCCGGATTGAGTTTTGGATCGGTTTCGTAATCGTCGGGCGCTGCACCGTAGATTCGCGCGACCAGCAGCACACGGTTGCCGTCATTGGCGAGATCATTGACTTGTTTGAGTATGTCGGCATGGTCGCCGTTGATTTGGGAAAGAATGACTTCCGGCGCACCCATCGTCCACACTGCATTGCCGTCATAGATCGAACTCCACTTGCGCACCGACGAGAACGGTACTCGTGCCTCGACAGTGCCGTCCGCAAATCCCTGTTCCCGTAGTCCAGACAGAATCGCTTGCCCTGTACCGTTGGGCTGTCCTTCGTTCGATAGGTCGAATAGAGCCTGTCTGACGTCATGCTCGTTCACGGTGCCTCGCATGTCGTCGGGGCCACGAACACCCAGCAATTCCAACGAATCGAGTCGGATGGTGCCGTCGGTGACAGTACCGGTTTTGTCAAGGTTCAGGCAATCCACACGAGCGAGAGTCTCCACGGATTCCAGCTCCTGCACCAGCGTGTTCTTACGTGCCAAACGAATGGCTGCGAGCGCGAAATTCAGCGAGGTGAGCAGCACCAGGCCTTCAGGGATCATACCGACCACACCGGCCACTGCGGAAATGACCGCGGAACGCATTCGCCGGTCGAAATGGCCACATTCCAGCCGCCAACAGTGCGTACCTGCGACCAGATGAGCAGTACGCAGAGCGGCACCACCAGGAAGGTCATGAATTTCAGAATCGTGTTGATGCCCTTGTTTAGGTCGGATACGGTTTTCCTGTAAACCTTCGCCCGTGCGGTAAGTTTGGCCGCGTAACTGTGCTCTCCTACGGCGGTGACTTTCACCAACGCCATGCCGGAGATGGCGGTGGATCCAGAGAAAATATCGCAGCCTTCGCCCTTGCGTACGGTCCGTGATTCGCCGGTAAGCATGGATTCGTCCAGCTCCAGTCCAAGTGTGCACGATCTGCGCGTCCGCGGGCACCTGTTCGCCGGAACGGATCCACATGAAATCACCGAGCACGATATCGTTGTGCGGTATTTCAACGTCTTTGCCGTCGCGGTGCACAAGATAGTCGGAAGCCACCAGAATCGACAGTTTGTCAAGAGTACGCTTGGCTTTCAATTCGGTGCAGATGCCTATGCCGGTATTGATGATGATGATCATGCCGAACACCGCGTCTCTCCACGATCCAGTGATCAATACCATAACCATGGCCGCAAAGATGATGCCGTTGAACAAGGTGAACACGTTGGCTCGCACGATATCGATAAGCGAACGTGAGGTCGATGCCTTGACCACATTGTCCAATCCGCTTTCCCTGAGGGCGATCACTTCGCCTTGTGTCAGCCCCGTCTCTTCGATGAGGGGCATTGTTCGACTTTCGCTCATGATTGCCAGCTACCGTCACACTCCCGTTTTCCGGTCAACTTCTTGTGAAACACAGGTAAAAATCAGGGAATTTTCAGGGTATTTCATCAAAAGACGAACTGCTGGTCATTCATACCGACATGGTGCAAAACCATATCAGTGGGTAATCGTGGTTACCAGCATTTCCCGGTCGTGAGGATCATTATTGGCCACGGCCACAGCAGCATCGTCGAGCGGTATCGCGTCGGTCATACGATCGTTGACCGTCATGGTAGCCGCATACAGTTTGTTGTCTTTCGGCACGGCGATAGGATTGAGAAGCACCACTGGAACGCCCGCTGTTCTTGCGGTTTCCAAAGCATCATTCCAGTTTTCGGCATTGGCTTCGTTCGCGTCGATTCCTGCGATGATAATGAGGTCGGCCTTGCGTTGCGCCATGTCACGCACGCCTTGCTGCGCGGTGGATTGCGCGTCCACAGTGCCCGAGACGGTAATGTACACCGGCTTGAGTTTACCGGCTTCCATGGCATCCATTGCCATGAATCGGCGGTGACATCATCCGATCCAATCATGGCGATGGACAGGCTGTCACGATCCTCCATGGAGTGCGCCACCGCAGTATTGGGAGATTGCGTATCCCCCACCGCGCATTCGACGGCACGCAACCAGATAGCGCCGCGCAAGACAACGCAATCGCAGTCATTCCAGAAAACGCACGACTTGCGAATAACGGCATGCTCACTGTTCGTGCTTTCTGAACAGCGCCACAGTCTCCACATGATGGGTCATGGGATAAATGTCGAACGCGCGGATATCCGCCAATTCGTAGCCAAGTAACACGAGCGTGGCGGTATCTCTGGCAAGGCTTGCCGGATCGCATGCGATATAGACCACACTTTTCGCTTCGGCTTCGGCAATCTGCCTGCACACCTTTGCGCGGGCGCGGCACGGGGCGGATCAAGCACCGCCACATCTGGCTTGGCGAGATCATTGCGCACGTTGGCAAGTGTTTTCGCCACGTCGCCACACGCGCACTCGACATTACCAGA
>ENA-OQER01000858-OQER01000858.1-human-gut-metagenome-genome-assembly--contig:-NODE-858-length-15992-cov-2.430949_pt1 | contig 15992 bp, 23 predicted proteins | sample MGYA00242797_ERZ504639 | MGnify/ENA primary metagenome ERZ504639 (study PRJEB26092, sample SAMD00036306) | human gut metagenome | host: Homo sapiens | study: EMG produced TPA metagenomics assembly of...
CCTCAGAAGAATCAGGGCGTAATTCTAAAGCTGTCTCACTCTTTGAATAAGCATCCTGCCATCGCTGTGAGTTCAAGCATCCTGAGCCATCCTGATGGTTTTATTATATTGCTCATTCTTGACCTTGATTTCGGATAACTTTCTGTTCTCGTCGCCTGCGAAGTACGGGAACACCGGGTAGTAGCGCCAGCCTTCCATCTCGGCACCCTTGAGTTCGCGCACGATCTCATAGTTGTCGCCAAGTTCCTTGCGTAGGAGCCGAGCAGTGGCTTGCCCAGGTAGAACTTCTTGCCCGCGAACTTGCCTTCGGTCGGACGCACTTCCACATAGTCGATGTCTGCGCCGACCACGATGGCGAAGTTGGTGGGAACGGTCCACGGCGTGGTGGTCCAGAACACCGCATAGGCCTCTTCCTCGTCGCGCAGCTTCACGGCCACGGACACGGTGGTGTCCTGACGATCCTGATACACGTCGCGTCCATGCGCAGCTCGTGCGCGGAAAGCGGCGTCTGATCCTTCGGACAGTACGGCAGCACGCGGTAGCCTGATATGCGAGGCCCTTGTCGTACAGCTGCTTGAACGCCCACATCACGGATTCCATGTATGGAATGTTCAGCGTCTTGTAGCCATGCTCGAAATCGACCCAACGTGCCTGACGGTGCACGTAGTCTTCCACTCGTTGGTGTACTTGAGCACGGAGGCACGGCAGGCGTCGTTGAACTTGTCGATGCCCATTTCCTTGACCTGATCGACCGAATCGATGCCCAGTTCCTTCTGGGCTTCAAGCTCGGCCGGCAGACCGTGCGTATCCCAGCCGAACACACGATTGACCTTGCGGCCCTTCATGGTCTGGTAACGCGGAATCACATCCTTGGCGTAACCGGTCAGCAGGTGGCCGTAATGCGGCAGCCGTTGGCGAACGGCGGACCGTCGAAGAACACGAATTCGTTCTGGCTGTGATCGCCGGAAGGACGGCGTTCAATGGACTTCTGGAAAGTGGCGTCCTTCTCCCAATAATCAAGGACGGATTCTTCCAGCTTCGGGAAACTGGGGTTCGGCGCTACATTGGCGCTCTGCTCACCCGCAGCTGCCTTCGGATACACGTTGTTTTCGCTCACCGTATCTCCTCGTAGGTTCTTGCTATCTATCTCCTACGAGGACGATGGCCGTAACGTCTGCTGGACGCCGCCACCGCGGTACCACCTCGTTTGCCGCACTTTCAAATATACGTGCGACCGCTTGTATGTTCGGCTATTCGGGCCTTCCCGCCGGGTCTAATAAGTCGCTCACGCGACCGTTCTTCCGGAAGCTCCCCGCTGATAACGATCATCGCTCGCATTTCGGTTGTCACTATAGCATGCAGCGCGAACTATTTTCGCTTGTTTTGCATGATTATGGACGATTTCACAATAGGTTTCATGACGATTCACAATAGCTCTTATGTAGGATTACATACAACAGAAATGCCGATACTGACAGCCCATCAGTATCGGCATTGTAATCGTATTTTCAATATGTATTTTTAGAACATACTATGTTCGATCATTCGGAGATTTCACCGGAAGCAAGCTTGGCTTCGAGCTCTTCGACAATCTCGTCGTGCATCTTCTCGGTGATCTTCACCTTGAAGAGGAACACGAGCAGGCTCAGCACGATGATGCCCAGCGGCACGTAGAATGCGCAGACCTTGAACATGCCGATGTTCGCGGCGGTCATATCCGCGGCAGTTGCGTCACCGATCATGCCTGCGGCTACGGCGATGAAGCGACGATACCGTTGGAGCATGCGCCTGCGATCTTGTCGAGCATCGGGCGGACGGACAGGGTGACGGCCTCGTTACGCTTGCCGTTCTTGAGCTGACCATATTCGATGGAGTCGGTCAGCGACAGGATGGCGGTCATCTGAATGAAAGTCTGCGGCAGGTAGAAGAAGACCAGACCGACGATGACCATTGCCAGATTGCTGGAGCCGACGGCGAACAGCAGGTAGCCGACGATCATGAGCACCATGCCACCCAAGTACAGGTAGCGGCGCGGAATGCGCTTGTTCAGGATCGGGTACAGCGGAGCCATAACCAAGCCGGTGATGACCGGGATGACGCCCACGATGGAGTATGCGGCGGTGTTGTCGAGGATGTACTTGAACAGGTACATGAGCACGCCGGTGGTGGCCACGTTGGCGATGGCGTACAGCAGGTAGCTCAAGCAACCCACAGCAGCTGATCGTTCTGGGCCAGAGCCTTGAAGGCCTGCAGCGGGCCGCCGTTGTCTTCGGCTTGGCACGCAGCGTGGTGGTGCTTTCCTTGGTGCCGAACGCCACGGAGCACACGGTGAGGATGCCGAGGATGGCCACGATGATGGCGAAGCAGGTCCAGCCGGACTGGCTTTCGACGTACTTGCCGGTGAACACCCAGCTGAAGTAGGTGACGATCGGGATGACCACGATGGTCAGACCGTTGTAGCCGATGGAGCCGCCGAAGGAGCCGAGTGCGGTGTAGGTGGAGCGCTCGTGGGAGTCGGAGCTCAATGCCGGGATCATACCCCAGTAGGAAATGTCACGCAGCGAGTAGAACACGTCGAGCACAATGAAGGTGATGATGAACAGCACGATGAACAGGGTAGTATTCACGTTCACCAGACCGAACAGACCAGTGTAGACGAGCACCAGCAGGATGGCGGAAACGGTACCACCGATGAGCTGCCACGGCTTGAAGCGACCCCACTTGGTGTTGGTGTTGTCGATGATGTTGCCCAGCAGCGGGTCGATGAAGATTTCTGCGATACGAATCACCACGACCAGGCCGGTGATGATGCCAATCAGCTTGGTGGCGACGCTCTTATCGACGCCAGAGAACAGCGAGCTCGTCACGTAGACGATGAAATAGGTGCTCAGTGCGTTGTAGAACGCGGACTGGCCGACGTTACCGAACGAGTACGCCACGCGAGACAAGAGGTTCCCGCCTTTGGAACCGTTGTTGCCATTTCCCATCTTTGCTTCTCCTTAGAAGTCAGATACAGGTCCTTCCTTGACCTAACTATCAGTATATCCCCTTACCTAAAGTTAGTAAAATTTATCACTGAACATATCGCCTATCGGCGTGTCATATTTTGTGAGCTTCTGTTCGAAAGATAGCCAAAAACGTTATTTTTTCGCCATTTACACAACAAAATAGGCAAACTGTCGCATTATCTTGTGGCAGCTTTTACCAAAATCGATATTTACGATATGCAAAAGCTTCCACGTCGAAACGAAACCAAGCCAATCTGGAAATAGCCCGATTACTATACAGAAGTAAAGAAATAACCGCTATTTTGCCGGCACAAAACTATCGCGCACCACCAGCGACGTCGACAGGTACGCATGCTGACGAATCGTGCGTTTGCCGGAAATGGCATCACCCAACATCAGCGTCGCCACACGCGCAAGCTCGTTCTGATCGATGGAGAATGTGCTCAACGGCGGCGAGGTCAACTGCGAAATCGTTTGATTGTTAATGCTGATCACGCTGATATCGCGCGGCACCAGCACGCCAACCGCATTGAACGCCTGCAGCACGCCAACCGCAATCACATCGGCAGCTACGATCACGGCATCAGGCAGCACGCCATTATGGTCGCGCACGAATTGCTCCCCCAACGCACGGCCGTTGCTCACGGTGAACAAGCCGTCGGAATACACCAATCCGTCGGATTGAATACCGAAACGCCTTGCCTCACGACGGAAATATGTGGCGCGATTCTCCTCATCGACCTCATAAAAGTTCATCAGGCAGCCCTTGCCTCCGATGAATCCAACGCGCTTCATGCCCTTGGCAGCACAGGCCGCGACCGCATCATGCATGGTCTGCTGCAAATCAGGCTGCACGGAATCGAACAGATTCGGCGCCGGATTCACGTCAATGAACACGCCATACGGCATGGCCCTATGCAGCCGCTCCAAGTCTTCCTCGCTGATCTGGTCGGCGCCGATCGCCATGAACCCGTCGAATTTGGAACTGCGAGCGATCATATCGTCGAGATTGTGGAACACCGTCATTTCCATGCGTTGCTGTTCCGCATTGCGTTCGAGCGCTGAACGCAAATCGGTGAAATAGGAGTCCCGCAACGCCTCGTCGGACTTTTCATTGTCAAGCAATGCAACCTCATGAGGGATGACGATGCGCTTGGTCTGCACGCTATAGCCGAGGTCCTCGCTCGCCTGAATGATCTTGCGACGAGTCTCTTCACGCACCGATAGGGTGGGATCACCGTTCAGAAGTCGAGACACCGTAGCCTGAGAAAACCCGGTACGTTGCGCAATCTCTTTAATCGTCGCCATGTCTCGCTCTCCAATTTAGTAAATCGTTTACCCATGAAAGGATAACCTATTATTGACATAACGACAAACCAAGCGAGATTTATGCAACGATTACGCAAGCCAATTATAATCGCTGCTCATGCAGCAGTCTCATGAACGTATGACGGAACCGCCTTCACGGAAGGCGGGCTGGCCGCAGCCGAATACCATGCATGGCAAAGACAATAAGAAATCCCTTGCTTCAAAATCGCAATTTCAAAGCAAGGGATTTTCCAGAGGATCCGTGCCGTTCAAAGCCACCGGCCATAAGGCGGTATCAGCCGACAGGGATCGAAGCGCGGCTAGTGTAGAACGCTAGCGTGTGCTCGCATCGCTCCAATTCAGGAGACTATTAGATTATTCGAGTTCTACGGCACTGTGTAAAGCTGATAGTACTCGCCCTTCTGCGCGATGAGCTCGTCATGCGAGCCGCGTTCGATGATGCGGCCATGGTCGAGCACCATGATCACGTCGGAGTTGCGCACCGTGGAGAGGCGGTGGGCGATCACGAACACGGTACGACCTTCATGAGGTTGTCCATGCCGGCCTGCACCACCTCTTCGGTACGGGTGTCGATGGACGAGGTGGCCTCGTCGAGGATCATGGCCGGCGGATCGGCCACGGCAGCACGTGCGATGGAAATCAACTGGCGCTGGCCTGGGACAGGCCGGAGCCGTCGCCTTCGAGCACGGTCTGGTAGCCGTTGGGCAGCATGCGGATGAAGCCGTCGGCGTTCGTGAGCTTCGCGGCGGCGATGCATTCCTCATCGGTGGCGTCGAGGCGACCGTAGCGGATGTTGTCCATCACCGTACCGGTGAACAGGTTCACGTCCTGCAGCACCACACCCAGCGAACGACGCAGATCCGGCTTGCGGATGCCCTTGACGGAAATGCCGTCATACAGGATCATGCCGTCCTGAATGTCATAGAAACGGTTGATCAGATTGGTGACGGTGGTTTTGCCAGCACCGGTTGCGCCCACCAATGCGATCTTCTGTCCGGGCTTGGCGAACCAGGTGATGTCGTGCAGCACCGGTTTGTCGGGGTTATAGCCGAAGTTCACGTCAGTGAAGCGCACATCGCCCTGCAGGAGGGTGAGGCGACCGTCCGGTGAGGTAATGGCGGTTTCACGGGCTTTCATGGCCACTTCGGCGGCACGCGGCTCAAGGATTGCGCGGCTTGAGCGAACGGGTGCCGTCATCGCCTTCCTCGCGCTTCCACGCCCAGTGACCGGTTTCATGGTCAACTTCGGTCATGGTGCGTCCATCTTCGCCGAGTTCCACGTTCACCAAGGTCACGGAACCGCCGTCGTCCTCCGGCTGCTCGTCCATAAGCGCGAAGATGCGGGATGCGCCTGCAAGCGCCATCATCACCATGTTGAACTGCATGGACACCTGGCCAAGCGGGTTCACGAAAGAGCGGGACAGCGTCAACAGCGAGATCAGCGTACCCAGGGTGAGCGGGCCAGCACCGGACAATCCGAAGTTGCCAAGTCCGGAAATCGCTGCGGATCCGCCGAAAATAGCCAGCAGAATGTACAGCAGGTAACCCATGTTGCCTACGATTGGCATGGTCACGTTGCCCCACGTGTTCGCTTCGGCGGAAGCTTCGAACAGTTCTTCGTTCTTCTTGTCGAAGGTGGTTTGGGTGGCGTCTTCATGGTTGAAGACCTTGATGACCTTCTGGCCGTTGACCGCCTCCTCCACGAATGCGTTCACGTCGCCGATGGCGATCTGCTGCTTGACGAAGTAACGTCCGGAGCGGGAAACGACCTTGCGCACCACCACGAACAGAATCATGGTGAATGCGAGCACGAAAATGGTGACAGGCACCGACAGCCACAGCATGGAGACGAGCGCCGCGAGCGCAGACACCGCGGACGAGAACATTTGCGGGAACGACTGGCTAATGGCCTGACGCAATGTGTCGGTGTCGTTGGTGTAACGCTCATAATGTCGCCGTGTTCGTTGGTGTCGAAGTAGCGGATGGGCAGGGTCTGCTGATGGGCGAACATGTCGTCGCGAATCTTCTTCAACGTGCCCTGTTCCACAGTGACGATAACCCACTGCCACAGCCAGCTGCAGAAAATGCCGGCCGCATACAGGCACGCCATGAGCGTCAACGCGCGCAGCAACGGCATCCAATCAGGATTGGTGGCACCAACCATCGGCAGAATGTACGTATCGACCAGCGACTGTAGGAACAGCGACGATCCGCCTGGGCCGCGGCACCGACGAGAATGCACACTACCACAAGTGCCACACGCCACTTGTATTGGAAAATGTAACCGAAGATACGCTTGGTGGTGCCGGGTGCGGCTTTCTGCATCGGCGGTTTGCCATGCGATTGCTGCATCTGATTTTGCGGCTTCCGCCGCTTCGCCTGCTTTGTCTGGTTGCCAGCCGCGTTGTTGTTTTCCTTGGATTTCAATGCGGAAGTTTGTTCAGTCATTTTTGCCCTCCTTTCACTGCAGTTCCTCAGGCTGGGCCTGATTCTTGGTTTGCGATTCATAGATGGAGCGATATTCGTCGCAGGTTTCCAGCAGTTCGTCATGCGTGCCGGCCGCCATGATGCGGCCATGATCCATGACGAGAATCATGTCGGATTCCTGCACGGATGCCACACGCTGGGCGATGATGATCTTCGTGGTGTCGGGAATCTCATGATGGAATGCGGCGCGAATCAGCTGATCGGTTTTGGTGTCGACCGCGGACGTGGAATCGTCGAGAATAAGGATCTTCGGCTTTTTCAACAGCGCACGCGCAATGCACAAACGCTGGCGCTGACCGCCGGAAACGTTGGTACCGCCCTGTTCGATGTACGTATCGTACTTGTCGGGGAATTCCTGAATGAAGCCGTCGGCCTGCGCAAGCTGGCATGCGTGACGAATCTCTTCATCAGTGGCGTTCGGATTGCCCCAACGCAGGTTTTCGGCAATGGTTCCGGAGAACAGCACGTTCTTCTGCAATACCATGGCGACCTGATCACGCAATACTTCCAAATCATAATCGCGCACATCCACGCCGCCGACCTTCAGCGAGCCTTCGGTCACGTCATACAAACGTGGCACAAGCTGCACCAAACTGGACTTTGCGGAACCGGTGCCGCCGACGATGCCGACGGTCATACCGGAACGGATCTTCAAATCAATATCGTCAAGCACCGGCTTTTCGGAAGTGGCGGAATAACGGAAGGTGACATGGTTGAAATCAATCTCACCATTCTTCACTTCCATAACCGGATTTTCCGGATTCGTAACCGTGCTTTCCTCGTTCAGCACCTGGCAGATGCGTTCGGCGGAGGCCTGCGAAATAATGCACATCACGAAAATCATGGACAGCATCATCATGGCCATGAGAATCTGCATGGCGTAGGTGACCAATGCGGTCAGATCGCCGGCGGTCAATCCAAGGGCCGCATTGTTGCCGGATGCCACGATCTGCTGGGCACCCATCCAGGCGATAAGCAGCATGGACACGTACACGCACAGCATCATGAGCGGATTGTTGAAGCTCATAATGCGTTCGGCCTTGGTGAAGTCCTTGAAGATGCGCTCGGAAATGCGGTTGAACTTTTCGGTTTCGTGGTTTTCGCGATTGTAAGACTTGACCACGCGGATGCCCTGCAGGTTCTCGTCTACCACGTTGTTGAGCTTGTCGTACGTATGGAACACGCGCTCGAACACCGGATGCACCAGTACTGCCAGACCGCACAGGCCGATGGCGAGCACCGGAATGCAGGCGAGGAACACCAGCGAAATGGATGGGCTGATGCGGAAGGAGAAGATCCACGCCACAATCACCATGATCGGAGCGCGCACACCCATGCGGATGATCATTGAATATGCGTTCTGCAGGTTGGTCACATCAGTGGTCAGTCGCGTGATGATCGAACCGGTGGAGAAACGGTCGATATTGGTGAAGCTGTAGCCCTGCACCTTCTCAAACTGGTCGTGACGCAGGTTTTTGGCGAATCCTGCGCCCGCAATGGCCGAGAACTTTCCGGCCAAAAAGCCGGATGTCAGCGAAACCGCCGAACAAATCAGCAGAATCAAGCCGAATTTCAAAATCGCCGGCATGCTGCCACCGCTGATGCCTCATCAATCAGCGATGCCATGACGGTCGGAATAAGGATTTCCAGCACGCTTTCCACGGCTACGAATACCGGGGAGAGCAGGCTGGCTTTTTTGTATTCGCGCAGGGATTTGCCCAGTGTGCGAATGACGTGTTGCTTTGGTTTTGACGTTGTGGACGTCGTTGCGTTTGCCGCTGTCACTCCTTGTCCTTTCTTTTTCGTACTTACTTGCTTGCGTGTGTTACCTGAGGTTGTTTGCGATCGCCATTTCCTGCGACATTCGCAGTATGCGCGAAACGTATTCATCATGAGAATCGCGATTATGCGGATTCCGCCCATCGCATGATTCTTGCGATTCTTGCGAAACCTGCGGCTTTTGCGAAACCTGCGATTCGCCAAAATCCTGTTCCTGTATTTCCAAGCTTGAATATCGGCTTTCGTCTCCGATCAAACCTGTTTTCACCAGATTCGTCTGCATGACGTCAAGCATGTGCATGAATTGGCGGATCTGGTCGTCATCAAGACCTTCCAACAGGATTCGTTCCATGTTTTTCGCATTGTCGTGCAGCACTTCGGCAATATGCTCGATTTGTCCGTCAATACGATCTTTTTCAGACGTGCGTCACGCTTCACCGACTCGCGGGCGATCAGCCCCTTCTGCTCCATCAGTCCCAACACTCGGCATGATGTGGATCGGGTCACGCCGAAACGTTGCTCGATGTCTTGAGGGAAGATCTCCTCGTTATCATGTCTTGCCAAGTACACGATGATGTCAACGTTGCCGTTGCTGACGTCTTCCGCCTCTTCGGGACGGGTGACGCGCAAATACCGGTTGACCACGTTGTGCAGCGAGCGAATGGCCACGCTGGGAGGCTTGGTCAGGCCACTTTCCCAGACTTCGGCAAGTCGTGAACCTGACGGTTCCTTGTATTGTTCATTCGTCACTTCTGTCACACCACACATGCTAAACCGTTGCATATACAACTGTTGTACATGCAACGATCAGCGTGTCGCGCATCTCATCGTCCGCGACAAAAAGGCCGAGGAATCAGATCCGTACCGGTTCAGCGTTAACGGATCGAATCCCTCGGCCTTAAGCCTTGAATCCTACGAAACTACTTGGTGAGTTCAGCGTACTTCTCAAGCATGTATTCGAAGATCTGCTTGCCATCGGCGCCCATCAGCACCGACATGCTGTTGATCGGCATGGAATCGAGGAACAGGCGGGTCATGTCGTTGTCGGGCACCACCGGCATGCGGCCGGCTTCGCCCTCGGCACGCAGGATTTCAAGCACCTTGGAACCGAGCGGATCCTTACGCCATTCCATGAAGTTGGACCATTCGGTGAGCGGCTGGGCCTTGCCGTCGCCGTCGAGCTCCACCACCGCGGAACCGGCGACGTCACGGCTGGACGTGCCGACCTCGATGGTGTATTCGCCGCTCTCCACGTGCCAATCGTTGAACTTCTCGGACCAGTAGGCGAAGGCTCGATCGTCGAGCTCGAGGGAGATCTCAGCGGATTCGCCGGCCTTGAGGAATACCTTCTTGAAGCCCTTGAGCTCGTGTTTCGGGCGGGCTACGTCGGCCTTGCCGGGAGCCACGTACACCTGCACGGTTTCGGCGGCGTCAACGTTCGAGGTGTTCTTGACCACTGCGGTGACGGTTGCGGTGCAGGCGCGGTCTGACGGCCTTCACGTCGCTCACTTCGAACGTGGCGTAGCTCAGGCCGAATCCGAACGGGTAGTCGACGGCCTTGTTGTAGGTGTCGTAATAGCGGTAGCCCACGAACACGCCTTCGCCGTAGTCGACATGCCCCTCTTCGCCCGGCCAGTTGATGGTGCTCGGATCGTCGTTGATGTCGAACGGAATGGTCTGCGCAAGCTTGCCGGACGGGCTCACCTTGCCGAACAGCACGTCAGCGAGCGCCGGACCGCCGGACTGGCCGAGCAGCCAGGATTCGAGGATGCCCTTGGCGTTCTTGGCCCACGGTGTCACGGTGACGACGGAGCCGTTGGAGAGTACGACCACAACGTTCTTGTTTTCGGTTGCGACGGCTTCGAGCAGTGCGATCTGCTTGGCCGGCATGTCGAGGGTCTCACGGTCGAAGCTTCGGATTCGGCTGCTTCGGGGAGCCCCAGGAACATGAGCACCACGTCGGCGCCCTTGGCAGCGTCGACGGCTTCGGCTTCGAGTGCCGGATCGGCCGGTTCGAGGTCGAGGGTGAAGCCTGGGGCGAACTTGGCATCCACGCCGCGTTCGGTGAGGGTGTCGAGGAAGCTGGTCATCTTGGTTGGGGTGATGTGCGAGGAGCCGCCGCCCTGATAACGCGGGGTGCGTGCGAATTCGCCGATGACCGTGACCTTGGCATCGCCGGCGACCGGAAGGATGGCATCATCGTTCTTGAGCAGCACCATGGATTCGATGGCCGCCTGATGTGCGACTTCGTCGTGAGCTTCGATGTCGAAACGATAGTTTTCGATGCTCATGGCTGCGCGCGTCTTGTTGACCAGGTCGATCATGCCTTGTGCCATGCGGTCGAGCTGTGCCGGCTGTATGCGGCCGTCTCGTGCCGCATACACGATTTGGTCATCGGTGTAGCTTGGCGGCATTTCGAGGTTGAGGCCCGCGTTGAGGGATGCGACGCGATCATGGTCGGCACCCCAGTCGCTCATGACGATGCCTTGGAAACCCCATTCGTCGCGCAGCACGTCGGTGAGCAGCCAGTGTCCTGTGCCGCATGCACGCCGTTGATGCAGTTGTATGCGCACATGATGGTCCACGGCTGGGCTTCCTTGACGATGTGTTCGAATGCCGGGAAGTAGATTTCGCGCAGCGCACGCTGGGAGATGTTGGCGCTGATGCGCAGACGGTCGGTTTCCTGGTTGTTGGCGGCGAAGTGCTTGAGCGAGGTGCCCACGCCCTTGGATTGCACGCCTGCGACGATGCCGACTGCCTCATGGCCCGCCAGGTACGGGTCTTCGGACCAGTATTCGAAGCAGCGGCCGCCAAGCGGGTTGCGCTTGATGTTCACGCCGGGACCGAGGATTACGGCGACCTTCTCCTGAATGCACTCTTCGGCCATGCTTCGCCAACCTGGTGGATGAGTTCCGGATTCCAGGAGCTGGACAGACCAGCGGCCGGCGGGAAGCAGGTGGCAGGCACGCAGTTGTTCAAATCGACTTCGCCGGTGGTGGCCGAGTTGGACTTGCGCAGGCCGTGGGGCATCGGTGATCATATAGCCGGGAATGCCCTTGGCTTCAACACCCTGCAGATGCCAAGCGTCGCCGCCGGAAGTCAGGGATGCCTTCTCTTCAAGCGTCAGATCATTGATGGAAGGATAGGTTTTTTCGCTCATACGTTCCTCTTTCGCATCGTTTTCTTGAGTTCGTATCGGTTAACCGATCTGCATGAGACCTCAACCCCCGAAATCTCTACTAACCGTTGTAGGTACTTTATCAAAACCAACACCGCAACACGCCAATCTTCTTTGAAAAATCAATTAACCGACCGTAAAGTAACTGCAGTATTTACAACTTGAGAGAAATGACGATTCATAAGCATTGCAGCGCACATGAATCGCCATCAATGAAGGGCAAGAGAGGGAATCATCATGGCCAACGAAGAAGTCGACCGAAGGGCGGAGATTCTCAACGCGGCCGTCGAACTGTTTGGAACGCTCGGCTATTACGGCACTTCCCTGCAGAAAATCGCCGATCGCGTAGGACTCACCAAGCTGGCGTACTGCATTATGTCGGCAGTAAGGAAGGACTGCTCACAGCCGCGCTGGACGAAGTCTACGATTCCGAAACGGAAGACATTCTTACCGACATGGTACGTGAGCCACGACCGTTGATCGCCGACATGTGGCGCAGAATCGTGGCGGTGAACGCACGCAGACCGCTTCAGGTGCACATGTTTTCCACGTTGAGTGCCGAAGCGATCGACCCGAACCACCCTGCATACGAGTACTTCGCCAATCGTGAGCTGCATAATGCCGATACCGCGCTCAATATCCGTTGGTGCACGCCCGAAGGCGTTGATACGCGTCGGCTGCTTAATGCGGGATTCGCCATGATGGATGGCGTGCAGCTGCGTTGGCTGCGCACGCCCGGCCAAGATCTGAACGCCATGTGGGCGGAATGCGAAGACACCCTGTTCCCCCTGCCATGTGGGAGGCTACCGCTAAGCCTCTGCCCCAGCACTGCATTACTGTATGGATGCAGACGTAGAAGGAGGCATGTATGCGGATTTTGCTGGCACCGGACTCGTTCAAGGAGCCGCTTCGGCTGAAGCAATCGCACAGGCGATGGCTCGCGGCATTAAGCGTGGCAATCCGCAGGCGGAATGCTGGCTTATGCCTCTTTCCGATGGCGGCGAAGGATTGACACAGGCCTTGGTTCATGCCACCGCCGGCACGTTGCACAGTGCTGAGACAGTTGACGCGATCGGCCGCCCGATCATTGCGCAGTTCGGGTTTCTTGGCAATAAGCACACTTCCCGTACCGCCGTGGTCGAGTTGGCTTCGGCAAGCGGACTTGAACGGGTCTCCCCTGCCGACCGCAATGCGTTGGTTGCTTCCACGTTCGGTACCGGCTTACTGATTCGTGCTGCGATTGACGCCGGCGCGGATTGTATTGTGCTTGGTTTGGGTGGTAGTGCCACTACGGATGGTGGCACGGGATTGGCTCGCGCGCTTGGATTTCATTTTCTTGATACGGCAGGTCATGATATTCCGCTTGGTGGCGGTTCTCTTGTTGATTTGTCGAGGATTGATGATTCGGAAGTTCCCTATTTTGTAAAAAAAAAAATGTTCCGATTGTTCTCGCCTGCGATGTCACCAATCCTTTGACCGGACCGGAAGGCGCTGCGCATGTGTTCGCTCCGCAAAAAGGCGCGAACGCAGCACAGATCGAACTCCTTGATCAGGGACTTGCGAATCTCGCACACGTGATCATGCAATACAATGGCCGCGATATTGAGTGTATTCCCGGTACAGGCGCCGCGGGCGGTACCGGCGGCGGTACGCTTGGCCTGTTCAACGCAACAGTGAAGCCGGGAATCGAACTCGTGCTTAATCTTGCACATGGCCGTGAAGCGTGCGCTTGGGCTGACGTCGTCATCACCGGAGAAGGTTCTATCGACAGTCAAACGCCATACGGCAAAGTGCCAAGCGGCATTGCAAAATTGGCGCAATCGCAAGGAAAACCAACCATTGCCATCGGCGGAACGGTAACCCGTGACCCACACACCGTCGAAGCGCTGAACGAAACCGGCATTATCGCAACATTCGGCATTGCGCCCGGGCCAGCAGATCTTACAACGTTGATCGCCAACACGGAACGCAATGTCGAAATCACCTGTGCCGCAATCGCCAGCACATTGCGCATCACCGCAGCTACTTCACCCTGCGAATCAGCATGATGAACACCGCACCCAGCAGCACCGCGACCACAGCGATCGGGAACAGCGCCGCATAACTGCCAGTGGCAAGCACAATCGCACCGACAGCCACAGGCGCAAGCACCTGACCAACGGTGTTGGCAAGATTCAGAATGCCCAGATCCTTACCAGCTTCTTCCTGACTTGGCAACACATCGACGTTCAACGCCTGATCGACGGCAATGTAAATGCCATAACCGGCACCGCCGATGCCTGCAAACAGCATCATGCCCAAAGCATTCGGCATGAAACACGGAATGGCCACACCAATCGCGATAATCACCGAACCGATCGCCACGATGACCTTGCGGCGCTGCAGACGGTCCGACAGCGGACCCGACACCATGGACGTGACGATCAGCACAACCATGGAAATCACCGACATGGTGGAAATCGTCGCCGCGGAATCCTTTACGCTCAACCCGCAGTATTTCTGCAGAATATACAGCTGATAGCCGGAAATCATGTTCCAACCCAAGATAAGCAGCAATCTGCCCATCAATGCCAAGTAAAAATCTCGGCAATTCTTGGTAGGAGGAATGAACGAACGCAGCAACTGCTTGACGTCGAGCTTGCGGTGGCATCCGAAGACTCGACGGAAGCCACAGAAGCAGCCGAGGAGCGTTCGCGCGGCCAGATCAGCACGGTCACGATACCGGTGACTGCGAACAGTGCCGCACCGATCGCAAATCCGGTGCCCATGTTTTCAATGAATTTCGATCCGAGGAACGTTCCGGCGGATGATCCGACGATCTGCGCACCACCATAGAATGCGGAGAACGTACCACGCACGTTTTCCGGAATGCGGTCGGACAGCACTGCCACAGCCGGAGCGATCATCATGTTGACGCGACCTGCACAATGCACCATCCGGCCACAATACCCACCAACTGCGCACTGGAGAAGGCGAGCACATAGCCGGCTGCCGTAATCAGACCACCTGCCACAATCCATGGCGTGCGCTTGCCGAAACGCGAGCGCGTGATGTCGCTTAACGCACCAAAAATCACGTTGGAGAACAGTGCGAATACGCAGCCTACGGAATTCATGGTGCCGAGAATCACTTCGGGCACGCCTATGTTCAGTTCGGTGAATCGTTGCGGCAGCAGCACGGCCGATCCGGAAGTGCCTGCGACCATCCAAATCAGCGAGAAGAGCACGAAGCCGACGCCGAATCGCCATTTTTCGGTGGATGTCAGTTTGCGGCCGCTGTCAGGTGCGATATCACTCAATACTGCGGTGCTTGGCTCGCGTGATGCGTTTGCTGTCATGATTCCCCCCTTGGAAGCATGTTCTTTTTTTGAAATATTGCAATGATTTGAAATATACGATGAAGAAAGCTTTTTTCATTTTTGGTATGATCGCAGTCCTGCCGACGCCGACTTTTATTTGGCTTCAGCTTCGGCAGGACTTTCGTTCATATGATTTCACACGATTCCGTACGATTACAGCGCCATCTGCAGATGATGCGTTCCCGCAACAAGATCGACGCGCTCATGGTCGACGATATCCACGAATGCCGTGGTTCCGGCAGGTACCGCAACCGTCAGATCAAGCACATTGTCGTTGACTTCCCATTGCACTTCCGCCTTGCCATATGGGTGATGTGAGAGGTTTCGGCATGGGTGAGATCTCCCCCGATCACCGGAGCGATACGGAACCGCTTCCAGCCGGGTTCAACGGCTTCAAGGCCGCCGATATGCGCATGCATCCATTCCGCCACCGATCCGAGCGCGTAATGGTTGAACGAGGTCATGCCGCCGGGGTTCAGCGAACCATCGGCTCGCATGGAATCCCAACGTTCCCACGTGGTGGTGGCCCCCATAACCACTTGGTAAAGCCAGCTTGGGCATTCGGTGGAGGTAAGCAGCGCGTAGGCCTCGTCGTTATGGCCGGTCATGGTCAACGCCGGAAGCACGAATGGCGTGCCGGCGAATCCGGTGCTTAACCTTTGCCGCCGGATTCGCGCACCAGGCAGGCGAGTCGATTGCCGGCCTTCACGCGGCGCACCGGTTCGCCGTCAAGCAGTCCGAAGGCGATGGCGAGCGCGTAGGCGCACTGGGTGTCGGATGTCATGGTGCCGTCAAGGTTGGTGAAACGCTGCAGGAATCCATCAATCACACGGTCACGCAGGGCGGCGAATCGA
>ENA-OQER01000859-OQER01000859.1-human-gut-metagenome-genome-assembly--contig:-NODE-859-length-15983-cov-1.948663_pt1 | contig 15983 bp, 21 predicted proteins | sample MGYA00242797_ERZ504639 | MGnify/ENA primary metagenome ERZ504639 (study PRJEB26092, sample SAMD00036306) | human gut metagenome | host: Homo sapiens | study: EMG produced TPA metagenomics assembly of...
TGGTTGCGCCTTTACCGTTGGTAAAACACAGTGCGCACTCTTTGTCGCGAATATGTACAGACCAGACGTTAGGCACAGGATTCAGCCAGGAGGCTCTTCAATCTGAAGCCGAGGTCTGAAGTTTTTGCTGGAAGCGAGCGATGGAATCTTCCAGAGCGGCATCTTTGCCGGGGATAAATGTTTGCGTCATGAAAATCACTTTAGTCGTACGGAAAGCGCGCAATAATACGGGTTTTATCTCAAAGGCGCTATCACCGCCGCCATGCCGATGAACTGTTGACTATGCTTTTAGCGGATAAACCACGATAAGAGCATAAAAATGAAGCGTTCGATCTCCACCGTATGGCATTTGATAAAGTGCCTTTTGATTTCCTTGGCGAAGTTGCACTACGTAGTCTTTATACCTTTGTACTGGTTTTTCTGTTCCTCAAAATGACCGGAAGACGCGGTGTGCGACAGATGTCGCTGTTTGAAGTGTTAATCATTCTCACGCTGGGTTCAGCGGCGGGAGATGTGGCGTTTTATGATGATGTGCCGATGGTGCCGGTACTTATCGTCTTTATCACTCTGGCGTTGTTATACCGCCTGGTAATGTGGTTGATGGCGCACAGTGAAAAACTGGAAGATTTACTGGAAGGTAAGCCGGTTGTTATTATTGAAGATGGCGAGCTGGCCTGGTCGAAACTCAATAACTCCAACATGACGGAATTTGAGTTCTTTATGGAGCTACGATTGCGTGGCGTGGAGCAGCTGGGGCAGGTACGTCTGGCGATTCTCGAAACCAACGGGCAAATCAGTGTCTATTTCTTTGAAGATGACAAGGTGAAACCGGGTTTACTTATTTTACCCAGTGATTGTACGCAGCGTTACAAAGTGGTGCCGGAGTCGGCGGACTATGCCTGTATTCGTTGTAGTGAAATCATTCATATGAAAGCGGGGGAAAAACAATTATGTCCGCGCTGTGCAAATCCAGAATGGACAGAGCAAGTCGGCAAAACGGGTGACCTGACAGTAAAAACATCGGCTTTTTGCTAATAATCCGAGAGATTCTTTTGTGTGATGCAAGCCACATTTTTGCCCTCAACGGTTTTACTCATTGCGATGTGTGTCACTGAATGATAAACCGATAGCCACAGGAATAATGTATTACCTGTGGTCGCAATCGATTGACCGCGGGTTAATAGCAACGCAACGTGGTGAGGGGAAATGGCTCAAATCTTCAATTTTAGTTCTGGTCCGGCAATGCTACCGGCAGAGGTGCTTAAACAGGCTCAACAGGAACTGCGCGACTGGAACGGTCTTGGTACGTCGGTGATGGAAGTGAGTCACCGTGGCAAAGAGTTCATTCAGGTTGCAGAGGAAGCCGAGAAGGATTTTCGCGATCTTCTTAATGTCCCCTCCAACTACAAGGTATTATTCTGCCATGGCGGTGGTCGCGGTCAGTTTGCTGCGGTACCGCTGAATATTCTCGGTGATAAAACCACCGCAGATTATGTTGATGCCGGTTACTGGGCGGCAAGTGCCATTAAAGAAGCGAAAAAATACTGCACGCCTAATGTCTTTGACGCCAAAGTGACTGTTGATGGTCTGCGCGCGGTTAAGCCAATGCGTGAATGGCAACTCTCTGATAATGCTGCTTATATGCATTACTGCCCGAATGAAACCATCGACGGTATCGCCATCGACGAAACGCCAGACTTCGGCAAAGATGTGGTGGTCGCCGCCGACTTCTCTTCAACCATTCTTTCCCGTCCGATTGACGTCAGCCGTTATGGCGTGATTTACGCTGGCGCGCAGAAAAATATCGGCCCGGCTGGCCTGACAATCGTCATCGTTCGTGAAGATTTGCTGGGCAAAGCGAATATCGCGTGTCCGTCGATTCTGGATTATTCCATCCTCAACGATAACGGCTCCATGTTTAACACGCCGCCGACATTTGCCTGGTATCTATCTGGTCTGGTCTTTAAATGGCTGAAAGCGAACGGCGGTGTAGCTGAAATGGATAAAATCAATCAGCAAAAAGCAGAACTGCTATATGGGGTGATTGATAACAGCGATTTCTACCGCAATGACGTGGCGAAAGCTAACCGTTCGCGGATGAACGTGCCGTTCCAGTTGGCGGACAGTGCGCTTGACAAATTGTTCCTTGAAGAGTCTTTTGCTGCTGGCCTTCATGCACTGAAAGGTCACCGTGTGGTCGGCGGAATGCGCGCTTCTATTTATAACGCCATGCCGCTGGAAGGCGTTAAAGCGCTGACAGACTTCATGGTTGAGTTCGAACGCCGTCACGGTTAATGCCGAAATTTTGCTTAATCCCCACAGCCAGCCTGTGGGGTTTTTATTTCTGTTGTAGAGAGTTGAGTTCATGGAATCCCTGACGTTACAACCCATCGCTAGTGTCGATGGCACTATTAATCTGCCCGGTTCCAAGAGCGTTTCTAACCGCGCTTTATTGCTGGCGGCATTAGCACACGGCAAAACAGTATTAACCAATCTGCTGGATAGCGATGACGTGCGCCATATGCTGAATGCATTAACAGCGTTAGGGGTAAGCTATACGCTTTCAGCCGATCGTACGCGTTGCGAAATTATCGGTAACGGCGGTCCATTACACGCAGAAGGTGCCCTGGAGTTGTTCCTCGGTAACGCCGGAACGGCAATGCGTCCGCTGGCGGCAGCTCTTTGTCTGGGTAGCAATGATATTGTGCTGACCGGTGAGCCGCGTATGAAAGAACGCCCGATTGGTCATCTGGTGGATGCGCTGCGCCTGGGCGGGGCGAAGATCACTTACCTGGAACAAGAAAATTATCCGCCGTTGCGTTTACAGGGCGGCTTTACTGGCGGCAACGTTGACGTTGATGGCTCCGTTTCCAGCCAATTCCTCACCGCACTGTTAATGACTGCGCCTCTTGCGCCGGAAGATACGGTGATTCGTATTAAAGGCGATCTGGTTTCTAAACCTTATATCGACATCACACTCAATCTGATGAAGACGTTTGGTGTTGAAATTGAAAATCAGCACTATCAACAATTTTGTCGTAAAAGGCGGGCAGTCTTATCAGTCTCCGGGTACTTATTTGGTCGAAGGCGATGCATCTTCGGCTTCTTACTTCTGGCAGCAGCAGCAATCAAAGGCGGCACTGTAAAAGTGACCGGTATTGGACGTAACAGTATGCAGGGTGATATTCGCTTTGCTGATGTGCTGGAAAATGGGCGACCATTTGCTGGGGCGATGATTATATTTCCTGCACGCGTGGTGAACTGAACGCTATTGATATGGATATGAACCATATTCCTGATGCGGCGATGACCATTGCCACGGCGGCGTTATTTGCAAAAGGCACCACCACGCTGCGCAATATCTATAACTGGCGTGTTAAAGAGACCGATCGCTGTTTGCGATGGCAACAGAACTGCGTAAGTCGGTGCGGAAGTAGAAGAGGGGCACGATTACATTCGTATCACTCCACCGGAAAAACTGAACTTTGCCGAGATCGCGACATACAATGATCACCGGATGGCGATGTGTTTCTCGCTGGTGGCGTTGTCAGATACACCAGTGACGATTCTTGATCCCAAATGTACGGCCAAAACATTTCCGGATTATTTCGAGCAGTTGGCGCGGATTAGCCAGGCAGCCTGAATGAACAACGGGCAATAAATAGCCAAATCTTTCTTTATCAAAAACGTCGGCACATTGTCGGCGTTTTTTTCGGACCTTGTGAGTCATTTTGATTAATGCTAGCGTCGCTTGTCAATGTAAGTTGTTGATACATAATATTTATATATGATTAATCAACGGATGATTCACATGAAGAATACTAAATTACTGCTGGCGATTGCGACTCTGCAGCATTACTGACAGGGTGTCAAAATACCCACGGTATTGATACCAATATGGCTATCAGCTCCGGTTTAAATGCCTATAAAGCAGCAACATTAAGCGATGCCGATGCAAAAGCGATTGCCAATCAGGGCTGTGCCGAAATGGACAGCGGCAATCAAGTCGCAAGTAAATCCAGCAAGTACGGTAAACGTCTGGCAAAAATCGCCAAAGCATTGGGTAACAATATTAATGGCACGCCGGTCAACTATAAGGTTATATGACCAGCGACGTCAACGCATGGGCGATGGCGAACGGCTGTGTCCGTGTCTACAGTGGCTGATGGACATGATGAATGACAACGAAATTGAAGGTGTTCTGGGCCATGAACTGGGCCACGTCGCGTTGGGTCACTCGCTGGCTGAAATGAAAGCTTCTTATGCGATCGTTGCCGCACGCGATGCCATTTCAGCTACCAGCGGAGTGGCTTCCCAGCTTTCCCGCTCACAATTGGGTGATATCGCAGAAGGCGCTATTAATGCTAAATACTCCCGTGATAAAGAGTCCGAAGCAGATGATTTCTCCTTTGATCTGTTGAAGAAACGTGGCATCAGCACCCAGGGGCTGGTTGGCAGCTTTGAAAAACTGGCTAGTCTGGATGGCGGTCGCACCCAGTCCATGTTTGACTCTCACCCACCATCAACAGAGCGTGCGCAACACATCCGTGATCGTATCGCCTCTGGTAAGTAAATCATTGTCATCTTTCGGGCTGGTCTTCTGCCAGCCGCTATAATTGCGCAATAAATCCCCATCTGAATACAGACAAAACTGGTTTTTGCACACAACGTTAACGATTTGTGGCGTCGGCGCGTATAATGCGCGCGGTTATGTTAACGGTACGCCTGTTTTAAGGAGATAAAGATGACGGCAATTGCCCCGGTTATTACCATTGATGGCCCAAGCGGTGCAGGGAAAGGCACCTTGTGTAAGGCTATGGCGGAAGCATTGCAATGGCATCTGCTGGATTCGGGTGCAATTTATCGCGTACTGGCATTGGCGGCATTACATCACCATGTTGATGTTGCGTCAGAAGATGCGCTGGTACCGCTGGCATCCCATCTGGATGTACGTTTTGTGTCAACCAATGGCAATCTGGAAGTGATCCTCGAAGGGGAAGATGTCAGCGGCGAAATTCGTACTCAGGAAGTGGCGAATGCAGCTTCACAAGTCGCGGCATTCCCACGCGTTCGTGAAGCATTATTGCGTCGCAACGCGCGTTTCGCGAATTACCAGGCTGATTGCCGATGGCCGCGACATGGGAACGGTGGTATTCCCTGATGCGCCAGTGAAAATTTTCCTTGACGCCTCCTCGGAAGAACGTGCGCATCGCCGCATGCTACAGTTGCAGGAGAAGGCTTTAGTGTTAACTTTGAGCGCCTTTTGGCCGAGATCAAAGAACGCGACGACCGCGATCGTAACCGAGCGGTAGCGCCACTGGTTCCGGCAGCCGATGCTTTAGTGTTGGATTCCACCACCTTAAGCATTGAGCAAGTGATTGAAAAAGCGCTACAATACGCGCGCCAGAAATTGGCTCTCGCATAAGCGACCGAATTTGCAGTACCCCCGTTGCAATGGAATGACAGCGGGTATGTTAAACAACCCCATCCGGCATGGAGCCAGGTGGACGTAAATATAAACCTGAAGATTAAACATGACTGAATCTTTTGCTCAACTCTTTGAAGAGTCCTTAAAAGAAATCGAAACCCGCCCGGGTTCTATCGTTCGTGGCGTTGTTGTTGCTATCGACAAAGACGTAGTACTGGTTGACGCTGGTCTGAAATCTGAGTCCGCCATCCGGCTGAGCAGTTCAAAAACGCCCAGGGCGAGCTGGAAATCCAGGTAGGTGACGAAGTTGACGTTGCTCTGGACGCAGTAGAAGACGGCTTCGGTGAAACTCTGCTGTCCCGTGAGAAAGCTAAACGTCACGAAGCCTGGATCACGCTGGAAAAAGCTTACGAAGATGCTGAAACTGTTACCGGTGTTATCAACGGCAAAGTTAAGGGCGGCTTCACTGTTGAGCTGAACGGTATTCGTGCGTTCCTGCCAGGTTCTCTGGTAGACGTTCGTCCGGTGCGTGACACTCTGCACCTGGAAGGCAAAGAGCTTGAATTTAAAGTAATCAAGCTGGATCAGAAGCGCAACAACGTTGTTGTTTCTCGTCGTGCCGTTATCGAATCCGAAAACAGCGCAGAGCGCGATCAGCTGCTGGAAAACCTGCAGGAAGGCATGGAAGTTAAAGGTATCGTTAAGAACCTCACTGACTACGGTGCATTCGTTGATCTGGGCGGCGTTGACGGCCTGCTGCACATCACTGACATGGCCTGGAAACGCGTTAAGCATCCGAGCGAAATCGTCAACGTGGGCGACGAAATCACTGTTAAAGTGCTGAAGTTCGACCGCGAACGTACCCGTGTATCCCTGGGCCTGAAACAGTTGGGCGAAGATCCGTGGGTAGCTATCGCTAAACGTTATCCGGAAGGTACCAAACTGACTGGTCGCGTGACCAACCTGACCGACTACGGCTGCTTCGTTGAAATCGAAGAAGGCGTTGAAGGCTGGTACACGTTTCCGAAATGGATTGGACCAACAAAAACATCCACCCGTCCAAAGTTGTTAACGTTGGCGATGTAGTGGAAGTTATGGTTCTGGATATCGACGAAGAACGTCGTCGTATCTCCCTGGGTCTGAAACAGTGCAAAGCTAACCCGTGGCAGCAGTTCGCGGAAACCCACAACAAGGGCGACCGTGTTGAAGGTAAAATCAAGTCTATCACTGACTTCGGTATCTTCATCGGCCTGGACGGCGGCATCGACGGCCTGGTTCACCTGTCTGACATCTCCTGGAACGTTGCAGGCGAAGAAGCAGTTCGTGAATACAAAAAAGGCGACGAAATCGCTGCAGTTGTTCTGCAGGTTGACGCAGAACGTGAACGTATCTCCCTGGGCGTTAAACAGCTCGCAGAAGATCCGTTCAACAACTGGGTTGCTCTGAACAAGAAAGGCGCTATCGTAACCGGTAAAGTAACTGCAGTTGACGCTAAAGGCGCAACCGTAGAACTGGCTGACGGCGTTGAAGGTTACCTGCGTGCTTCTGAAGCATCCCGTGACCGCGTTGAAGACGCTACCCTGGTTCTGAGCGTTGGCGACGAAGTTGAAGCTAAATTCACCGGCGTTGATCGTAAAAACCGCGCAATCAGCCTGTCTGTTCGTGCGAAAGACGAAGCTGACGAGAAAGATGCAATCGCAACTGTTAACAAACAGGAAGATGCAAACTTCTCCAACAACGCAATGGCTGAAGCTTTCAAAGCAGCTAAAGGCGAGTAATTCTCTGACTCTTCGGGATTTTTATTCCGAAGTTTGTTGAGTTTACTTGACAGATTGCAGGTTTCGTCCTGTAATCAAGCACTAAGGCGGCTACGGCCGCCCTTAATCAATGCAGCAACAGCAGCCGCTTAATTTGCCTTTAAGGAACCGGAGGAATCATGACCAAGTCAGAATTGATAGAAAGACTTGCCACCCAGCAATCGCACATTCCCGCCAAGACGGTTGAAGATGCAGTAAAAGAGATGCTGGAGCATATGGCCTCGACTCTTGCGCAGGGCGAGCGTATTGAAATCCGCGGTTTCGGCAGTTTCTCTTTGCACTACCGCGCACCACGTACCGGACGTAATCCGAAGACTGGCGATAAAGTAGAACTGGAAGGAAAATACGTTCCTCACTTTAAACCTGGTAAAGAACTGCGCGATCGCGCCAATATTTACGGTTAAGTTTTTACTCAAACTTGAACGCGAGAAAAGCACCTGTCGGGTGCTTTTTTCATTTCTCTAATCAGGAACTGGAAGCTGCCTCGCAGAGTTTTGAGCAGTTTTCACCCTTTCGTTAAATTCTTCTGAATGTGCCTCGGGGAACGCAAAATTCCCACCAGACAACCGCTCAACAAAGTTGCACACTTTCCATAAACAGGGAGGGGGGCATGAAAATAACGACAGTCGGCGTATGCATAATTTGCGGAATTTTTCCGTTGCTGATTTTGCCCCAATTGCCTGGGACATTAACCCTTGCGTTTCTGACTCTCTTCGCCTGCGTACTGGCATTTATCCCTGTTAAAACCGTCCGTTATATCGCGCTGACGTTGCTGTTTTTCGTTTGGGGCATATTATCAGCAAAGCAAATTTTGTGGGCAGGAGAAACCTTAACTGGCGCGACGCAGGATGCAATTGTTGAGATCACTGCAACTGACGGCATGACCACTCATTACGGTCAAATTACTCATCTACAAGGTCGACGTATATTCCCTGCGCCAGGCCTTGTGCTGTATGGCGAATATCTTCCGCAAGCGGTTTGTGCTGGACAACAATGGTCAATGAAACTCAAAGTTCGTGCGGTTCATGGCCAACTTAATGATGGCGGCTTTGATAGCCAGCGTTATGCCATTGCCCAGCATCAACCGCTCACCGGCCGCTTTCTGCAGGCAAGTGTTATTGAACCGAATTGTAGCCTGCGTGCACAGTATCTGGCGTCACTACAAACAACGCTGCAACCCTATCCGTGGAATGCGGTTATTCTTGGTTTAGGTATGGGGGAACGGTTATCCGTCCCCAAAGAAATCAAAAATATCATGCGCGATACTGGAACGGCGCATTTAATGGCGATATCGGGATTGCACATCGCTTTTGCGGCGTTGCTGGCTGCCGGACTCATTCGCAGTGGACAAATTTTTCTGCCTGGGCGCTGGATCCACTGGCAAATACCATTAATTGGTGGGATCTGCTGTGCTGCTTTTTATGCCTGGTTGACGGGAATGCAACCTCCTGCATTGCGTACCGTGGTGGCGCTTGCTACGTGGGGAATGCTTAAGTTAAGTGGGCGACAGTGGAGTGGCTGGGATGTATGGATATGTTGTCTGGCGGCAATTGCTGATGGATCCTGTTGCCATTCTCTCGCAAAGTTTATGGCTCTCTGCCGCTGCGGTCGCGGCACTGATTTTTTGGTACCAGTGGTTTCCCTGTCCTGAGTGGCAACTGCCGCCGGTATTGCGTGCAGTTGTTTCCCTCATTCATTTGCAACTGGGAATCACACTCCTGCTTATGCCTGTGCAAATCGTCATATTTCATGGCATTAGTCTGACCTCGTTTATTGCAAATCTATTAGCAATTCCCTTGGTGACATTTATCACGGTTCCGTTGATCCTCGCCGCGATGGTTGTGCATTTAAGCGGGCCGTTAATCCTGGAGCAAGGGTTATGGTTTCTTGCCGACCGGTCTTTGGCTTTACTTTTCTGGGGGTTAAAGAGTTTGCCAGAAGGGTGGATCAACATTGCTGAACGTTGGCAATGGCTATCATTTTCCCCATGGTTCTTACTGGTGGTATGGCGATTAAACGCCTGGCGAACGTTGCCAGCAATGTGTGTGGCTGTAGGCTTGCTGATGTGCTGGCCGCTGTGGCAAAAACCTCGACCTGACGAGTGGCAGGTGTACATGCTTGATGTCGGGCAAGGGCTGGCAATGGTGATAGCCAGAAACGGCAAAGCGATTCTCTATGACACAGGACTGGCCTGGCCCGAAGGGGATAGTGGGCAACAACTGATTATCCCTGGCTCCACTGGCATAATCTTGAACCGGAAGGCGTTATTCTGAGTCATGAACATCTGGATCACCGGGGAGGGCTGGACTCAATATTGCACACATGGCCGATGTTATGGATCAGAAGTCCGTTAAACTGGGAACATCATCAGCTGTGTGCGTGGCGAAGCGTGGCAATGGCAAGGATTGCGTTTCAGCGTGCACTGGCCTTTACAAGCTAGCAACGATAAAGGAAATAACCATTCCTGTGTGGTTAAGGTTGATGACGGGACGAATAGCATTCTTCTAACCGGTGATATTGAAGTCCCCGCTGAACAAAAGATGCTAAGCCGTTACTGGCAGCAAGTGCAGACAACATTGCTTCAGGTACCTCACCATGGCAGTAATACCTCATCATCGTTGCCATTAATTCAGCGAGTGAATGGAAAAGTGGCACTCGCATCGGCATCGCGCTATAACGCATGGCGATTGCCCTCTAATAAAGTTAAGCATCGCTATCAACAGCAAGGATATCAATGGCTTGATACTCCACATCAGGGTCAAGTGACGGTCAATTTTCAGCGCAAGGCTGGCGGATTAGCAGCCTCAGAGAGCAAATTTTACCTCGTTGGTATCATCAGTGGTTTGGCGTGCCAGTGGATAACGGGTAGAATATGCGGCTATTTCAACAAATGCTGGTTTTTTGAATGCATAACGACAAAGATCTCTCTACGTGGCAGACGTTCCGCCGACTGTGGCCAACCATTGCGCCTTTTAAAGCGGGTCTGATCGTGGCGGGCGTAGCGTTAATCCTCAACGCAGCCAGCGATACCTTCATGTTATCGCTCCTTAAGCCACTTCTTGATGATGGCTTTGGTAAAACAGATCGCTCCGTGCTGGTGTGGATGCCGCTGGTGGTGATCGCTGATGATTTTACGTGGTATCACCAGCTATGTCTCCAGCTACTGTATCTCCTGGGTATCAGGAAAGGTGGTAATGACCATGCGTCGCCGCCTGTTTGGTCACATGATGGGAATGCCGGTTTCATTTTTTGACAAACAGTCAACGGGGACGCTGTTGTCACGTATCACCTACGATTCCGAACAGGTTGCTTCTTCTTCTTCCGGCGCACTGATAACGGTTGTGCGTGAAGGTGCGTCAATCATCGGCCTGTTCATCATGATGTTCTATTACAGTTGGCAACTGTCGATCATTTTGATTGTGCTGGCACCGATTGTTTCGATTGCGATTCGCGTAGTATCGAAGCGTTTTCGCAACATCAGTAAAAACATGCAGAACACCATGGGGCAGGTGACCACCAGCGCCGAACAAATGCTGAAGGGCCACAAAGAAGTATTGATTTTCGGTGGTCAGGAAGTGGAAACGAAACGCTTTGATAAAGTCAGCAACCGAATGCGTCTTCAGGGGATGAAAATGGTTTCAGCCTCTTCCATCTCTGATCCGATCATTCAGCTGATCGCCTCTTTGGCGCTGGCGTTTGTTCTGTATGCGGCGAGCTTCCCAAGTGTCATGGATAGCCTGACTGCCGGTACGATTACCGTTGTTTTCTCTTCAATGATTGCACTGATGCGTCCGCTGAAATCGCTGACCAACGTTAACGCCCAGTTCCAGCGCGGTATGGCGGCTTGTCAGACGCTGTTTACCATTCTGGACAGTGAGCAGGAGAAAGATGAAGGTAAGCGCGTGATCGAGCGTGCGACTGGCGACGTGGAATTCCGCAATGTCACCTTTACTTATCCGGGACGTGACGTACCTGCATTGCGTAACATCAACCTGAAAATTCCGGCAGGGAAGACGGTTGCTCTGGTTGGACGCTCTGGTTCGGGTAAATCAACCATCGCCAGCCTGATCACGCGTTTTTACGATATTGATGAAGGCGAAATCCTGATGGATGGTCACGATCTGCGCGAGTATACCCTGCGTCGTTACGTAACCAGGTTGCTCTGGTGTCGCAGAATGTCCATCTGTTTAACGATACGGTTGCTAACAACATTGCTTACGCACGGACTGAACAGTACAGCCGTGAGCAAATTGAAGAAGCGGCGCGTATGGCCTACGCCATGGACTTCATCAATAAGATGGATAACGGTCTCGATACAGTGATTGGTGAAAACGGCGTGCTGCTCTCTGGCGGTCAGCGTCAGCGTATTGCTATCGCTCGAGCTTGCTGCGTGATAGCCCGATTCTGATTCTGGATGAAGCTACCTCGGCTCTGGATACCGAATCCGAACGTGCGATTCAGGCGGCACTGGATGAGTTGCAGAAAAACCGTACCTCTCTGGTGATTGCCCACCGCTTGTCTACCATTGAAAAGGCAGACGAAATCGTGGTCGTCGAGGATGGTGTCATTGTGGAACGCGGTACGCATAACGATTTGCTTGAGCACCGCGGCGTTTACGCGCAACTTCACAAAATGCAGTTTGGCCAATGATCGAAAAAATCTGGTCTGGTGAATCCCCTTTGTGGCGGCTATTGCTGCCACTCTCCTGGTTGTATGGCCTGGTAAGTGGCGCGATCCGTCTTTGCTATAAACTAAAACTGAAGCGCGCCTGGCGTGCCCCCGTACCGGTTGTCGTGGTTGGTAATCTCACCGCAGGCGGCAACGGAAAAACCCCGGTCGTTGTCTGGCTGGTGGAACAGTTGCAACAGCGCGGTATTCGCGTGGGGGTCGTATCGCGGGGATATGGTGGTAAGGCTGAATCTTATCCGCTGTTATTGTCGCAGATACCACAACAGCACAGGCGGGTGATGAACCTGTGTTGATTTATCAACGCACTGATGCGCCTGTTGCGGTTTCTCCCGTTCGTTCTGATGCGGTAAAAGCCATTCTGGCGCAACACCCTGATGTGCAGATCATCGTAACCGACGACGGTTTACAGCATTACCGTCTGGCGCGTGATGTGGAAATTGTCGTTATTGATGGTGTGCGTCGCTTTGGCAATGGCTGGTGGTTGCCGGCGGGGCCAATGCGTGAGCGAGCGGGGCGCTTAAAGTCGGTTGATGCGGTAATCGTCAACGGTGGTGTCCCTCGCAGCGGTGAAATCCCCATGCATCTGCTGCCGGGTCAGGCGGTGAATTTACGTACCGGTACGCGTTGTGACGTTGCTCAGCTTGAACATGTAGTGGCGATGGCGGGGATTGGGCATCCGCGCGCTTTTTTGCCACGCTGAAGATGTGTGGCGTACAACCGGAAAAATGTGTACCGCTGGCCGATCATCAGTCTTTGAACCATGCGGATGTCAGTGCGTTGGTAAGCGCCGGGCAAACGCTGGTAATGACTGAAAAAGATGCGGTGAAATGCCGGGCCTTTGCAGAAGAAAATTTGGTGGTATTTGCCTGTAGACGCACAGCTTTCAGGTGATGAACCAGCGAAACTGCTTACGCAACTAACCTCGCTGGCTTCTGGCAACTAGTTACGCCGCGCAGCGTTCGATTGATGGAGTCATGAATGTCGCTGCCGCACCTCTCCCTTGCTGGATGCGCGTAATCTTCACCTTGCCGCACAAGGCCTGTTAAACAAACCCCGCCGTCAAGCGCGTTGGAGGATATTCCGGCAACGATCTCCCGCATGTCCTTGCTGCAAATCGATACCATCAATATTGTTGCCCGTAGTCCATATCTGGTGCTTTTCAGTCGTCTGGGAAATTATCCTGCCAGTGGCTGGATGAGTCTCTGGCGCGTGGCGAATTAATGGAATACTGGGCGCATGAAGCCTGCTTTATGCCGCGTAGCGACTTTCGTCTTATTCGCCACCGCATGCTGGCACCTGAAAAAATGGCTGGAAATACAAAGACGCCTGGATGCAGGAACATGAGGCGGAAATTGCACAGTTAATTCAGCATATTCATGATAAGGGGCCGGTACGTTCAGCCGATTTTGAGCATCCTCGTAAAGGTGCAAGCGGCTGGTGGGAATGGAAGCCGCATAAACGGCATCTGGAAGGTTTATTTACTGCCGGAAAGGTGATGGTGATTGAACGGCGCAACTTCCAGCGCGTTTATGATTTAACCCACCGTGTCATGCCTGACTGGGATGATGAGCGCGATCTCGTTTCGCAAACAGAAGCAGAAATCATCATGCTGGATAACAGTGCGCGTAGCCTGGGAATATTCCGCGAACAGTGGCTGGCAGATTACTATCGGCTGAAACGTCCGGCACTGGCGGCGTGGCGCGAAGCGAGGCTGAACAGCAGCAAATCATTGCTGTGCATGTTGAAAAATTGGGCAATCTTTGGCTGCATGCTGATTTGCTGCCGCTACTCGAGCGTGCGCTGGCCGGAAAGCTCACTGCAACGCACAGCGCGGTACTTTCGCCTTTTGATCCTGTTGTCTGGGATCGCAAACGCGCAGAGCAGCTTTTTGATTTTAGCTACCGGCTGGAGTGCTATACCCCAGCGCCGAAACGCCAGTATGGCTATTTTGTTCTGCCATTATTACATCGTGGGCAATTAGTTGGGCGAATGGATGCCAAAATGCATCGCCAGACAGGCATCCTTGAAGTTATCTCTCTGTGGTTACAGGAAGGCATTAAACCAACGACAATGCTGCAAAAAGGGTTACGTCAGGCGATTACTGATTTCGCGAACTGGCAGCAGGCAACGCGGGTGACATTAGGACGCTGCCCGCAAGGTCTCTTTACTGATTGCCGCACTGGCTGGGAAATAGACCCCGTCGCATAAATGATTATGATAAGATTTATGCATTCATAACCCGATCCATCTGGAGGAACTATGGATCATCGTCTGCTTGAAATCATTGCCTGCCCGGTTTGCAACGGAAAACTTTGGTATAACCAAGAAAAACAAGAACTTATTTGCAAACTGGACAACCTGGCTTTCCCGCTGCGTGATGGCATTCCAGTGTTGCTGGAAACGGAAGCCCGCGTGCTGACTGCTGATGAGAGTAAATCATGAGTTTTGTGGTCATTATTCCCGCGCGCTACGCGTCAACGCGTCTGCCCGGTAAACCATTGGTTGATATTAATGGCAAACCCATGATTGTTCATGTTCTTGAACGTGCTCGCGAATCAGGTGCCGATCGCATCATCGTGGCAACCGATCATGAGGATGTCGCCCGCGCCGTTGAAGCCGCTGGCGGTGAAGTATGTATGACGCGCGCCGATCACCAGTCAGGGACAGGAACGCCTGGCGGAAGTTGTCGAAAAATGCGCATTCAGCGACGACACGGTGATCGTTAATGTGCAGGGTGATGAACCGATGATCCCTGCGACAATCATTCGTCAGGTTGCTGATAACCTCGCTCAGCGTCAGGTGGGTATGGCGACTCTGGCGGTGCCAATCCACAATGCGGAAGAAGCGTTTAACCCGAATGCGGTGAAAGTGGTTCTCGACGCTGAAGGGTATGCACTGTACTTCTCTCGCGCCACCATTCCTTGGGATCGTGATCGTTTTGCAGAAGGCCTTGAAACCGTTGGCGATAACTTCCTGCGTCATCTTGGTATTTATGGCTACCGTGCAGGCTTTATCCGTCGTTACGTCAACTGGCAGCCAAGTCCGTTAGAACACATCGAAATGTTAGAGCAGCTTCGTGTTCTGTGGTACGGCGAAAAAATCCATGTTGCTGTTGCTCAGGAAGTTCCTGGCACAGGTGTGGATACCCCTGAAGATCTTGAGCGCGTTCGCGCTGAAATGCGCTAATTTCACTTCACGACACTTCAGCCAATTTTGGGAGGAGTGTCGTACCGTTACGATTTTCCTCAATTTTTCTTTTCAACAATTGATCTCATTCAGGTGACATCTTTTATATTGGCGCTCATTATGAAAGCAGTAGCTTTTATGAGGGTAATCTGAATGGAACAGCTGCGTGCCGAATTAAGCCATTTACTGGGCGAAAAACTCAGTCGTATTGAGTGCGTCAATGAAAAAGCGGATACGGCGTTGTGGGCTTTGTATGACAGCCAGGGAAACCCAATGCCGTTAATGGCAAGAAGCTTTAGTACGCCCGGAAAAGCCCGACAACTGGCATGGAAAACCACCATGCTGGCAAGAAGTGGGACTGTCCGTATGCCGACTATTTATGGTGTGATGACGCATGAAGAACACCCCGGCCCCGATGTCCTGCTACTGGAGCGGATGCGTGGTGTTTCGGTGGAGGCACCAGCGAACACCAGAACGCTGGGAACAACTCAAAGACCAAATCGTTGAAGCCTTACTGGCCTGGCACCGTCAGGACAGTCGCGGTTGCGTCGGCGCGGTCGACAATACTCAGGAAAATTTCTGGCCCTCATGGTACCGGCAACATGTTGAAGTGCTATGGACCACGCTCAATCAGCAATAACACCGGTCTGACGATGCAGGATAAGCGGATCCTGTTTCGCACTCGCGAATGTCTCCCGGCATTATTTGAAGGCTTTAACGACAATTGTGTGCTGATTCACGGTAACTTCTGTTTACGCAGCATGTTGAAAGATTCGCGCAGCGATCAGTTACTGGCGATGGTCGGGCCGGGACTAATGCTTTGGGCACCGCGAGAATACGAACTGTTCCGACTAATGGATAAT
>ENA-OQER01000860-OQER01000860.1-human-gut-metagenome-genome-assembly--contig:-NODE-860-length-15969-cov-1.931890_pt1 | contig 15969 bp, 21 predicted proteins | sample MGYA00242797_ERZ504639 | MGnify/ENA primary metagenome ERZ504639 (study PRJEB26092, sample SAMD00036306) | human gut metagenome | host: Homo sapiens | study: EMG produced TPA metagenomics assembly of...
TGGGGCTGTAGTAGGTCCCAAGGGTTGGGCTGTTCGCCCATTAAAGCGGTACGCGAGCTGGGTTCAGAACGTCGTGAGACAGTTCGGTCCCTATCCGGCGTGGGCGTAGGATATTTGAGAGGAGCTGTCCTTAGTACGAGAGGACCGGGATGGACTGGCCGCTGGTGTATCTGTTGCATACCAAGTGCATGGCAGAGTAGCCAAGCCGGGACGGATAAACGCTGAAGGCATCTAAGCGTGAAGCCCCCCTCAAGATGAGATATCCCTACGTAAGTAGTAAGACCCCTTGAAGACGACGAGTAGATAGGTCAGAGGTGGAAGTACAGTAATGTATGGAGCTGACTGATACTAATCGGTCGAGGGCATGACCAAGCAAGGTGATAGGTAGGATGAAAGAAATATTTCTTGTATGCAGTTTTGAAGGTATATATAAAAGGTAAAAAGCAATCAACATATGTTGGTTGCTTTTTAATTGTTATTATACTGAAAATGTGCTAAAATTAACGAGAAATACGGCCGGACTCATGACCGTAAAGATCATATTTATTTTTTTGAAGGAGGAATCTAATATTATGATTACCTGGAACAACTTAGATACCCTTGCATCATTCAAAGAACTTGAAAAAGTTGAGCGAGTAAATCTTGTAGAAGCAATGACAGGAGAAAGCGGAGCAGAACGAGTAAAGAATTACAGTGTTCCGATGGCAGAAGGACTTACTTATAACTATGCTGCAAAGCAGGTTGACGATAAAGTACTGGCAGCACTTGCAAAATTAGCAGATGAAGCACAGCTGGCAGAGAAATTTGAAGCACTTTACAACGGAGAAGTGATCAACACAGGAGAGAAACGTCTGGTACTTCATCACATGACACGTGGACAGCTTGGAGAAGCTGTAGAGGCTGACGGAGTGGACAAGCGTACATTCTATACAGAACAGCAGGCTAAGATCGCAGATTTTGCAAATAAAGTACATGCAGGAGAGATCACAAACGGAGCCGGTGAGAAATTTACAACGGTTGTACAGATCGGTATCGGTGGAAGTGATCTCGGACCTCGTGCAATGTATCTTGCACTTGAAAACTGGGCTAAGAAGAATGACACATTCAAGATGGAAGCCAAATTCATCAGTAACGTAGACCCTGATGATGCGGCAGCTGTACTTAATTCTATCGATGTTGCACATTCTATCTTCGTACTGGTATCAAAATCAGGAACAACGCTTGAGACATTAACCAATGAATCATTTGTAAAAGATGCACTGAAGAATGCGGGACTGGATGCTTCTAAGCACATGATTGCTGTTACAAGTGAGACATCTCCGCTGGCTAAGAGTGACGATTATCTTGCAGCATTCTTCATGGATGACTATATCGGAGGACGTTATTCTTCTACATCTGCAGTTGGAGGCGCTGTATTATCTCTGGCATTCGGACCAGAAGTATTTGCACAGTTCCTTGATGGTGCTGCAGCAGAAGATGCACTTTCTAAGAACAAAGATGTATTCAAGAACCCTGCAATGCTGGATGCACTATGTTGTGTATATGAGAGAAATGTATTAGGATATCCAAGTACGGCCGTACTTCCATATTCCCAGGCACTGAGCCGTTTCCCTGCACATTTACAGCAGTTGGATATGGAATCTAACGGTAAATCTGTCAACCGTTTCGGTGAGCCGGTTAACTATCCTACAGGACCAGTCATCTTCGGAGAGCCTGGAACAAACGGACAGCACTCATTCTATCAGTTACTGCATCAGGGAACGGATATCGTGCCGTTACAGTTCGTTGGATACAAGAACAGCCAGATGGAAACAGATGTTGTGATCCAGGACAGCACAAGCCAGCAGAAACTTTGTGCAAATGTAGCTGCCCAGATCGTTGCATTTGCATGTGGTAAATCCGATGAGAACCGTAATAAGAATTTCGAAGGCGGACGTCCATCAAGCATCATTATCGGAGAGCAGGTAAATCCGGGATCTCTCGGTGCACTTCTTGCACACTTTGAGAATAAAGTTATGTTCCAGGGATTTGTATGGAATGTGAACAGCTTTGACCAGGAAGGTGTACAGCTTGGTAAAGTACTTGCAAAACGTGTACTTGCACACGAGACAGATGGTGCACTGAAGGTGTTCAGTGATCTGCTGAATATCTAATAAATTAAAGAAGCAATCACTTGTTAGTGTGATTCAATAGTGGTATGATAGTGCTGTTAGGCAGAAATGTCTGTTTGACAGCACTATTTTTTTGATGAAAGGAAAATAAAGACGTGACCTATAAAGAAGCGAGGGTATATTTGGACGAGATGTCGAAATACGGAAGTGTACTTGGCTTAGATACGATTCGAGGTCTGTTGCGTGAACTTGGGAACCCCCAGGATGATCTGAAGTTCATACATATTGCAGGAACGAATGGAAAAGGATCTGTGCTTGCATACACTTCAATGATATTAAGTAAGGCAGGATACAAAACCGGGCGATATGTTTCACCGACAGTCATTTCTTATCTGGAGAAGATACAGATAGATGGGAAATGGATCTCTGAATCAGAATTTGCAGAGATCATGGAAGAGATAAAAGAAGCAATTGACCGGCTTGTATGTAAAGGAGAACCTGTTCCGACAGTGTTTGAAGTAGAGACGGCGATGGCTTTTTTGTATTTTAAGAAACAAAAATGTGATCTGGTTGTATTGGAAACCGGTCTCGGCGGAGAGACAGATGCGACGAATGTAATTAAGAATACAGTTTGCGCAGTATTTGCAACGATCAGTGTTGATCATCTAGGGGTGATCGGAGATACCCTGGAAGAGATCGCACAGACGAAATCCGGGATCATCAAACCGGGATGTACGGTAGTGTCAGCAAGACAGCAGGAGAATGTCAGACTGATCCTGCGAAAGAAAGCAGAGAGTCTGAACTGTATATACACAGAAGCAGAGCCGGAACAGATGAGTATCGAAAAAGAAGATTATAAAGGACTTACATTTTCATATAAAAAATATGCGCATATGCAGAACCACATTGCAGGAGAGTGCCAGAGAGAAAATCTTTCTGTGGCACTGGAAGTAATTGAAAGCCTCAGGAAGCTGGGATATCAGATTGAGGAAGGAGCAGTGAGGGACGGTCTTGATGCAACAAGATGGGCGGGACGTTTTACTTGTCTGTCTGAAGATCCGGTTGTGATCGTAGATGGTGCGCATAATGAAGATGCGGCGAAGAAGCTTAAGACATCCATTGAACGGTATTTTACGGGAGAGGAACTTATCCTGATCATGGGTGTATTTAAAGATAAAGAATATGAGAAGATCGTACAGATTCTGTGTCCGTCAGCAAAGCGGGTGTATACGGTAGATCTGCCGAATAAGGAACGTACACTGCCGGCAGAGAAGCTTGCAGAATGTGTAAGAGACTGTATGACAGAACAGATGAGCGTGTACGCAGAAAAAGAGTATTGGAGATGCTGTTGCAAAAGCGTATACTTATGCAACAGAAGACAGTGGGAAACGTGCGGTGATCGCATGTGGTTCATTGTCATATCTAAGTGAAGTAATCCGGTGTATGGAGGATGCGTACAGAATCCGCAGAGAAAGGAAAGAATATGATAGATCATGAGAAGATAGAACAGGCAGTGCGGCTGCTTCTGGAAGGAATGGGAGAAGATGTGAACCGGGAAGGACTGATTGATACACCGGACCGGATCGCAAGAATGTATGAAGAGATATATGGAGGTATGGATGAGGATGCCGGAAAACATCTTTCTAAGACATTTACCGTTGACAGTCATGAGATGGTAATAGAGAAAGATATTACATTCTATTCGACATGTGAGCATCACTCCTGCCATTTTATGGGAAAGCACATATTGCTTATATTCCGGATGGGAAAGTTGTAGGATTAAGCAAACTTGCCCGTACCGTGGAGGTATTCGCAAGAAGACTGCAGCTTCAGGAACAGCTTACCGGACAGATTGCTGATGCTTTGATGGAGCATATGCAGCCGAAAGGGGCTATCGTTATGATCGAAGCAGAGCATATGTGTATGACAATGCGTGGGATCAAGAAGCCGGGAAGCCAGACTGTGACAATTGCAAGACGCGGTGTATTTGAGACAGATCCGGTACTGGAAGAGAGATTTTTCCGGATGCTTGGACGATAAAAAGAAAGAGATACAGATGTAGATGAAAAGAGTAACAGAAAGACAAAAAGGGATGCCCCGTCTGAATGCGGTGGTGAATCATGAAGTGTATCAGACATACTATAAGCGTATCTGTGAATGTGAGACGGATAGGGTATTCTGTTGTCATCAGATGAACCATCTTCTGGATGTGGCGAGAATTGCTTACATTAAGAATCTGGAAGAAGGACTTGGATTCGATAAGGAACTGATCTACGTAGCGGCGGTGCTGCATGATATTGGCAAATCTTTTCAGTACAGACAGCAGATTCCGCATGAGATCGCAGGAGAGAGAATAGCAAGGCGGATATTGGATTCTCTTCCGACTGGTTTTACATTTACGGATGAAGAAAAAGCACTGATCTGTCTGGCAGTCAGGGGACACCGCAGACGGCATGAGCATATGAAGCCGATAGAGGAACTGTTCTATGAAAGTGATAAACGTTCCAGAATGTGTCTTTCCTGTATGGCAGAGAAGAAGTGTAACTGGAATGAAGAAGAGAAAAATATGGAGATAATAATATGATCATAGGCGGAAAGAATTTTGATACAGCAAATCATACATATATTATGGGAATCCTGAATGTGACGCCGGATTCCTTTTCCGATGGAGGAAAGTTTAACGGAATGGATGCGGCAATTGCACATGCACACCAGATGGTTGAAGAAGGTGTAGATATCATTGACGTAGGCGGGGAATCTACGCGTCCGGGACATATCCAGATCACGGATGAAGAAGAGATTGCAAGAGTGACGCCAATTATTGAAGTGCTTAAGAAAGAATTTGATGTACCGGTGTCGATCGATACTACAAAAGCCATGTCGCAGAGGCTGCACTTCAGGCAGGTGCAGATCTTGTCAATGACATCTGGGGATTAAAATATGATAAGAAGATGGCAAGTGTGATCGCGAAGTATCAGGCTGCATGCTGTCTGATGCATAATCGGGAAAAGGCGGAATATCAGGACTTTCTGAAAGATTTCATGGATGATATGAAAGAATGTGTAAGACTTGCAAAAGCAGCAGGCATTGAGGATGACAAGATCATCCTTGACCCCGGTGTCGGATTTGGAAAGACTTATGAGATGAACCTGGAGATTATCGATAAGATGGAGATATTAAATGAACTTGGATATCCGGTATTGCTCGGAACATCACGAAAATCCGTAATCGGACTGACGCTGGATCTTCCGGTGACGCAGCGGGAAGAAGGTACGATGGTTACGACCGTATATGGGGTACAGAAGGGATGTGCATTCGTACGCGTCCATGATGTAGAGAAAAATAAGAGAGCCATTCAGATGACGAAAGCAATCATGCGGGGACACGAAGTATAGAAAGAGTGAGGAATGAGATGAAACCGGACAAGATAAAGATAGAAGATCTGGAAGTATTTGCCAATCATGGTGTGTTTCCGGAGGAAAATGTACTGGGGCAGAAATTTGTGGTGTCTGCGGTTATGTATACGGATACCAGACGGGCAGGACTGACAGATGAGCTGACTGCATCTATCCATTATGGAGAAGCAAGTGCATTTATCACAGAGTATTTGAAAAGTCATACGTTTAAGCTTCTGGAGAAGGTTGCGGAAGGACTGGCAGAGGAGATGCTGGTGCGTATAGCAGGTCTGCAGAAGGTGCAGATTGAGATCAAGAAACCGTGGGCACCGGTCGGACTGCCGCTTAAGACGGTCAGTGTAGAGATTGAGCGTGAATGGCATACGGCATATATTGCGCTCGGATCGAATATGGGGGATAGCAGAAGCATTTTGGAAGCCGCGGTACAGGCGCTGGATGAGATAAAGAATACAAAGGTGGAGAAGGTATCGACATTTATCACGACACCTCCGTACGGAGTGACGGATCAGCCGGATTTCTTAAACGGTTGTCTGAAGCTTTCGACATTATTATATCCGGAAGAGTTATTAAAAGAGCTGAACCGAATTGAAAAAGAGGCAGGAAGAGAACGAATCATACATTGGGGACCGAGAACGCTGGATCTGGATATTATATTTTATGATGATCTGGTTGCAGAGACGGATACTTTATGTATTCCACATGTGGAGATGCATAAGAGAGCGTTTGTACTGGAGCCTTTGCATGAGATTGCACCTTATAAACGTCATCCGGTGTATGGGAAGACGGTCAGAGAGATGCTGGAAGACCTCGGAAATAGAATGACAGAGCATGAACAGGACAGTAAATTTACAAAAAATAAAAGACAAGATGGGGAAAACAAGATGGATATTCAGGAGTGGATTATATTTGCAATCGAACTGATCGGAACAGTAGCGTTCTCAGCATCGGGGGCAATGGTTGGAATTGAGTGCAGCATGGATATATTCGGAGTGATCGTGCTTGGTGTGTCAACGGCAAGTTGGCGGAGGTTATGGTTCGTGATGTTATACTTGGGGAAGGTGCCATCGGTCACTTCTGCATCCGGTATATGTGATCTATGCCGTACTTGCTGCGGTGCTTGTGTTTTGTATTATATATTTCCGCAGGAATATCTGCAGGATGGTTTTGGTGAGGTCTATGATAAACTTATGCTGGCAATGGATTCTGTAGGACTTGGAATCTTTTCGGCGATGGGAGTGACAAAAGGTATCAGCTGCGGCTATATCGATAATACATTTCTGCTGGTCTTCCTTGGTACAATGACGGGAGTCGGAGGAGGACTCTTGCGTGATACGATGGCAGGAGTTGCGCCGTATATATTTGTGAAACATATTTATGCATGCGCATCCATTGCGGGGGCGTGGATATGTGTGATCATATACAGAAGTTACGGAGACTTCCGGCGATGGTGGTGTCATCACTGATCGTTATGCTGATACGTTTTCTTGCGGCTCATTACAGATGGAATCTTCCAAGGATCGGAGAGTAGAAATCCGGGAAGGTAAGGAGCATTTTGCAGAATGTGATGAAAAAAATATGCAAAAGCATGAATTTATGCTTGACATTTGAAATGACAGGTTTATAATAAGGACTTGTAAAATATATATAGTTCACCGAAATTCGTTGATGAGAACAATGCCGTATCTATCGTTATTTCACAGAGAGCCTGCGGTTGGTGGAAGCAGGTAATAGGCAGATAAGGATATCCTCTCTAAGAAGCGGGTTGAAAGCAATATTAAAGTAAACCTCGCCGGTATCCCCCGTTACAGAGCATGTATGATAGTACGTGTATGAGAGCTGTAGAAAGATTCTACAGAATTAGGGTGGTAACGCGGATAGATTTCGTCCCTTTTCAGAGTATATTCTGGAAAGGATTTTTGGTGGACAGTGATTGCTTAAAGGAGGAGAAGAGTAATGAAAGCATTACAAAAAGTAAGCAAATTTTTATCAGACTACACGTCAATTGTTGTAATCGCAATCGCAGTGGTTACATTTTTCCTTCCGTCTATGATGGGCTGGGTAAATCTGGCACTGTTCACAGACATGGTATCGAACAAGTTCACATGTCAGTCTATTATCATTGGTATTATCATGTTCAGTATGGGACTGACACTTACAACGGAAGACTTTAGGATTCTTGCACAGCGTCCGTTTGACATTTGTGTTGGTGCGGTTGCGCAGTATCTGATCATGCCATTCCTTGCATTTGCGCTTTCAAAGGTTATTGAATCTGCCGGATGGAATCGCACTTGGCTGATTCTTGTAGGCTGCTGTCCGGGAGGTGTATCTTCCAACATCATGTCTTATCTGTGCGGCGGGGATGTAGCCTTTTCCGTAGAATGACAACAGTATCCACATTGGTCTCACCGGTTATGACACCACTCATGGTATCTTTACTGGCAAGCGGTACACAGATTACGATCAAGGGACTTCCGATGTTCGTATCAATCATTGAGACTGTTATCCTTCCGGTTGGTGTTGGATTTTTATTAAATTATCTGTTGGGAAAGAATAAAACATTCCGGGAACTTCAGAAAGTTATGCCGGGAGTTGCTGTTCTCGGACTTGCATGTGTTGTCGGCGGTGTGGTATCTTCACAGGGAGCAAGTTCTTCCAGTCAGGTGTTGTGATCTTCGTAGCAGTATTACTGCACAACGGACTTGGATATCTGCTTGGATATGGAGCAGGAAAACTGGTTGGTATGAATACGTCAAAGAAGAGAACCATTTCTATCGAAGTGGGTATGCAGAATGCCGGACTTGCAACGAATCTTGCAACTACAACTGCCCAGTTTGCATCTACACCGGAATCTGCAATTATCTGTGCGGTATCCTGTACATGGCATTCCATCTCAGGAACACTGTTAGCCGGATATTTGCAATGCATGACAAACGAAAAGAAAAAGCTGCCGGAAATGTAGAGGCAGCAGCACATTAAACTGCTCTTGAAATGCATGAAATAACAAAATTTATAGAATAGAAACAAAAAAGAAAACAACACGGGATGTGCTGTTTTCTTTTGTGTGCGCCAATATGGATAAAGATTATCAACGAAATAAAAAAATAATTTAAATAAAATATTGACTACTAGTCATTTTTGATTATAATAATAAATGCATAAAGAAAATAAGAGGAGATGGAAAGAATGGTCAAAGTTGGCAAATGGATTGCCCGACACAGAATACTGGTGCTGCTTATAGGAGTCTTATTAATTATTCCGTCAGTAATCGGCATCGCAAAGACAAAAGTAAATTATGACCTGCTGAGTTACCTGCCGGATCACCTGGAGACGGTAAAAGGACAGGATATACTGGTAGATGAATTTGGAATGGGTGCATTCTCCATGGTCGCAGTCGAGAATATGGATATGAAGGATGTACAGAAACTGGAAAAGGAATTTGAAAAAGTGCCGCACGTCCAGGATGTACTCTGGTATGACGATGTGGCAGATATCAGTCTTCCGACAGAGATGATTCCAAAAGATATAAGAAAAGCATTTATCAATGGAGATGCAACGATGATGCTGGTATTATTTGATGATACGACATCATCTGATAATTCCATGGAGGCACTGACGCAGCTTCGTAAGATCGCAAATAAGCAGTGCTTTATCAGTGGTATGACGGGTATCGTTACAGATATTAAGAATATCGCAATGAAAGAACTTCCGATCTATGTAGTGATCGCGGCACTGTTAAGCCTGGTCGTACTGGAGATTACATCGGGATCATTTGTAGTTCCGTTTTTATTCCTGCTAAGTATAGGGCTTGCGATTTTATACAACCTGGGAAGTAATATTATATTCGGTGAAACGTCTTATATTACGCAGGCACTGACAGCAGTATTACAGCTTGGCGTAACGATGGATTATTCCATCTTCCTTCTGAATAGTTATGAAGAGAATAAGAAGAGATTCCCGGGTGAGAAAGACAGAGCTATGGGGCATGCGATTGCCAATACATTTAAGTCGGTTGTCGGAAGTTCCGTAACTACTGTGGCCGGATTCATCGCACTTTGTGTTATGACATTCGCACTCGGACGTGACCTTGGTATCGTAATGGCAAAAGGAGTTGTGATCGGCGTTATCTGTTGTGTAACGATCCTGCCGGCACTGATCCTTGTATTTGATAAACCAATCGAGAAGACAAGACACAAATTGCTGTTAAGTAATATGGATCGTCCATCAGCCTTTATCACAAAGCATTATAAAGTATGGATCGCGGCATTCCTTATACTTTTACTTCCGGCAATTTATGGAAATAACCATACAAAGATTTACTACAATATTGCAGATTCACTTCCGCAACATTGAACAGTAATGTATCAATTGCAAAAGTAAAGGATGACTTGGGGCAAGCAACATGCATATTATCATGATGGATAAGAACATGGATGCAAAGGAAAAACAGCAGATGCTGAATAAGGTCGATAAAGTAAAAGGCGTGAAATGGACCATCAGTATGAGTTCACTTATCGGGCCTAGTGTACCGGATTCCATAATTCCAAAGGATGTCCGGAAGATGCTGCAGAGTAAAGATTATGAACTGGCATTTGTAAGTACAGAATACGAATCCGCAACGGATCAGGTCAATACACAGATTAAAAAAATCGATAAGATTGTAAAATCATACGATAAGACGGGAATGGTCATCGGAGAAGCGCCTCTGATGAAAGATCTGCAGGATGTCACGGATGTCGATCTTGTTAATGTTAATATTATCTCTATCGCAGCGATATTTGTGATCATTCTGATTATTTTCAAATCGATTTCACTGCCGGTTATTCTGGTGGCAGTTATCGAATTTGCAATTATGATCAATATGGCGATCCCGTATTATCAGGGAATCAGCTTCCGTTTGTGGCAAGTATCGTGATCGGTGCCATTCAGTTAGGTGCAACGGTTGACTATGCGATCCTGATGACAACGAGATATCAAAAAGAACGAAGCTTGGAAAAGATAAGATGGAAGCAATCAGCATTGCACATAAAACGAGTATGCCGTCCATCATCAGCAGTGGACTTAGCTTCTTCGCTGCAACATTCGGAGTTGCCTGCTATTCTCAGGTTGAAATGATCGGTTCGATCTGTACATTGCTTGCAAGAGGAGCCATTATCAGTATGGTAGTCGTGCTTCTGGTATTGCCGGCAATGTTCATGATATTTGACAAATTAATCTGCAAGACATCCATCGGATTTCTTGGGAAAAAGGCAAAAGCACAGACAAGTGAAGCAAAGTAACCTGTTATTAACAATCCATGATAACTAAGAAAGGAAGCAGGAATTATGAATAAGAACAGAAAAATGAAACGAAAAATTGCAGCATCTGTAGCAGTCGGAATGTCAGTGATGATGGGTGTGACACCAGCTTTCGCGGCAAGTGGAACTTCAAACAGCGAGGTATATAAAGAAGAGACGGTATATGTGAATGCCAAAGCAAGCGGCAAGACAGATAAAGTAACGGTATCCAATTGGCTTAAGAATTCAGGAAGTGTATCCGGAGATCTGGAAGACGAGAGTACACTGAGTGATATCAAGAATGTAAAAGGTGATGAAAAATATACGTCAGACGGAGATAAACTGACCTGGGCTACAGACGGTGAGGACATCTATTATCAGGGAACGACAGATAAGAAACTTCCGGTATCAGTAAAACTGAACTATTATCTAGACGGAAAACAGATGAAAGCCGTCTGAGTTAAAGGGTAAGAGCGGACATTTGAAAATTACCGTTGATTATAAGAATAATGAAAAGCAGAATGTATCGTTGGATGGAAAAGATACAGAAGTATATACACCGTTCGTGATGATGACGGGAATGATACTTCCGAATGAGACATTCAGCAATGTAACGATCGATAACGGCAAGATTATTTCCGATGGGAATAAGAATATCGTTATCGGATTCGGAATGCCGGGATTAAAAGACAGCCTGAACTTAAGCAGTGAAGAAAGTGACAAAGTTACGATTCCGGAAAGCTTAAGTATTGAAGCAGATGTAACAGATTTTACAATGTCTTCTACTTATACAGTTGCATTATCTGATCTGTTGGATGATATGAATATGGATGACATTGCAGATGTAGATGATCTGCAGACAGCGCTGGATGATCTGGAAGATGCGGCACTTCAGTTGGTTAGTGGTTCCGATACACTGGCAGATGGTGCAGGAACACTGGCAGATGGTGTGAATACTTATACAGAAGGTGTTGACACATTGAATGCCGGTATTCAGAAATATCTTGGTTCTAACGGAGAGTTAAGCGGCAGCGTTACAGAGTATGTGAATGGTGTGAATAAAGTTGTCAAAGGGGTACAGGATTATACGGATGGCGTAAATACACTGGCAGATGGTGTAAGCAGTTACGTAGACGGTGAAAAGCAGCTGGCAGCAGGAGCTTCACAGCTGACACAGCTTAGTGCGGGACTGAAGCAGGTGCAGAGTGCAATCTCCCAGCTTGAGGCAGCAACGGATGGTGAGGGTGGAACCACAGAAGACCTTCAGGCAGCTCCAAGGCTCTGGCAGCAGGAACAGCACAGATGAAAGCAGCACTTGGAACGAAAGAAGTAGAGGGTCTGATGTCTCAGGTAAATGCTATGGTAACAACCGGCAATACATTGATGGAAGAGACTAAGACATTAAGCGGAACACTGGCAAATGGCATCGAGGCACCGCTTACAACAATTGCCCAGACATTAAATGGTATGCAGGAAGCTCTGGCAAATATTGATGCAGCGCAGACAGCATTAGAGAATGCATGTAAGAATATCAATGATGTAGTTGCATCTGACAATCAGACAATTGCAACAGCTAAGACAACAGCAAAGAACAGTCTGATGCGATCGCTGCATCTATAAGTGCACTGGAAGCGAAGTATGCAGAAATCTCAGATAAGAATTCCGAGGAAGAAAAGCAATTACAGAGTTCTATAAGTGCACTGAAGAACGCAAAAGCTTCCACAGATTCCGTACAGAATCTCAAGGAGTTATCAGGCATTGATACGTCAAAGATGCCGACAATAGATGTAGATTCCTTAAAAGCAGGTGCAGCAACGATCATGACGAATGCAGATACTTTGAAGAAGTCTTCGGGAGAGCTGGCAGCAGCACTTCCGGAATTACAGAAGCAGTTGAAGAGTATCGAAGATGCGGAAGGTGTTCTTGCACAGGCAGGACAGTTAAGTACATTAACAGGAAGTGTAGACCAGTTAAATGCAGGTATGCAGGGACTGAACAGTGCAATCGGAACACTGCACAGCGATCTGGCTGCATTGAATCATGCGACATCCGCTCAATTCCCGACAGCAATCCAGGAATCACGGCACTGAACAAAGGATTCGCACAGTTAAGTGGATACAATGATTCCCTGGTAAGCGGTGCAAATAAACTGAAATCCAACAGTCCGACATTAGTAGCCGGTGTCAATACACTTCAGAGTGGAACGAATCAGTTGGCAAGCGGACTGAATACATTGGGAAGCCAGATGTCTTCCGGATCTGCAACACTTGCAGCCAACAGCGGTGCACTTAGAAGCGGAGCTTCCGAACTTCAGTCAGGTGCAAAAGAGCTTGCAGAAGGCATGGCGAAATTTGACAAAGAAGGAACAAGTAAGTTGAAGAGCACCGTGGAAGATGAACTTGGTGATGTACTTGACAGAATCGATGTACTGACATCAGAAAATTGCAAATATAGTACATTCAGCGGTAAGGATAAAGCAATGGATGGTAATGTAAAATTTGTGATTGAGACGGATGCGATCGAGTAAATAATATGAATATGAAATAAAAAGAATCACAGGTGGAAGAGGATGAAGTAATATGTTCCCTGTTAATTAGACGAGGGCGTATTACTTCATCCTCTTCGTTTGTGATTCTTTTTTATTTTTTCAACATTCTCCAGAGAGTGCTTCTGCTTATGCCAAGACGTTTGGCAGTTTTTTCTTTATTCCCATGTTCTTCGGCAAGAACCCATTGTATGATTTGAGAAGACGATAAATTAGTCTTATTATCTTTCCTTGAAATTTCCTCGGTATAGTGCTAAAGTATACTAAAAAGGTATGATTTAGCGAGTGCGTGAAAAAACATGCACTAAGGAGGAAAATTCATGAATGAATACAGAATAGGAACAAAATGTGTACAGGGCGGATATACTCCGGGAAACGGAGAACCAAGACAGATTCCAATCGTACAGTCAACAACATTCAAATATGCAACCAGTGAAGATATGGGAAAATTATTTGATCTGGAAGCGTCAGGATATTTTTATTCCAGATTGCAGAATCCGACTAATGATATGGTTGCGGCAAAGATTGCAGAGATGGAAGGTGGAACGGCAGCGATGCTGACTTCATCCGGACAGGCAGCCAATTTCTTCGCACTGTTCAATATCTGTGAGTGCGGAGATCACATTGTAGCATCTTCATCCATTTACGGTGGAACATTTAACCTGATCGATGTAACGATGAGAAAGATGGGAATCGATGTAACATTCGTGTCACCGGATGCAACAGAAGAAGAGTTAAATGTAAGCATTTAAGCCAAAATACAAAAGTAATGTTTGGTGAGACAATTGCCAATCCGGCACTTACCGTACTGGATATTGAATTATTTGCCAAAGTGGCACATGCACATGGTGTGCCGCTTATCGTAGATAACACATTCCCGACACCAGTCAATTGCAGACCGTTTGAATGGGGAGCAGATATTGTAACTCATTCGACTACAAAATATATGGACGGACACGGAGCTGCACTTGGCGGAGCAATCGTAGACAGCGGCAACTTTGACTGGATGGCACATGCAGATAAATATCCGGGACTTGCACACCGGATGAAAGCTATCATGGAATTACATATGCGGAGAAATTCGGCAAAGAAGGTGCATTCATTACCAAATGTACGGCTCAACTGATGCGAGACTTTGGATCTATGCAGTCACCACAGAATGCATTCATCTTAAACCTTGGTCTGGAATCCCTGCATGTACGTATGCCGAAGCACGTAGAGAACGGGCAGGCAGTTGCAGAGTTCCTGGAAGCACATCCAAAGGTAGCATATGTGAACTATCCAGGACTTCCTTCTAATAAATATTATGAAAGAGCACAGAAATATCTTCCGAACGGCGGATGTGGAGTGGTATCGTTTGGATTAAAAGGTGGAAGAGAAGCAGCATCTATCTTCATGAAGACATTAAAGCTCGGTGCGATCGAGACGCATGTAGCAGATGCAAGAACCTGTTGTCTGAACCCGGCAACGTCTACACACAGACAGATGACGGATGAACAGTTAAAAGAGGCAGGAGTACCGGCTGAACTGATTCGTATCAGTCTTGGTCTGGAAGATAAAGAGGATCTGATCGCGGATATCTCGAATGCGTTGGATGCAATCTAAGGTAGAATTGAAAGAGTAAGGCAAAATTCCGAAAAAACTTACATAAATATATTGATAATGCCTATAAGTGGATGCGCTTATAGGTATTATTAATTTGAAAAAATATATATGATTGCTTTTGTGGTAGCAGCACTAAGGGGATAAGTTTATATCCCCTTTTTTTTGACGTTTTTTATAGTAATCATGCTAAAATAGAGAAATCTACATGTGTATGGAATATTTTGAGCCGGCAGGGACAGTAAAAAGACCAAAAACCCCGTCCCCAATGGCTGGAGAGGGAAAATTATGAATAAAAGAGAATCATTTAGCAGCAGATGGGGATTTATCTGTGCCTGTATCGGTTCAGCGGTCGGTATGGGAAATATCTGGATGTTCCCAACAAGAGTATCATTGTATGGAGGCGGTTCATTTCTGATACCATATTTTATATTTGTAATACTGATCGGTTCGACGGGAGTGATCGGGGAGATGAGTTTTGGGCGTGCGGCAAAGGCCGGTCCAATCGATGCATTTGGAATTGCCTGTGAGAAAAAAGGAAAGAGAAAAGTCGGAGAAGCACTGGGGATGATCCCTGTATTCGGATCACTTGCCATGGCGATCGGATATACGGTTGTAATGGGGTGGATCCTAAGATATGCCGTTGGAACATTTACAGGAGCAACACTTTCGCCTGAAAATGTGGATGAATTCGGGGCGGCATTTGGTAAGATGGCGTCAGCATTTGGTAATAATATATGGCAGATACTTGCGCTTGTGGCCTGTATGCTGATTCTGATGTTAGGTGTCGGAAGCGGCATTGAAAAAGCAAATAAGATCATGATGCCGATATTCTTCGCATTGTTCGTGATTCTGGGAATTTATGTCGGATTCCAGCCGGGAGCAAGTGAAGGATACCGTTATATTTCAGAGTAGATCCGAAGGCATTCAGAGATCCGGCAACGTGGATCTTTGCACTTGGTCAGGCATTCTTTTCCCTGTCGGTAGCAGGAAATGGAACATTGATCTATGGATCTTATCTT
>ENA-OQER01000861-OQER01000861.1-human-gut-metagenome-genome-assembly--contig:-NODE-861-length-15965-cov-11.760071_pt1 | contig 15965 bp, 16 predicted proteins | sample MGYA00242797_ERZ504639 | MGnify/ENA primary metagenome ERZ504639 (study PRJEB26092, sample SAMD00036306) | human gut metagenome | host: Homo sapiens | study: EMG produced TPA metagenomics assembly of...
TATTTTAAATTTTTCGTATTTACATTTTAGGGATTTTATCTATACTATTCAATACGTATGGTTAAATATCCTGCTTTATTAGTGTATTATGTGGTAGTTATTGTATTTTGAAGATGGATTTGCTATGATGAATAAAAATAAATAATAAAAGAGGTATTCATGTGAGTATAAAAAAAGAGAGAGTGCCAGCTATTGAATATATGCGTGGAATATCCATGCTAGGCGTAGTTGGTATACATGTGGGTTCACAATACTTGATGAATAATCCCACTCCTAATTTACAATTATTGGCTTTGTATGAAATTGTAACGAGATTTTCAGTACCGATTTTTTTCTTTATCTCTGCTTTTGGCTTATTTTATAATTTAGATTTACAGGAAAAATTTAATTATAAAAATTTTATGAAGCGAAGATTTAAAACAGTGTTAATCCCTTATCTTGTATGGTCTATTTTTTATATTTTGCATTATACAATAACAAATCAAACGTTGTATTTACTTCATCCATTGAATTTGATTGGCATTTTATTTTTTGGTTTAGCATGTTATCAATTGTATTTCATGATATTATTGGTTTGGTTTTATGCTTTAATGCCACTGTGGATTTTTATTGTAAAAAGATTAAATATTGTATTATTAGTAGTTTTATTTGTTTTTCAAATGGCAGTAGATTATTATTCAAGCTTTTTGATGAACCCATATGGTATTCAAAATGAAATAGTTAAAGCTATTTTTATGTATCGTTTAAATTATTGGGTAATACATTATGTATTTATCTTTTTATTAGGTGGATATGTATCTGTACATTATGATGAATTTAAAATCTTCATGAGAGATAATTTGAATAAATTAAGAGCTTTTGGTTTTATAAGCTTGATTGGGTTATTAGCATATTATTATTATTGTATTTATTACAATGGTTATTCTCCAGAAGGCGCAATAAATACTGCTCATCAATTATCTCCAGCTGGTCTTGTTTATACTTTAGGTGCTAGCTTATATTTATTTGCAGAATTTCAATATGGATTTTTAGCTAAAATAGGAACTAGTTTATTTTCTCTATTAGGTAGACATTCATATTTTGTATATTTAGCTCATCCTGTGGCAATCACCTATTTAGCTTTATTTATGGCAAAATTTAATATAGTTATGACGGCTGTTAATTCTATGATTTTTTATGTATTAGTAGTATTGTTTACTTTAATTGTAGCTATAATATTTAGAAAGCTTGGCAATACGAAATATCCAAAATTAAATGAATTGACAATAGGCGTTTATCCTAAAAAATAAGAAAAGCGGTAACACAAATAAGTGTTACCGCATTTTTTTTAATCTTTTTTGATAAGAGAAATAATAACGCCAATGATAAGACCGATGATGGAAGGAACAATCCAGCCCATACCCATATCAAAAAATGGCAAAGTATTTTTATATACTTCAATAATAGCGCTGATAGTAGCTGTGTTATTTAGTCCAAAAGGTAGGGCATTTAACATATCACCAATAGCTGCAAATAAAGTGAAAAGTGTGGTTACAGAATATACATAACGGTGATAACCAAAAATTGCACTGATAAATGCTAAGATGATAAGTGTTATAGCTAATGGATATAATAACATGAGAATTGGAATAGCTAAGAAAATGATACTAGTTAAACCAACATTAGCGATTAAGAAAGAAACAATAGTGAAGATAAAAGCATATGTTCTGTAGCTAAAAGAGTTAGGATATAATTCACTAAATGTAGTGGAACAAGCAGTGATAAGACCGATGGAAGTTTTTAAGCAAGCTATAGTAACGGTAAGAGCTAACAGAATATGACCAAATGAACCAAAATAATAAGTGGAAATTTGAGCAAGAGCAATACCGCCATTAGCAGATAGAGCAAATTGCCCTAGACTACAAGCGCCAATATAAGCTAAGAAACTGTAGATAATGCCCATGAGAATTAAAACAACAATACCTGCTTTTAATGTACCATAAGCTACATCTTTTGGATTTTTTAATCCTAGATTGTGCAATGTATGAATAACGATGATACCAAAAGCAAGAGAAGCTAAAGCGTCCATAGTGTTGTAGCCTTCAGTGAAACCTTTGAAGAAAGCTTCTTGTTGATATGCTTCTTGTACAGGCATAGCATCAGGTGAACCCATAGGATTGATTAAAGCAGTTACCATTAAAATTGCAATAAATACTAAAAAGAGTGGATTTAAGATTTTACCAATCCATGTGAGAATTTTACCTGGTTTTAAAGCAAATGCTAATGCTAAAACAAAGAAAATAAGTGAAAAAATTGCTAAATAAATTGTTTGCATGGAAGCATCAACATGGCTAGATAAACCTATTTCATAAGAAACTGCTGCTGTACGTGGAATTGCAAAAGCAGGTCCAATTGTGAGATATAAAAGTACAGTAACAAAATGAGCATAAGGTTTATTAATGCGACTAGCTAAATCAAAAAGACCTTCACTACGAGAAATCCCCATAGCGACAATACCTAAAAATGGAAGACCGATAGCAGTGAGCATAAAGCCGATATTAGCTAGAAAAATATTACTGCCGGCTTCTTGTCCTAGATGTACAGGAAATATTAAATTTCCTGCACCAAAGAACATACCAAATAGCATAGACCCAACTAAAATATTTTGGGAAAGTGAAAGTGTTCGTTTCATGATAAATCCTTTCTGATGAGTTTTTATTTAATTTTTGATTTTAACTGAATAAGGAAATTTGGTCACTTTCTTGTAGACCATCTAAGCAACCATGTTCACGCAAGCGTTCAACAATTGGTGTAGATAAACTAGCACGTTTTTTGAGGTCATCAATAGAAGTGAATTCGCCTTCAAGGCGAGCTTGAACGATATTATTTGCAGCCATAGTACTGATACCAGTAAGGGCAGTAAATGGCGGTAATAGAGATTTTTCATGTAAGATGAATTTATCAGCATTTGATTTATAAAGGTCTACTTTTTCTACAGAAAAACCACGAAGATACATTTCCCAAGCAAGTTCTAAAACGACCTGGAAGCCTTTATCTTTTACGGATAATTTTTTCTGTTTTTCAAGTTCAATGATTTCGTCTAGTTTATCACGAACAGCTAATTTACCTTTAGAAATAATATCTGCATCAAATTCAGCAGCACGAATGGAGAAATAAGCAGCATAAAAGGCAAGTGGATAGTGAACTTTGCAAAAGGCTATGCGATATGCCATCATAACATAAGCTGTGGCATGGGCACGTGGGAAGAGATATTTTATTTTTAGACAAGAGTCAATATACCATTGAGGTATACCGCCATCTTTCATGACTTTAATATCATCTTCACTAAGCCCTTTACCTTTACGCACTTTTTCCATAGTTTTAAAGGAAAATAGTGGATCAATACCACTGTGAATTAAATGCATCATGATGTCATCACGACAAGAAATCGCATCGGAAACAGTGCAAGTTCCTGAAGTGATTAAATCTTGAGCATTTTCAAGCCACACATTAGTACCATGAGAAAATCCACTGATACGCACCAAATCACTAAATTTTTTGGGCTTAGTGTCATCGAGCATTTGACGTGTAAATGGTGTTCTAAATTCAGGAATACCAAATGTGCCAGAAGTAGCACCGAGTTCTTCTGGTGTTACACCGAGTGCTTCTGTAGAAGAGAAAATGCTCATAGTAGCTGGGTCATCAAAAGGAATAGTTCTAGGATCGCGATGAGTTATATTTTCGAGCATTTTTATTACTGTAGGATCATCGTGTCCAAGTATATCTAATTTTACTAGACGGCTACTGATAGAGTGGTAATCAAAATGTGTAGTTATCGTATTTGTCGTAGTATCGTCAGCAGGTCTTTGAATTGGTGTGAAATGATGTACGTCCATATTACGAGGAATAACCATGATACCGCCAGGGTGTTGCCCTGTAGTGCGTTTTACACCAGTACAACCATTTACAAGACTGTTGATATAAGCATCACGTTTTTTAATGCCTTTTTCGTCAAAGAATTTTTTTACATAACCATAAGCAGTTTTATCAGCTACAGTGGCGATAGTTCCTGCACGGAAAACATTATCTTTGCCGAATAATTCTTCAGTGTATTTATGAGCTACTGGTTGATAATCACCAGAGAAATTTAAGTCAATATCAGGAACTTTATCGCCGTCAAATCCCATGAATACAGCAAATGGAATATCATGGCCATCTTTAATCATTTTAGTTCCGCAATGAGGGCAATCTTTATCTGGCATATCAAAACCACAACCGTAAGTACCATCTTCAATAAATTCGCTGTGGCGACAATGAGGACAGCGCCAATGTGGTGGTAGAGGATTTACTTCTGTTATATTTGTCATAGTAGCGACAAAAGAAGAACCAACTGAACCCCTAGAGCCAACAAGATAGCCATCATCAAGTGATTTTTTTACGAGTTTATGAGCGATTAAATAAAGTACGGCAAAACCATGACCAATGATGGAATTTAATTCTAATTCTAAGCGGTCTTGTACTACTTTAGGCAGATTTTCACCGTATAATTCACGAGCTTTGGCATATGACATATCGTGAATTTCTTGGTCAGCTCCTGGTATCATCGGTGAATATAATTCATCAGGAATAGGCTTGAAGACTTCTACCATATCTGCTATTTTGCGTGGGTTGGTAACGACTGCTTCATAGGCTAATTCTTCGCCTAAATAGCTAAATTCTTTGAGCATTTCATCAGTTGTGCGAAGATATAATGGCGGTTGTTTTTCCGCATCTTCAAAACCTTTGCCTTTCATTAAAATAGCACGATAAATACTATCTTTGGCATTTAAAAAATGAACATCACAAGTCGCTATGAGCATTTTATTTAATTTTTTGGCAAGCTCAGCAACTTTTAGATTGATTTTTATTAAATCTTCATCAGTTTGTACATCAGGGAAATTTTCGTTGCGGATTAAAAAGCATTATTGCCGATTGGTTGAATTTCAAGATAATCATAAAAACTAGCTATTTCTAATAATTTTTCATCGCTTTCATTATTTACAATAGCTCTGATTAATTCACCTGCTTCACAAGCCGAACCGATGATTACACCTTCACGCAATTCAGAGATGATTTTTTTCGGTAATCTAGGTCTTGATTTATAGAGATATTTCAAATGAGATAAGGAGACCATTCGATAAATATTTCTAAGACCAATAGAATTTTTGGCTAACATGATGATGTGATTAGCTCTGCGCTGTTGATAATCATCGCCTGTCAGATATCCTTCAATACCATAGATTACTTTTATTTTATTATCTTTGGCAGCTTTCATCGCTTCTGGGAAGGCTTGAACGACACCATGGTCAGTGATAGCGATAGCAGGCCAGCCCCAACGAGCGGCAGTGGATATCAATTCTTTTGCAGATACAACAGCGTCCATATTGCTCATATGTGTATGTGCGTGTAGTTCTACGCGTTTTTCGATAGCTCTATCTTCTCTTTTTGGTAATTCAGACAAACAGATATTAAGTGGCATCATTACATAATCATTGAGATAAGAGTCAAAACGGATAGAGCCTTTTATTTTGATAATATCAGCTTTTTTTAGAGCGGACATTACTTCTTCAAAGTCATCTTTATTTTTTAAGAATACTTTACAAGAAATACCATCAGATTCATCTGCTAGGTCAAAAGTTAGAAGATTAGTTCCTGTATTGAATTCACGATTATTGATATTGAAAATGCGACCGCGTAAAACGATATTTTTCATTTCGCCATCAATGCTAGTGATTTCAATATGTTCTTCAGGAATGTTATCAATCATTAATTTGCGTTCACTTTTGCGACGGAATTTTGGTGCAGGGTTATCTGCATTATTAGCAGGTGGTGGCGGTGTATTATTTTTGCTGACTGTATGGTTTTGTGTTTTAGCTTGTTGTTGAAGTTGACGAAGATAAGATTCAGGGTCAAAATCAGCTAAAGTATTATTTATTGCAGGTTGTTGACTATCAATGCGACAGATAATATGACAAGGGCAATGTACCATAGCTTGAACAGCTTGAGATATAGTTTCTTCAATATTATGAGAGCGTAAAATATCTTCAATATGGTCGCCTTTGAAATCTATCATGATTTTATTGCCATCAACGCTATGACTAGCTTGGTTTAAAATGGAAAATAAAGTAGGGTTACCATTAGCTGCATTTTGAACAATAATAGACCAATGGCGGGCTACTTCTTGTGGCAAGTCCACAATATCTTGATAAAAAATTACAGTGGGAATATTGCATTTTTGCGAGATATATGATGAAGCTTTAGCTAATAATTCATCAGGTATACCATTATAAGTTTGCATGAGGATTTCCCATGAATTGTTATTTACATCAATTTCTACATGTTTAATAGTAGCTTCTTGCATGATTTTTTGTTCTTGAGCTGTTCCGGGCATAGAAGCAAGAAGTTGACGAAATTTATCGCCACCATTTTGAGGTAAAATAAGATATTTTTTTGTCATAATAAACCTCGTTAATTAAGAAAAACGACCTAATTTTGGCAATTGTGTAAGGCTAAGATGTGCTGTGCTATTTAATAACTCAACATTGATTTTATCGCCATAAAAAGTAACGATATTTACAGCGGTGTTATCTTGTCTTAAAGTCCAAATATAGCGAAGTGGCATATGCAAAGCATAAGCAAGTAAAGTGCGTAAAATTCCACCATGAGCTGTAATGGCAATAGTTTCATCAGGGTGTTTGTTTACAATATCTAATAGAGCTTCAACGCCACGTTTTTGCACTTTAGCGAAAGATTCTCCTTCAGGCATAGTCAAAACATCTGGAGTAGAAAACATAGTTTCGATTTCATTAGGCCATTTTTCATGAATTTCATCATAAGTTAAACCTTCCCAAGAGCCGAAAGAAACTTCACAAAGGCGTTTATCTTTGATGATTGGCACATTAAATTTTTTAGCGATTATTTCTCCAGTGATATAAGCTCGTTTTAGATTACTGCTATATACTCTATCTATATGAGTAACAGGAAAATTTTCAGCTAGTTTTTCAGCTTGTGAAATTCCTTCCTGAGATAATTCAATATCAGATTGTCCCTGAAATTTTCCAGAACTATTCCAAAGTGTTCTACCATGACGAATTAAAATAAGCTTAGTCAAAGAAAATCCTCCTTAATTTTTAACTTGAAAATTAAATCATATAAAAGATTGTGCTAAGACAAAAACAAATAAAACTACTAATTCACCTATTTCTGCAGTAGCACCATATACATCGCCTGTTAAACCTCCGATTAGATTTGCAACATAGCGATTGAACAAATACATAACGATTATAGTAAAGATAAGAGCAATAACGCCAATAGTGCCTAGAAGTAATGAAATGATAAACGTGAAAAGAAGAGCAAAAGCCATACTTTTTTTAGAAGAATATTCATGAAAAGCTTTGCCAAGACCTTCTTTGCGAGCATAAGGGAATAAGACTACAGCAATACTCATGCAACAACGAGCGATAATCGGCATTAAGAATAAAGCAAATAAGCTGTTGAAAAATTGAGCATGAGTAATATAAATATTTTGATTTACCATTAAATCAGTAAACATACTATATTTGCCAATTAAGACTAGAATTAAACAAGTAGCACCATGAGCACCTACGCGACTATCCTTCATGATTTCTAAGATACGTTCGCGTTTTCTTCCTGATAAAATACCGTCCATAGTATCAGTGAAGCCATCGCAATGGAGCGCTCCTGTCAAAAAGATATTGCAAAATAGAAGGATAAAACCTATGAGATGTGCTGATAGATAAATATTAAAACTAGGCAATAAATAATATATCACATAACCCACTAGAACATATATTATACCTAAAATTGCACCAATTAAAGGGAAAAATTTAACACTGCCACCACAAGCTTTTTCAGACCAATCAAGATTTTTCTTGATAGTGATGCGTGTTAAAAATTGTAGACCCAATAAAAAATTATTCACTAAAAAATACCTCCTTAAAAATAATATGTTCTTTCTTTATGAAAAATTTTTATTCATTCAAAAGAAACGAACTGACGAGAATAATTTATATAATAGATGAAAAAACATAAAATATAAAATAATAAAAATTATTTTATTTTTAACAGGAATAACCAGAAACAACGAGATAGACTTCAGCGGAAACTTAGCGATTTGTTGATTGCAAAGTCCTGCTAAATCGCGATATTTTCTAGCAAGAGCATTTTCGGGAACTATGCCAGAACCGACTTCATTAGTTACAAATACACATGTTTTATCTGTATTTTGTGCTTGTACTGCTTCAATTAGAGCTGACATCATGTCTTTAGCTCCAGCAGATAATTGTTCCATGGTATATGTTTGGGTTTGTTCACTACAGAGATAATTGCTTAAATAAAGTGTCAAGCAATCGAATAAGATTATATCATGATGACAAAAAGCTTCATTGATAGCAGTGTCTGCGTCAAATGGAGCTTCAAAAGTTTGCCATGAACTAGGACGGCGTTGTTGATGTAGTTTCACGCGATAAGCCATTTCATCATCATAAATTTGTGAAGTAGCGATATAGGCAATGTCTTTGCATGAGTCTTTACATAGTCTTCGGCAAAGCTACTTTTGCCACAGCGAGCACCGCCAGTTATTAAAATTATTTTGCCCATAACAAGGCTCCTTTGCGTATAGATTTATTTTTTAGATGAAGTATGTTATTCTAAATTATATATAAATTTTAAGTAGTAAAGAGGTAGAATTGTATGCAAGTTTTTTCCTCGCTTTTGGATATAAAAAATTTAAATTTGCAAGGTAAAAATTTGGCTGTTGCTTTAGGGACTTTTGATGGTGTACATATAGGTCATCAAAATGTCATAATGCAAGCTGTCAAATTGCTAAAGAAAATCAAGGATTAAGTGCTGTATTTACCTTTAGTAATCACCCGTTATCTGTGATTGCTCCGAAGCGTAAACCTTTGATTATCAATGATACTTTAGCCAAGATTAGAGATATTGAAGCTTTAGGTGTAGATTTTTTATTTAATATTGAATTTAATCTAGAACTTTGTCAGATGGAACCAGAAGCTTTCGTTAAAATGTTGAAAGATTATTTATCTCCTAAATTTTTAGTTACAGGTCCTAATTATAGTTTTGGGGTAAAAGGATTAGGAACACCGGATTTATTAAAAGAACTTGGAGAAAAATATGGTTTTAAAGCATATATGCAACATTTTATTTATTGCCATAATAATATGGTAAGTAGCACTGTCATTCGTAAAGCATTAGCTGAAGGTGATTTAGATTGTGCAAATAAAATGTTAGGTAAGCCATTTAGCATAGATGAAGAAGTAATTCATGGAAAAAAACGTGGTCGTTTATTAGGTTTTCCAACTGCTAATTTAGCTATAAAAGCAGAGCGTGCTATGGTGCCAAATGGTGTCTATGTTGTTGAGGCTTATGTGGAAGGGAAAAAATATCAAGCTGTAGCTAGCGTAGGTACAAATCCAACATTTGAAGATATCAGCCGTCGCGTGGAAGTAAATATTTTTGATTTTCAACAAACTATCTATGGACAAATCATACGTGTTGATTTTCTAAAAATGCTTCGCAGGGAAATAAAATTTACTTCAGTTGATGCATTATTAAATCAAATGAAAAAAGATGTAAAACAAGCTAAAGCCTATTTTGTGAAGGAATAATTATAATTTATTTGAAATTTATCTTTAGCAGGAGTACTAACAGCAGAAGTATCGATTTGTTTATCTGCCATTAAAGGATTTTCTGTTTCGTCAGTGGCATCATCAGGAAGATATTCAGTCGTATCTATAGGTAACTCAACTGGTAAATTAGTTATGCGGAAGCTTTCTAAATATTTATCTGTAGGTTCGACTTGAATGATGAGTTTTTCTTTAGCCTCATTTTTATAAATATAGCAAGTATTGCCTTCAAACATTTGTCTGTCTGCTTTACCAAATACTTGTTCTATTTTATAGGAAGTCATGCCAGTTTTTAATTTGTCGTTGTGATTATAAGTATCATCAACGATAATCATATCAACTATTTTTTTAGTATCATTATTTATGCCAATTTTGTTATTATTTTTATAAACATAATATGTGATTTTTTGACCCCAAAGATAGTTTTGTTCATCATAACGAGGCGTACCAAATTGAGCAATCATATCTTCATAATTATCGCCTAAAGCTAAGTTGTTGTAGTGCAAATTATTTTTTGTAGGAGCAAAGGTCATACCCATAGAAAGGATACTAAAACAAAGGCAGAGAATAATTAGATAAAGTCGCATAATAAAACTCCTTTTCATTATAAATTTTTACAAGTAAAAGACAAATTTTTCTATGATATGTATAGTATAAATGTCTCAAAAACTACTGTCAAAAATTGACAAAATACCGTAAAACCTATATAATATTTGCTGATTGCAAAAGGTAGTGTCAGGCGTTAGCTTGGCACTTCTTCTATTATTTTTAACTATTGTATGATTTTGTATAATGAATTGTATGACTGAAAGGAAGCATTAAAATGGCAGATAAGCGAGTAGTTTTGACCGAAGAAGGCTTAAAGAAGCTAGAAGAAAAACTTGAATATTTAAAAAGTGTCCGTCGTTTAGAAGTTGCTGACCGTTTGAAAGCAGCTATCGCACTAGGCGACCTTAGCGAAAACTCTGAATATGATGATGCTAAAAACGAACAGGCTTTCATTGAAGGTGAAATTCTCACTTTAGAAAGCCAGATTAGAAATAGTGAAATCATCAAAGCTGATGATAGCAATAAAGATGTAGTACATCTTGGTAATACTGTAGTAATCAAAGATATGGAATATGATGAAGATGAAACATATACAATCGTAGGTTCTACAGAAGCAGATACTACAGAAGGTAAAATCTCCAATGAATCTCCTGTTGGTATGGCTATCTTAGGAAAAACTGTAGGAACAGTAGTTCAAGTAAAAGTGCCAGCTGGTACTTTAGAATATAAAATTGTAGAAATTAAAAAATAAGAAGAGGAGGACTTTCGTTGGCAAAACAGCATATAGAAGAAAAACAACAAGATATCAATGAACTTATGCAGGTGCGTCGTGATAAGATGCAAGCTTTCATAGATAAAGGTATTGAACCATTTGGTCGTAGTTATGATGTAACTCATCATGCTCAAGAACTTTTAGACCAATTTGAAACTTTAGGAGAAGAAACTGTAGTGCGCGTAGCTGGTCGTTTGATGGCTGTTCGTGGTCATGGTAAAGCTAGCTTCACTGTTGTTTCCGACCTTAGCGGAAAAATTCAGGCATATTTCCGTCTTGATAACCTTGGCGAAGAAAAATATGGTGAATTTAAATTATTAGATATCGGTGATATCATCGGTGTGGAAGGTACTTTATTCAAAACACATCGTGGAGAAATCACTATCAAAGTATCTGATTTCTCTATTTTAGCGAAGTCCCTTCGTCCATTACCAGAAAAATTCCATGGCTTAAAAGATGTAGAAACTCGTTATCGTCAACGTTATTTAGATTTAATCGTAAATCCAGATGTACGTCAGACTTTCATCACACGTACAAAAATTATTAAATCTATCCGTAACTATTTAGATAGCCGTAACTTCTTAGAAGTTGAAACACCTGTATTAAGCCCAATCGCTGGTGGTGCAAATGCTCGTCCATTCATCACTCATCATAATGCACTTGATATTGATATGTATCTTCGTATCGCTACAGAATTATATTTAAAACGTCTTGTAGTTGGTGGCTTTGAACGTGTTTATGAAATTGGTCGTATCTTCCGTAATGAAGGTATTGACGTAAGACATAATCCAGAATTCACATCTATCGAAGTATATCAAGCATATGCAGACTTCAATGAATTAATGGATTTAGCAGAAGGTATCATTAAACAAGCTGCAATAGATGCTTGTGGCACAACTAAAATTACTTACGAAGGTACAGAAATTGACTTAAGTAATTTCCGTCGTGTTACAATGAATGATATTGTTTTAGAAACTACAGGCAAAGACTTCAGCAAAGTTCAGACTTTAGAAGAAGCACAAGCAATTGCACAAGAATTAGCTGTTCCTTGTGAAGGTAAACATTCTATTGGCGAAATCTTATATGAAGTATTCGATGAAAAAGTAGAATCTACTTTAATTCAGCCAACTATTGTAACACAATATCCAACAGAAGTTTCTCCACTTTCAAAACGCAATAAAGAAAATCCTGCATTCACTGACCGTTTTGAAATGTTCATTTATGGTCGTGAACTTGCAAATGCATTCTCCGAGTTAAATGACCCAATTGATCAGGAACAACGTTTCATTGATCAACAAAAAGCTCGTGAAGGTGGCGATGACGAGGCTCATATGATGGACCATGATTATATCACAGCTCTTGAATATGGTCTTCCACCAACATGTGGTCTTGGTATCGGTATTGACCGTTTAGTAATGTTCTTAACAGACAGCTCTTCTATTCGTGATGTACTCTTATTCCCAACAATGAAACCAATTGAAAATTAATTAAAAGTTAATTATAAGATAAGAAAACCAGTAGATTATATATCTACTGGTTTTTTGTTTAATTTTTATTATTGATTTTACGGATAACTTTACATGGATTGCCAACAGCTAATGAATTAGGTGGTATTGATTTATTAACTACACTTCCAGCGCCAATTACTGAATTTTTACCGATAGTCACTCCAGGTAAAATTATAACACCACCACCAATCCAAACATTATCTTCTATTGTTACAGGCAAAGCATACGTATTGAAAAATGCGTGTGGATTATTATAAGACCAATTATCAAGTAGACGGTCACTAATATTTACAGGATGAGTAGCTGTATAAATTTGAACATTAGAAGCGATTAAAACATTATTGCCAATAGTTATTTTATTACAATCAACAAAGGTACAATTAATATTGATAATTACATTATTGCCAATAGAAATATGTTGACCATAATCGCAATAGAAAGGTACATCAATTTTTACATTATTACCTATTTTGGCAAATAATTCAGATAGAATATTGTCTTTTTGTATGGTATCTTCAAATTTAGTCTGATTGTATTGTTTAGTGAGTCTACGAGCTTTAGTAATAATAGAAACTAATTCATCATCAATACAATTAAATTGTTTACCTTGTAAGCATTTAGATAATTCACTCATGAAAATATAACCTCCTGTTATTTTTCTTTATTATAATAAATGGAGGTTTTTATTTGTGTTATTATATAATTGAAATATATAAATATCTTGCAATTTTATAAAGTGAGTGAATTGAAAATGAGAGATTTATTAATAGATAAAAATAAACAAGAATTAAAGCAACATGGTAATGTAGAATTTCCTTTTAGAATAGGATATGAAGATATTTGGCAATATTATAATGGAAAATTTGCTTGTCATTGGCATAAAGAAGTAGAGTTTACATATGTATATCAAGGTAAGATGAGATATCAGGTCAATGATAAAATTTATGAATTAAAGAAAGGGCAATGTCTATTTATCAATGCGAATACTTTTCATAGAGGTGAACATATCAATAAAGAAGAATGTAAATATTTTGCAATGACTTTTAATATACATTTTTTGGCTAATGAGGAAGAATTAATTTATAAAAAATATGTATTGCCTGTTATTTATAGTAAAAATTTATCATCTTTTGTGTGTTTACCAGAAAATAAATTAGAAAAGAAAATAATAAAACAAGTAAAGTATATTGATAAATGTTACCGAAAACAGAATTTATTTTATGAATTAGAGATAAAGGAACATCTGTTAAAATTATGGCAAATTTTATGGGAAGTTTTTGAAAGTGAAATTGAAATAGATATAGATAGAAATTATTATAAACAATTAATAAAAATAAAGCAGATAACGCAATTTATACATAAACATTATGCAGAAAAGATAACTTTGCAAAATATAGCTGATAATTTACATATATCTATAAGTGATTGCAGTCATAGTTTTAAAAAGTTTATGAAAGAAAGTATATTTGAGTATATCTTGCATTATCGTATTCAACAAAGTCTTTATTTATTACAAGATAAAGAATTATCAATTTACAGATATCTTTAAAAGTTGGATTTAGTAGTACTAGTTATTATAGTAAATTATTTAAAAAGTATATGAAAATGACACCTAAAGAATATAGAAAGCTCTTGAAAAATTAGAGGTATTTCTAAAATCAGGAGCTTTTTAAATTAACTTATGATTAGGGCTAAGCTGATAAAGAGTAATACAATACCTTGAATATAGCCCATTATTTTGTTGAAGTTTTTTACGTTTAAAATATAGTCACGAACTTTGCCAGCACAGATAGCGACTAGGGAAAATATTATAAGTGTTTGTAAGCCAAAGATAAATCCTAAAAATGCAATTTGAAGGCTGACGCTATCAGAATTTAAATTGACAAATTGAGGTAAGAAGGCTAAGAAAAATAATAATACTTTAGGATTTAAAACATTCATGATGAGCCCACGACGATATAATTTAAAAAAGGAAGTACTATTATTTACAGCATTTAATTTTAAATTGCCTTGAGCATGGAATGCTCCCCAAGCAAGATATAATAAATAAGCAGCACCAATATATTTTAAGGTGGCAAAGGCAAGTGGTGATTGTTGAATGATAGCAGCAACACCGATGATTACAAGCGTGGTATGAAAGATAAGACCAGTCGTTAAGCCTAGAGCCAAGCTAATACCTGCTTTAGTGCCATCAGCTAGACTTTTAGCAAGTAAATACATGATATCTGGTCCAGGTGCTAAAGTCAGTAGCACAGAAGCTATCAAAAAATATAAAAGAGTAGTTAATTCCATAGATAAACACCTCGATATGTATAAAATAAAACCGCACTTAAGTTAATAAATGCGGTTTGGTATTAGTATTATAAATTAACGAGCTAATACTTTAGCACCATCTAATACATTAAATCCTAATTTGGAGAAGAAGGAAGCATGGAAATCATCTGGAGCAAAAGCAAAAAGATAAGGATAATTTTCGTATTTAGCTTTTACTTGAGCAATTAATTCATCATTGATGCCTTTACCACGATAGTTTGGCGCAACAACGAGATAACGAATATAAGCTGTCATTTTGCCATCATCAACTACAGTGATAAGTGCAGCAAGTTCATTTGTATCTTTATCCCATGCAGAAACTACAGTGCCTGCATTGTTGATAGCTTCAACTAATGTTTCTTCGTATTTAGCATCAGGATTACCAGATACTGTGAAGAAATCTAAAAGAGTTTTAGCATCAAAATTTTTTTCTTGAGAGTAAGTGATATTCATATTATAATTCACCTTTCTTTATTTTTATTGATTGTTTTTAATAGCGATTTTAGTTCAGCTTTTTTATTGAGATTTGATGAAGCGTCTTTAGCAAGTTCAGTTAACATTCCCCATGTAGAGATTTCATCAAATATTGACGTCTATCAGAGATTTTAAATGTTTTATTCAATGGGCGATAATATACCCAAAGATTTACTGATATATAACTATTTAAAAGTGGAGAACCATCTAAACGAGAGATGGAATGATAATAATGTTGATACATAGTAGGGATAGTATAACCAACTACGACATCAGCATCTAATAAATCAGCTGTATCTTTTAGTGTATCAAGATTTTGATTATAAGTAAAGTTAGATTGTTTTATCGCAGCATAAATACTGTTTTCATCAATATATTCAACTGCTTGTAAGGTATCATTTAGAGGAACATGCATTTCTTGGGTTAAATTGTTATAGAGTAATTGATTGACATCTGGATAACGTTGACTACTGGAAAGCGTAGGTAAAATAGCCACTTTCAATGTCTGTTTTTGGGGTGTTTCTTGTTTGATAATGTCTTGAGCAAAACCTATTTGCATAAAGCAAAGATAACAGCAAAAGCATATTAAAGTCATAACTTTTTTTAACATAAAAATCACTCCTTAAAGCTAATATATTCTATAATTATTATATATTATTAATCGAT
>ENA-OQER01000862-OQER01000862.1-human-gut-metagenome-genome-assembly--contig:-NODE-862-length-15960-cov-2.027790_pt1 | contig 15960 bp, 20 predicted proteins | sample MGYA00242797_ERZ504639 | MGnify/ENA primary metagenome ERZ504639 (study PRJEB26092, sample SAMD00036306) | human gut metagenome | host: Homo sapiens | study: EMG produced TPA metagenomics assembly of...
CGAACCGGGTTATATGGGTGTCAAAAATCTGCTGCGCACCGGACAGTTTTTCGGTCTTCAGTATATTTATCAGACACTGACCAACTCCGATGGAGCTGACCCGATCGATTATCCTGCATCGTGGAAAATCCGGCCGAGTTCGAGCTTGTTGCAACCGATGCTGCAACCGGAAAACCGGTGTATTTTACCAAAGATGATATGAAACAGGATGACTACCGTGCCATTATGGCAAGCTGTGCCCTGCCTGTGATGTGTCGTCCGATTTCTTTTAAAGATCAGACATATTTTGATGGCGGATTATCCGATTCTGTTCCGATTATGCGCGCATTTGCAAAAGGATGCGACCGTGTAGTCGTGATCTTGAGCAAACCGCGCAGCTTTGTAAAGCAACCGGAAGGCTTCCGGCACATTTACCGGCATGCCCTGCGTAAATATCCGCAGACAATTGCAGCACTTGACAACCGGCATCTGATGTACCGTCAGAATATTGCCGATGTAAAAAAACAGGAATCCGCTGGAAAAGCGCTTGTCTTTGCACCTTCGAAAGAATTAAAGATGAGTACCTACGCGCGTGATGAAAAGTTAGAACAGGAGTTGTATGATCTGGGGATTTCCGACTTTGATGCACGCTGAACGAACTGCATACATTTCTTTCCTAAAAAAACAGATAGCGGATATTTATCATCCGCTATCTGTTTTTAGTTCTATTTTCCTATTGTATATATGCCTTCCACATACTATATTTTCTTTACACATATCGAATGTGCAGTCTTTTTATATTTGACTGCATTTCATTGGATATTTCATCCATTTTTCCATGTGTACTAATTAGATATTGGAGAGAAATTTCGTGCAGAACAAAGATTCAGTTGTTATTTTATTATTGTTTTGTAACTATTCAGATATTGAAAGCTGGAGACTTCCATGTAACAATTCTGATAGAAAAACAGCCTCTATATGACACCTTTTCCTCTCCACCACTACAAAGGAGAAGAAGATGCATATGAGCAAAAAGTTCGAAGTTCTTACCATTAGTGATGATTTTATGTTTGGCATTATCATGCGCAATCCAAAGTACTGCAAACCGTTTTGGGAAACAATACTGAATATTAAGATTTCGCGCATTGAGTACCCACAAGACCAGAAAACGATCAATCTTTCTCTCGATGCCAAAAGCATCCGACTAGATGTCTATGTTGAGGACGATTCCAATACAGTTTACAACATTGAACACACAGTTAAAACAGAGTTTTGTAATCTTTGTCTGCACCTTTGATCCGTTCCATATCGGCAGACATGTCTATACTGTCGAAAACCGCTGTGTGGAAGATACAAATCTGTTGCTTAACGATGCTACACAGAAAATCATTTTAAATACAAAGGGAATTTTTGACCAGACAACAATTAATGTATCCGTTAATTATTATTGATGATGATGTACTATCATTTCCCACAGAAAGGCTTTAAAACTTCCATAAATCAAGTATGCGGCTCTAACCACGGTTAATTAGTTGCTCTCTCATTCCATACACGGCATTCCTTAGTTTTCACAAACTATCAGATAATGGGAATCGCACTAACTTAGTTAATACAATTCCCATTATTTTCTCCGCAATGTTATATTTTTTGTCTCACAAGCTGCGCAAGTTTCATAGAAACAGAGCATAATATAATTGCCAATGATATCATTATAGAAATTTCTTCAAAATTTCTAATTTGCATTCCAACTATAATCATTAACAATTCTATTATACATACCATTCTGGCACATTTTTTACTTGCCAACAATTCTATTTTATCCATATCTATATTAGGATGATTCATCGTACCTACAATCAAAAGATAACTAGCCGCTATACAGGTAAAAACAAGCAACAATTTTGAATATGTATACATAATATTTTTCACAAGCAAAACACCTATAAATGTCCCGATGGTTGCCACGTAGCATGCTTTAAACGTCTTCATATGAAAACCACCAGTTCTTCTTCGTAAAGCCAAAAATGAAATAAGAAAAAATCACCCCCATTCACAAATTCCTGCATACATATAATTACCACAAGTATTGTTCCAACTGTCAAACTTCTTCTACCAATAGTTCCATAGCATACTGATAATATTCCCTGTTGTCTTCCATAATCAGATTTTTTTCCTGCATTTGATCCAGACAATTTTTAATTATTTGATCTAACATTATCTCCACTTCCACCAACTCAATATTCAAACAAACCAATAGACTATAAAACTAATAACTACAAATATTGGCAGCAAAAACAAAATCCACCCTGTAATCAAACCAAATTTTTTTGGCGTTTCTCCCCGGACTTTAGCCTGTGCCGTCGAATCAACGATATAATCAAGACAATAAGACCTATCGTGCTGATTGTCCCGGCAATCACCATTGCAATTACTCCAGCTATTACCATGTATGCAAAAATCATTGTCACAAACGCCATAACTTTTTCTCCTACTGTTCCTTTGTCTACCACTCCCAATAAACATCATCATAGCCCACGCTTTTCTGCGCATCAGAAAGATCTATGTCTTTATCTTCCATATTTGCCTTTTCTTGTTTTTTGGTATCAATTACAAGTAAATCTGTCACCCCTTCATATTCTGGATGATCCCTTACTGTAGCATACACCCCATAAACAATCTCATATGTTTTCCCTGTATCGGTTTTTACATTATCAATTTCTATACTTCCTCCCCATATAATATATCCATCTTCATCCCATGTTGCATCCCCAAAATCACGAACAGGTTCACCATAGGATATAATTTCTCCGTCTAAAAAACCCATCCATTTTTTGATATCATTTTCTAATTCCGGATGTTTTTCTTTCGCAATCGGACTAAACTGATCTGCTATTTTCTCTGCATCACCGGATTTTATCCCCTGTAGTATTGTTTTTGCCTGCTCAATTGCTTTTTCACTTTTGGATTTTACATGCGGTTCCCCACCTGCCGAAACTGTGCATGCACTCAATACGATTGCCAGCATGATTACCAGCATTACTACTATCGTGACACTTCTATTTTTTTCTAACCGCTTTATTTCATTTTCCATATTCTATCGTCCATATATCATCATATTCCACTCTAACTTGCGAATCCTCTTTGTTTTCTTTTTCTGCATCCAAATCACGAATTAATAAATCTGTCACTCCTACGCAATCTGAATGATTTTTAAATACAGAATATGACCCCATACCTATGCAGTAAGTTTTTCCGGTATCCGTCTTCACATTATCAATATCAGCTTCCATAACCAACATTTCCACTCCTGATTCCCCGGTATTTAACGATCCTCTTTCTGTTGTTGGCGGATCATAAGATATAATATTGCCATCAATATATTTCATCCATGCTTTTATATCTGTTTGCAGCTCCGGATGATTTTTTTGATATAAGTGCAAAAAAATATCTGCTATTTCTTCGCAATTTTCTGACTGAATGCCATCCATAATGATGTCAGCCTGTTGCAGAGCTGTTTGGCTATAAGAATCAACGTATACCTTTGTATTATCTTCTTTAATTGCATTACATCCCATCAAAAAAACAACTGAATAAACATAAAATGTCATTTACGATCATTTTTTTTTCATCATTTTCCTACCATCCTTCCATTATCCAGAGCAGTACATACTCTTAGTTCCATTACCAGTATTATTATAAATGTTTTTTGGGCATTATTTATTTAATTCCTTCGTACCAATATATCCAAATCAAATAATTTTTATCATCAAAAATCAAATACTTATTATTCGCGGTCTTTCTATCCCCTTTATAATTTCTGCCAGCATTCCTAATCCCTTTATATATATCTATATGTTTTGATAAATCAACATACCCAATAGCTGCCATGTTATTACAATTTGTATTTCTGAATTGAGAATTATCTCCACTAAATCCTGTAATCCACCATTGACCACCATATGGATACCAGTTAAATATCGTATCGATCTGTTTCCCATTGTTAGAATATCGATACAAACTCAAACGCATTGGTACTTCAAAATCAATGGCATCATAATGTTTTGTTCCAGCATGGGTTCTATCATATTTGTACAACCCTATTTCTGCTCCACTATGCAAATTCCAGTAATTCCCTTTCCACATCCAAAGCGCATACTCTTCATTTCCTACTTTGAATGGAAAATCTTTTTTCATTCATCTTTGTTCCCATCCGGAATACTTCATCATAAAACACATTATATCCAAAACTTCTTTGCCAAGTTTCTACCTGGGAATGATATGCCTCATCATCTGTATCTTTTACAAAATTTAAAATAGCTGCCCCCCGCCTCCGTTGTTTCCTTTCTAAACCATTATTTAAACTTTATATTCTACCTCCATTTTTACATTATAAGAATAATTTTCTCCAAGCAAGCCTATGAACAAAAAACAGCATTACTGGTACAAAATTCGACCATTTATCACAACAAAAAGAGAACCCTTACATAATATCTGTAAAAGTTCTCTTTTCAGCTGCTTGAATCTCTATTCTTCCATCCAGAATAAAATAGTCACAATAAATTTTCCCTGTATTTTTTTTATACTGTAATTTCCACCATAAGATGTGATCACATGTTCTACATTTTTTAATCCTATTCCGTGTAGTCCCTCTTTCTTTTTCCTATTCATTTCGCAATATGTATTTTTTACGGATAAAATAATTTTTCCCGATTCCTGAACACATTTAAACCAGATATGCTTTTTGTCTTCGCATAATTTGCAGGCTTCAATTGCATTATCAAGCAAATTTGCAAGCAATATCGTCACATCATTGTAAGCCATCCTCCAGCCAGATAAATCATTAATCTTTATCGTAACTCCAATTCCACTTTCCTGTGCTTCCTGATATTTTGCGTTGAGAACCGCATTTACGATCATATGATTCGTATCAATAACATTCCATACATCCGCACCCACATTACACATCTGCTCCAAATACTGCTCTGCCTCCTGGTAATTTTTTTTCATCAGCAATGTTCTGACACACTGCATCTGATTCTGGTAATCATGTATAAAAGCCGTCTGCTTTGATATAATTGTATTTTTCCCTCTGCTTTCGCCATGGACACCATATATTCTCTTGTCCTGACTTCTTTCTGAAGGATATCATAGAGCAATCCATAAATAAAAACATTGAGTCCTACCAGTGAAAATGCCAACACTATAGGGATTTTTCCAGATCCCGCCTGTGAACTCTGAACGACCACCAGCATCCATGCGATCATAAAAATGGTGAATATCGGAAATACCAGAAACTTTATCCATTCTCTCTTCGAGAGTGTTTCTACTGCCGATTTCCCGAATATTCGTCTTACCAAAAGAATAATTATAAATAAGAACATTTTCCCAAGCAATGCAATCAGCCATGCTTTCCACCCATACACTTTTGTTTCCCCTCCCATACGAAATTGCAAAATGTCATTACAGGCATATGCCAATACATCCACAACCAGAAGAAGGGCATAGTACAAGGCTCCCATTCCCAATGCTTCGAAAAATTTCATTTGAAACATTCCATACATCGATACCGCAAATAAAAACCAGACTGTTGGCATTTTCCAAAAAGGAATTGTTGCAAAAAGATAGATTACCGCCGTCATACACCCTGTCAGCCCAATAAATTGCAAGATTTGTATTTTCTTTGTAAACCGAAATTTTGAAAACGTTTGAAAATACAGACAGCAACATATCGTCTCAATTAAAATAAAAAACAGATTTTCCACAAAATCAATCATTTCTGTTTTTCCACTCCTCATACTGCATTTCCACCACCGCATAACGCTCTCGCGGAATCGGCAGCTGTTTTCCCGAAAATAACTGAACCTGATAACGTTTGAGCGTGCTGATGTCGTTCATATTCACCAAAAAACTTTTATGGATACGCAAAAATCTTCCTTCATCCTCCGTAGTTCTCTCTGCATTTCATCAAGTGTCCGTTTTCCCATACATCGACAGGTATCATCGCACAAATAAAAAAAACAGCTGATTGAGCTTTGCTTTCAATATACATAATCTGATCCAGTAAAAGCGTTACGGTCTCCCCCCGAAAACGAAATGTTTTTTTCTTTTGTCTCTGCGTATACACGGAAAGAACGGTATCCATGCTTTCTTCTATTTCTTTCTGCAAATCTTTTGCATTTTTCAAAAGATAACGTTAGCGCATTTACGCGATATCCTTCTACGGAATATTTAATAAATGCCGACACAAATACAATCGGAAGCATTGCAATTTCTCTGATGCACCTCTCTTGCAATTTTCATTCCCTGCGCTTTTCCACCAAATTCCACATCTAGAAACAAAGCATCAAATTCCGCCAGCATACCTTTTTCTAACAAAGCATTTCCATCCATAAAAAATTTCTGTTTTCCCGTATATATGATGCTTGTCCAAATATATTTCCACACATTCCTGTATCTGTTTGCAGTAATGTTTTTCATCATCACATATTGCAATTTTCATCGATATTCTCCTCCATTTTTATTTTACCATTTCTTTTATCTACGTCAAACTGATCCTGAAAATGTTACCACAAAGGAAATTTTTGACCAGTATTTCTACGCGAAAAAGGCGGAAACCGCAACCAGGTTCCCGCCTTTTTTACTGCCATCCAAGCGATTAACAGCCTTCCGTATTCACTTCAATCTTATCCAGTTTCCAGATATCATCGACATATTCCTGAATGGTTCTGTCAGAAGAGAATTTACCACTGTGTGCAATATTTAAAATTGCAGATTTTGCCCACGCACTCTTGTTGGTGTAATAAACACCGATCTTCTTCTGTGCATTTGCATATGCACGGAAATCTGCAAGGATAAAGTAGCGGTCTGCTACCTGTCCCTGCTGTGGATTGAGCAGTGAGTTGTACAGCTCGCGGAACAACTCACGGTCATTATGAGAATACGTTCCATCTACCAGCTGGTTGACAACCTTCTTGATATCCTCATCATTATTGTAAATATCATATGGATTGTAATCATGATGCTGCTCATGTGCAATGACTTCGTCTGCGCTCATACCAAAGATAAAGATATTGTCTGCGCCAACTTCCTCGTACATCTCAACATTCGCTCCGTCCATGGTTCCAAGTGTAATCGCACCATTAACATAAACTTCATGTTTCCGGTTCCGGATGCCTCTTTACTTGCTGTGGAAATCTGTTCGCTGACATCTGCTGCCGCAAAAATCCACTCTGCAATGGATACACGGTAGTCCTCAATGAACACAACCTTGATCTTTCCGTTGATGGATGGATCATTATTGATTACATCCGCAACAGTGTTAATCAGCTTGATGGTCTTCTTTGCCGTACGATATCCGGCTGCAGCCTTTGCTCCGAAGATAAAAGTTCTCGGATAGAAATCCATGCCCGGATTTTCCTTGATCTGGTTGTACAGATACATCACATGCAGGATATTCATAAGCTGTCTCTTATACTCATGCAGTCTCTTAACCTGTACATCAAAGATAGAATTCGGATCGACTTCGATACCATTGTGCTCCTTGATATATTTTGCCAGACGGATCTTATTCTGCTTTTTGATCTCCAGAAATTCCTGCTGTGCTTTCGGATCGGTGCATATTTTGTCAGATCCTCGACCTTCGCAAGACTTGTGATCCAGTCTTTTCCGACATGCTTTGTTACCCAGTCTGCAAGCAGTGGATTTCCATGTGCAAGGAAACGTCTCTGTGTGATACCGTTGGTTTTATTGTTAAATTTCTCCGGAAACAGTTCATAGAAATCACGAAGTTCCTGCTTCTCAAGAATCTCTGTATGCAGTCTTGCCACACCATTGACCGAATATCCGGCAACAATTGCAAGATTTGCCATCTTCACCTGTCCATCGTAGAGAATTGCCATCTTGCGCACTTTCTCCTCATTATCCGGATATTTTGCACGGATCTCTTCTACAAAACGGCGGTTGATCTCATCCACGATCTGATATACTCGCGGAAGCAGTCTCTGGAAGATGTCGATCGGCCACTTTTCAAGTGCCTCTGCATGATGGTATGGTTGGTATAAGCTACACAGTGTGTTGTGATCTCCCATGCCTCATCCCATGACATGCCTTCCTCATCCAGAAGGATTCGCATCAGTTCTGCAACAGCAACCGTCGGATGGGTATCATTCATCTGGAACGTTACCTTCTTTGGCAGATCATGCAGATCATTGTGATGTTTCTTAAAACGCTCCAGCGCACGCTGGATACTTGCGGAAACAAAGAAATACTGCTGTTTTAAGCGCAGTTCCTTTCCTTTTACGTGATTGTCGTTCGGATACAGCACCTCTACCAGGTTGCGGGCAAGATTTCCTGCTCCACTGCCTGATCGTAATCTCCACGGTCAAAGGAATCCAGTGAAAACTCTTCCTTCGGCTGTGCATCCCAGATCATCAGGGAATCTACCACATGGTTGCCGTAGCCAACGATCGGCATATCATAAGGAATTGCAAGAACAGACTGATACCCTACCTGCTCAAAGTGCAGATTTCCGTCCTCCCCTGCGGTTTCTTCCACATGACCACCAAACTTGATCTCGTAGCAGTATTCCGGTCTGCGAAGTTCAAACGGATATCCATCCTTTAACCAGTTATCCGGTACTTCGACCTGAAATCCATCAATAATCTGCTGCTTGAACATACCGTAGCGGTAACGGATTCCACATCCATATGCGGCATAGCCCAGAGTAGCAAGAGAATCCATAAAACATGCTGCCAGCCGGCCAAGTCCACCATTTCCAAGAGCCGGATCCGGCTCCTGGTCTTCAATGACACTCAAATCCAGTCCAATCTCTTCAAGTGCTTCTTTTACTTCCCCATAAGCCCCCAGATTAATCAGATTATTCCCCAGTGCCCTGCCCATCAGAAACTCCATGGACATATAATACAATATCTTAGGGTCATCTTTTTCAATGACCTGCTGTGTTGCCATCCATTCATCCATGACAACATCCTTGACAGCCAGCGAAACGGCTGATAAATCTCCTGCTGTGTCGCTTCTTTCAATGTCTTACGATACATCGTCTTGACATTTTCTGTCACGGAAGCAATAAACTCCTTTTTACTAAACACCTTGTCTCGCATCAAAAGTCCTCCTCTGTGCTTGGTTTGCGTGACACTATTGTTTTTCCACTGCCAGCGTAACCTTCTCACCGTTAATGCTCCATTCTTTCTGATATCCGGCAAGTGTGCCTGCAGTGATAGCATTTGCAAGTACCTCTGTCTGGATCTTTTCTCCGTATTTATTGAAAATACCAGTTACCTTCTCGTCTGCTGTATAGGAAACAGCAATATGATCCATAACTTCAAAACCAGCCTCTTTACGCATGGTCTGAATCTTACTGATCAGTTCACGTACAAAACCTTCTTCGATCAATTCCGGTGTCAGTCTTGTATCCATAACAACTGTCACATTGTTATCCCCCTCGGTCACAAAGCCTTCGGCCTGTGTCATGGTAATCAGAAGATCCTCCTCCAATAATACAACCTCGGAACTTACACTGTCAAGTTTCAGACATCCGTTCTCTTTTAATTCTTTCATTGCAGCATTTCCGTCAAGTTCTGACAGGGCAGCCTGAATCTGTTTTAAATACTTACCATATTTCGGACCAACCGTACGAAGCTGCGGCTTGAACTGATAATCTGTATAAGAAGAAACTCATCGGTAAATGCCACATTTTTGACATTCAACTCATCGGCAATAATCTCTTTATAAAAATCACCCAGTGCTTCCGGTGCCTTGATATACATCTGTCCGATCGGCTGACGGTTCTTGATATTGGCACTGTTACGGCACGCACGTCCCATAACAACGATCTTTAATACCTCATCCATTGCGGTTTCGAGATCTTTGTCGATCAGCTTTTCATCCACAACCGGGAAGTCACACAGATGAATACTTTCCGGTGCTGACGGATCGATGGAGCATACCAGATTGCGATAAATATCTTCTGTCATAAATGGAATCATCGGTGCTGCCGCTTTGCTGATTGTAACAAGTGCGGTATACAATGTCATATAAGCATTGATCTTATCCTGCTCCATGCCTTTTGCCCAGAAACGCTCACGGGAGCGGCGGACATACCAGTTACTCATATCATCGACAAACTCCTGCAGATATTTTGCAGCTTCCGGAATCTTATAATTAGAAAGACTTTCATCCACACCAGCTACTGCAGAATTGAGCTTAGAAAGCAGCCACTTATCCATAACCGATAATTTGTCATACTCCAGCTTGTATTTTGTAGCGTCAAACTGGTCAATATTTGCATAAAGTACGAAGAACGCATAGGTATTCCAGAGCGTTCCCATAAACTTACGCTGGCCCTCAAGCACAAGCTTGCCGGAGAATCTCTTTGGAATCCATGGTGCGGATGCCGTATAGAAATACCAGCGGATAGCGTCTGCGCCGTATGTCTGCAGGGCATCAAACGGATCTACGGCATTTCCCTTGGACTTGGACATCTTCTGTCCGTTTTCATCCTGTACATGTCCGAGCACGATGACGTTCTCATAAGGTGCTTTGTTGAAAAGCAGTGTCGATTCTGCCATAAGAGAATGGAACCATCCTCTGGTCTGATCAACTGCCTCTGAGATAAATTTGGCCGGGAACTGCTGCTCAAATACTTCTTTATTTTCAAATGGATAGTGATGCTGTGCAAACGGCATAGCTCCGGAATCAAACCAGCAATCCAATACTTCCGGTACACGGTGCATATCCTTGCCACACTCCGGACACTTGATCGTCACCGCATCAATATATGGTCTGTGAAGTTCTACCTCTGCTGCCTTTGGATCACCGGCTTTTTCTGCTAATTCAGCGCGGCTTCCGATACATTCTCTGTGTCCGCACGCACACTCCCAGATGTTAAGTGGAGTACCCCAGTAACGGTTACGGGAAATTGCCCAGTCCTGAATGTTTTCCAGCCAGTTTCCGAAACGTCCGGAACCGATGGATTCCGGAATCCAGTTAACAGTGTTGTTATTGCGGATCAGATCATCCTTTACTGCAGTCTCTTTGATGTACCAGGACTCTCTTGCATAATAAATCAGAGGCTTGTCACATCTCCAGCAGTGTGGATACTCATGTTCAAACTTCGGAGCATCAAACAGCTGCTTTCTGGCACTTAAATCCTTTAATACTTCCGGATCGGCATCCTTTACCCACATACCGGCAAACGGTGTCTCCTCAGTCAGTTCTCCTTTTCCATTTACGAACTGTACAAACGGAAGGTCGTAGTTTCTTCCGACATTGGCATCATCCTCACCAAATGCAGGTGCGATATGAACGATTCCAGTACCATCGGACATCGTGACATAAGTATCGCAGGTCACAAAGAAGCCTTTCTTGCCCTGCTTATCTGCCAGTTCCTTTGCACAGGCATAAAGAGGCTCATATTCTTTACGTTCAAGATCCTGTCCCTTGTAGGTTTCAAGCACTTCGTAGGCTTTCTTTCCTGCCTCTTTATCCTCTTTGGAAAGAAGTGGAGAAAGCACCTTGTCTGCCAGTGCCTCTGCCAGATAATACGTATAACCATCTACTGCTTTTACCTTGATATAGGTATCATTCGGGTTTACACAAAGTGCACGTTACTTGGCAGTGTCCACGGAGTTGTCGTCCATGCCAGGAAATAAGCATCTTCATCCACAACCTTAAAACGAACAACTGCGGATTTTTCTTTTACCAGTTTATAGCCCTGTGCCACCTCCTGTGCAGAAAGCGGAGTTCCACAACGCGGACAATACGGCACAATCTTAAATCCCTTGTAGAGAAGACCTTTGTTCCAGATCTCCTTTAACGCCCACCACTCAGACTCAATGAAATTGTCATCATAAGTGACATATGGATTGTCCATATCTGCCCAGAAACCTACCGTATTTGAGAAATCTTCCCACATACCCTTGTATTTCCAGACGGATTCTTTACACTTTTTGATGAATGGCTCAAGACCATATGCTTCGATCTGATCCTTTCCATCCAGTCCAAGAAGTTTCTCCACTTCGATTTCTACCGGAAGACCGTGGGTATCCCATCCGGCTTTCCGTGGAACGTACTTTCCTTTCATGGTCTGGAATCTCGGAATCATATCCTTGATGGTACGTGTCTCTACATGTCCGATATGTGGTTTTCCGTTTGCCGTAGGCGGTCCGTCATAAAATGTGTAAGTCTCGCCTTCCTTACGGTTCTCCATGGATTTTTTGAAGATATCATTTTCGCGCCAGAATTTTTCCGTTTCTTTTTCGCGATCGACAAAGTTCATATTGGTATCTACTTTGTTGTACATATTTTCCTCCTGCATTTATGATTCTGAAATAAAAATCCCCACGTCCAGTAATTAGGACGCGGGGTCACGTTATACCACCTGATTACCATGTACTTAAATCCCGTATTCAAAAAGGATTTGCATACTTCGTTCCCATAACGCTGGAAATACGTCGAACTCTACTCTCCTGGGATTTCGATCCGCAACTCGGAAGTGATTTTCACTGTCATATTACTCGTATTGGCTCTCACCTGTTCCAACTCTCTTTGACTTTCCTATCACAGTTACTGTCTCCGTCTTCGTTTTTCACCTTTGGTTTTAAGTATAGTAATGATTCTTTCAGATGTCAAGTAAAATTCCTGTTCAGCCAGGCTTTCCATGCACAGTAATTTTCCAGTTCCCCGGATACCTGTTTCCGGTAAGCAAATCTCAACATCTCATAATAACAGTCATTCTCATAAATTGGATACTTCAGTTCCCAGTCATTGTCCGGATTTGTTCCATCCATATACACAAGTCCCTCTTCCGTAAACAGCACGATCCCATGCCTGCTTCGGATGCACTGCCCTGCGGCTTCCTCCTTTGCCAGTCTGCGTGCCAGTTCAACCGAATCTACCAGATCCGGGTAATCCATACTGTAAATTGTTGCAAGCATCCGCAATTTCTTCACCTGGCTTTCACTCTGCAGAAGCAGCCAGGTACCGGCATATCCATTACTGCGCATCTTCAATCCGTCAATCCCTGTCACCATTCCTGTCCATATATAGTAGTCCGGGTTGACCGGAAGAAAGCAAAGTTCTTCTATCCCTGTAAATGCACGCAGACACTCAAGCAGCAGAGCTCCCGCTTCAATAACATCAATCAGCGCGTTCCTTGTCTTCACAGACCACCAGCACACGGTTTCGCTTCTCATCTTTTTGCAATGTCGTAATTGCCGGGTCAAACGCAAAAAATGTGTTCAGTTTTTTATCATAAACGGCCCATGCATTATTTAATTCTTCGATCTCTTCCAACCGGTAATTATCATTTTCCACGGGGGACAGCATCCCCTGCGCCATCTTAAACAAACTATGCTCTGTGACATCCGAAACTGTGTGTTTGTCCTTCCAGTAATACCATTCAACCAGTGGGTTTTTGGGCTTTATCTCCCTAAGGATTCCCTGATTGATCCTTGACATAAGCTGCTGTCCCCTATCCATATCCTGATGAATGGTTTCCTGATTTACCAATGGTGCCAGATGAATGGTTGTATGACACCGAAATGAAATAATCGACATGTGAATACTCCTTTAATCTTTGTGTTTCCAGTTATACAGAAAATTTCCCAGTGAAGCCAGAATGATCAATCCATATCCTATCAGACTGTATCGATCCGGAATCTCCGCGAATAAAAGAAATCCAAGTAATGTTGCAAAAATAATCTGTGAATAATCAAAAATAGAAATTTTTCCGGCGGGTGCATAGGTATATGCTGCGGTGATCGTAAACTGTCCTCCCGCTGCAAAAAGTCCCGCAAGAAGCAGCGTCAACAACTGCCGCAGTGACATCGGCTGATAATGAAATACGATCCACGGTATCACAATAATACAGGAAAAGCAGGAAAAATAAAACACAATGACCGGTCCCTTTACTCCGTGTGTACCCATCTTCCGCACCATTGTATATGCGATTCCTGCACCCAGTCCTCCGCATACGCCAATAAGCGCAGGGATCAGATGTGCATTTTCAAACCCCGGTTTTACCACAAACAAACAGCCGACAAATGCCAGTATAACGCACATTGCCTGAGCTGGTTTTATCCTTTCTTTTAATAACAGGAAGGAAAAAAATAATTGCAAAAAAGGGAGATAATTTATTTAAAATAAGAGCATCTGCCACCAGCAGGTGATCAATCGCGTAGAAATTACAAAGAATTCCAAGTGTCCCAAATGCACAGCGTAAAAACAGTGAACCCCACTGTGTTTTTTCCACCTTAGGTGCTGTATGATTTTTGATAAGAATAATTGCCGCAAAAAATGCAGCTACCAGATTCCGAAAAAAAACTTTTCTGTACGGACGACAGATCTCCCGCCAGCCGCACACTCACATTCATACACGCAAAAAAGAATGCCGACAAAATGATCATTATCATGCCACGTATATAATTTTCCTGTTTCATTGTACAATCACCTCAGATTTTTATTATAGAACCGCATCCGTGATGCCGGTTTTATAATACCATACTTTTCTTTTTTTGAAAATCTGAATTTTTACTTTGTACTGTTGTCATTTTCTGTATTGCTGCCGGATGAATTACCTGCCAAATGATTTTAGTTTTCCTGTTTCACTGGGTATCTTTGGGATGAAACTCCCATTTAAAAAAGCACCAGCTTAACCTGCAGACATCTACAGGCCCAAGCTGGTGCTTATTCCCATATTATTTTTCTTTATGCGAACGGATTCTCCGTCGGATAAGGCAGAGATGCCGGCTGGTTGTAATTGATGTCCTCCATCGGAACCCCAATATACTTAAATACCTCAAACAGAGCCTTTCCGTAATGTCCGAATGCAACCGCTCCGTGATGCGGATAATTCTTCTCGATCAGAACGTGACGGTAGAAACGTCCCATCTCATGAATGGCAAATACGCCAATGCTTCCGAACGAACGGGTTGCAACCGGAAGGACTTCTCCCTGTGCCACATACGCGCGCAGCTTATTGTCGGAAGTGGACTGCAGGCGGTAGAATGTGATATCGCCCCGGTGCAATATCTCCCTCAAGGGTACCGTTTGTTACTTCGACAGGAAGCTTCTTGCCATGATCATCTGGTTTTTCATCTCACAGGATGCCAGCTTCTTTGAACAGGTATTGCCACAATGGAATCCCATAAATGTATCTTTATGTGTATAGTCAAACTTGCCCTCGATCGACTCTTTGTACATATCCTCGGAACGGAGTTATTGATGTCGAGCAGTGTGACAGCATCCTGCTCACGCAGGTACCGATAAACTCACTCAGTGCGCCGTAAATATCTACCTCGCAGGATACCGGAATGCCTCTTCCGGTCAGACGGCTGTTGACATAGCACGGAACAAATCCAAACTGTGTCTGGAATGCCGGCCAGCATTTTCCTGCAATTGCAACATATTTACGGGAACCTTTGTGCGCCTCAATCCAGTCAAGCAGTGTCAGTTCATACTGTGCAAGTTTCTCTAAAATCTCCGGCTTTTTGTTTCCCTCACCGAGTTCTGCTTTCATATCTGCAACAACCTCCGGAATACGCTGATCTCCTGCGTGGTTGTTGAATGCCTCAAACAGATCCAGCTCTGAATTTTCCTCAATTTCCACGCCCAGATTATAAAGCTGCTGGATTGGAGCATTGCATGCAAGGAAATTCATTGGTCTTGGTCCAAAGGAAATGATTTTTAAGTTTGCAAGTCCTTCTACAGCTCTTGCAATCGGTAAAAAGTCGTGAATCATATCTGCGCAATCCTCTGCATCTCCAACCGGATATTCTGGAATGTAAGCACCGACATTGCGAAGTTTTAAGTTGTAACTTGCATTTAACATACCGCAGTATGCATCTCCACGTCCCTGAACCAGATCGTTCTGGGACTCCTCTGCTGCTGCAACAAACATCTTTGGTCCATCAAAATATTTTGCAAGCATAGTCTCGGAAATTTCGGTCCGAAGTTTCCAAGGTA
>ENA-OQER01000863-OQER01000863.1-human-gut-metagenome-genome-assembly--contig:-NODE-863-length-15940-cov-6.915639_pt1 | contig 15940 bp, 19 predicted proteins | sample MGYA00242797_ERZ504639 | MGnify/ENA primary metagenome ERZ504639 (study PRJEB26092, sample SAMD00036306) | human gut metagenome | host: Homo sapiens | study: EMG produced TPA metagenomics assembly of...
GACCGGCCTTACTCTCGATGCTGGCGAATCGTCTTGGGGCTGGTTCCTCAACGGCATTTATTCGCCGTTCGATGATGAGTCCTATTGTGGCTATGATGCTGCGACCAATAGCTATTGGCGCTTCTACGTAAAGGGCAAGTCCGACTTAAAGTACAAGTTCGCCGACGTTGGCGCCGGTGCCTATGAGCTCCAAGAGGCGATGCCGTCACCTTTATGTATGGTGCTGACGCCGATGCCCTTCCTGGCCAGGTTCTTGGGTCTGTCGATGTTATCGGTCCCGATGTCAACGGCAACAATACTCGCTGGGGCTCGGCAAGCAATGTTTCCCTGCCGAGGCTCTACGGCTCAGAACCTTATTGAGACGGTCCTGAAGGCCAAGGGCGTTACGTACAACGCTCCCAGAGTGGTGAGTACTGGTTCCTCAATTCCATCAACTCGCCGTTCGATCACAAGCCGTATGCCTGGGATGCTGCGACCAATAAATAGTGGCACCTGTATATCAACGGAGAGCCCTCCTTACTCTGCGCCAATCAGATTACGCTCAAGAGCGGCGATAAGGTTACGCTTGCCTATACCACCGACGATTCGGCCATGCCCGATCCCGACAAGATTGTCGTGGACCCGAGCGCGACGACTCCTGATTGGGATGCCGAGTGGGCCGGCTACGGCAACAGTGGCAACGGTTCGACCGTAACGGATGCCAAGACGCCTGCGCAGCGCCGGTCTTAAGTGGGCCTTCGATTGGAAGGCCGAGTCTGGTCAGCAGTATGCCAACTGCAGCGAGCCTGTCATCGCTAACGGCTTTGTGTACATCGCGACCGAGAACGAGCTCATTAAGATCGATTCGTCCACGGGCAAAAAGGTTGCCTCTGCGCCGCTTGCCTCCAAGGTGAGTTATACCTCTCGTCCGATCTACACCAATGGCCTTATCATCGTTCCGCTCAACGGCGGTGCGGTCCAGGCGATTACTGCAGACAAGCTGATCTGCAAGTGGCTGACGCCCGGTTTGACGGACTTGACGCAGAGCTCCTGCACCGTCGTTTCGGACGGCGAGTACGTCTATGTTGGTACGGTCGATATTTCGTATGACGAGAATTACAACGCGACCTACGGCAACGGCTCCTTTATGCGCATTAAGATTGCCACGGGCGAAGTTTCTTGGCAGAACATTGACGCTTCCGAGGGTTATTACTGGACTGGTGCGGCTTTGACGGATAAGTATGCCATCGTTCCTACGAGCGCGGGCACGCTTAAGTGCATTGATAAGACGACGGGCGATGTCGTTTCGACCATGAAGCTCGGCGCTCTCGCGAACGCCGACTGTGTCGCCGATCCGTCCAATGGTTCCACCTTCTATCAGATGACGCACGATGGAAAGCTCCATGTGATTTCGCTTTCGGCGAAGGGCGTACTGAGCGAGCAGAAGACGGTCGACCTGGGTCTTACTAATAACATGAGCGCACCGGCGGTGGCTGGCGAAAACTTGATTGTCGGCGGACAGACGGCTACTGGCTCTGCTCTGGCTCTCTATAATCTGAAGACCGGTAAGACCACGATGGTCACCGCTGCTGACGGTAAAGAACTGCCGGCCGGATTTAACGGTATTGCTGCTACTCCGCTGGTGAGTGTTCAGGGTGGCAAGACCTATGTGTACTTCACCGTTAACAGCGCGGATAGCAAGGATTACGTCAACTACTCTGCTGGTGGTGGCGTGTATCGCTATACGCTCGGTGATGCAGAGGCGACGCAGATTTATGATGCGGCTGGCCATTACCAGCACTGTGACTCTCCGGTCATTGCCGATGCATCTGGCAACCTGTACTACATCAATGACTCGGGCACGCTGTTCAAGCTTGGGGCCGTTGAGTCTTGGACGGTTGTCTTTAATTCCAACGGCGGGTCTGCTTGCAATACTAAGTTTGTTGCTACGGCCGATGGCAAGCTGGTCAAGCCAGCCGATCCGACGCGCGATGGCTACACTTTCGGCGTTGGTATACCGATGAGACTTGCGCGCAGGCGTATGACTTCAGTACGCCGGTGACGGCCGACCTGACGTTGTATGCCAAGTGGACCAAGAATGCCGTTAACCCTGGCGGTAATGGCGGTTCTGGCGCTAATGGTGGCAACGGTGGCGTTGGTTCGAATGGCGGCGGCGGTTCTAGTACCGGTACTGGTTCCGGCACTGGCGCTGGCGCTGGTTCTGGCTCCGGCTCGAAGGGCGGCGTTATTGCCCCGGGCCAGAAGCCGGTGACCAAGACGACGGTGTCGACCAAGACCGAGACCAGGGACAACAAGTCCGACAAGAAGGACTCCGATAAGTCCGATAAGAAGGACGAGAAGAAGTCTGACAAGAAGTCTGACAGGAAGGACGGCACGTCCGACAAGAAGTCCGATTCCAAGTCCGATACGGGTGCTGTTTCCACGACCACTGCTAAGAAGTCCTCTAGTGCTTCCGAGCAGGAGACTGGCACCAATCCGCTCGCCATCGTTGGCATCGCCGCCGGCGTGATTGGCCTCGCGCTCATCGCCGTCTTCGTGCTGACCAAGCGCGGCAAGGGTGACGGTAATGCCCGATAAGCCCAAGGAGACCAGCGGGCAACAGCCCGACTCCTCGTTTATCCAGCTCGATGATCCAAAGCAAAAGGGCACCGCTTCGGCGGCGTCCACCTCTCGTCGCAAGGCGCTCCTCGGCGTTCTGACTGCTGCATGCACCATTCTGATCGTCGTCTCGCTGGGTTTCGTCCATCCTTCCACAAGCGGTGCCTGGTCCATCGACTGGATCATTCAGACCGTGACGGGGGAGAGCGTCGTCACCAAGGACACCAAGGCGTCTGGCTCGACTACGACTTCGGGCGAGGCCAGTTCCAAGGATTCCAAGTCATCGAATGACGCAAAAGATGAGTCCAAGGGTTCGAACGACGACAAGGACGATTCCGAGTCTTCAAACAAGGAATCGGACAAAAACTCGGATAGCAAGAAGTCCGAGGACCGGGGCGGCAAGAAGTCTGGCGATAAATCCGCTGCCCAAAATACGGGAGCCAGTGATACTTCCAATGCGTCTGGCGGTGCTTCTTCGGGCGGTGGCCAGTCGTCTGATGGAGCCTCATCCTCTAATGGTGGAAACGCCTCCTCGGGCGGCCAGAGCGGCTCACAGGAGTCCAACTACGTTACGGTGACGGTTTCGGTCACATCGAGCGCTGTGGACAATCCTGTGTCCTCTGGTGGCACCTTTACCTTTAACGAAGGTGCTACCGTCTACGATGCCTGTGCGCGCTGGGCCTTTCTGTCAACGCACACGGCTCATCGTACGGCACGTATGTTTCTGCGATTGGTGGTTTGGCCGAGAAACAGTACGGCGGCACGAGCGGCTGGATGTATTCCGTCAACGGCACAACGCCCATGACGGCCTGTAGTAACTACGTTCTCTCAAACGGCGACAACGTAGTCTGGTATTACGTTACAGACTAGAGCCTCGACATAGCGCGCCAGACGGCGGTTCGGACCAACATCCGAGCCGCCCGTTTTTCATGCGAATGGGACTGGATCGCCGGGTCTCTCGGCAAACAAAAAACCGTTGGAACGGGAATTCCAACCGGTTATACATTCAAGCAAATAGTGAATCGACTACGACCGTGCGCCCTCGAGGAAGAAGCGGCGGCTGAAGTAGTTGTACCAGGTGACGAGGAATGTGGCGATGGCCTTCATGGCCTGGTAGCCGATGCTCAAAAACGTGACGCCCACAAACATGTACAGGTCGTTGAGGCCCAGGCCGATCACCGACAGGATGGTGAAGATCGTGAACTCGCGCTTGCGGCTCATGCCTTCGCGGTGGTCGAACACGTACTTCATGCTGAGCCAGTAGTTGACCACGACGGACGTGATAAACGAAACCGTGGTGCTCATCAAAAAGTCGAGGTGGAACAGCTCGACGAGCGCAATGAGCATGCCCCAGTCGATGCCAAAGGAGATAAGACCCACGACGGCAAACTTGAGGAACTGCTTGGTATGAGGTTGTGCCAGCGCCTTGCGCACGTAATCACATCCAATGCGTTGATGAATCGAGCAGAGGATACTTTAGAGCTTTTACAAGGGAAACGTAAGGTCTTTGCCAAGAACTATATGAACTCGCCAAATTTTCAAGAGCTAATCCGCAAACGTTGAAAATTGCCCGTAAACGAGCGACACCCACGGACGATACTGCGCTGAGTGCGCGTCGTCCGTGGCGCCGTAATGCTACAGGGGTTTCGAGCTATTTTGTCTCGTCGCCCTCCAGGAAGATTTTTCGGGTCACAAAGTTGTAGACCATGACAAGCGCGGTGGCACAGATCTTGGCGATATTGGCCTCGAGTCCCAGGCCGGCGTTGAGCGCCAGCACGATGCCATCGTTGAGCACCAAACCGATCACGGACAGCACGACAAAGATGATGAACTCGCGGCGGCGGCTCATGCCTTCCTTGTGCGCAAACACGTATTTCATGCTTGCGAGGTAGTTAAAGATGAGTGAGATGATAAAGCCGCTGGTGTTGGCGATTAGGATGTTGAGGCCCAGACCGTAGTGGAGCAGATTCATAATGCCAAAGTCGATAACCGTGGCAATGACACCGACGACGCCAAATTTCATAATCTGCGCAAGGAGCTTTTGCATGGTACCTGCCTTAAGCTGGCGCCGAAGCGCGCGGGGATGACAAACTTAGCAAGTTTAGCCAATCCCCGCGGGTGGTGCTAGGCGCGCTCCTCGATAGCACCGTTTCTATATGCATCGAGCAGCTGGCGCAGGTCCTGGATCTGGCTGCGAATCTTGGCGCCAGTATCGGTGTCGCTCACCATGCGGCGACGGTCTGCTTGGTCAAAACGGTTGGTCTCGCTCTCGATGTCCACGTTGCGCGTGAGTGCTCGGCAACCGTCGTAAAGGCCCGGTGCGACTTGAGGCGGCAGCCGCGCGAGCTCGAGATGAGCGTATAGCCGGCGATGCCCGTCTTGGGATGGTAAGCGCGGCAGAAGCCGCCATCGATGACCAGTAGCTTGCCCTCGGCGCGGATGGCTGCTCACCCTTGGTGGTTTTAACGGGCGTGTGGCCGTTGATGATGTGGCCGGTCGGCGAGCATGCCATGGCCGCGACGCCAAACTCGCGCATGATATCATCGCAGACCGGGGGCGACTTGGTAAGCGTAAAGTACGGGTCCATCGGCTCGACCCAGGTGCTCTTATCGGCGATATAGGCGCGCTCAAAGGTACGCACCAGGCGTCCGCTGGCGGGTGAATTGAAGCCAATCCACAGGTACCACATCCAGTCGAGGGCATCGCGGTCGCCCACGCGCCACGCGCGGCGGGCGATGTGGTCGCAAAAATCGAGATAATCGCGGCCAGCGTGCCAGGTGCCCAGGCAGTTCATGCTGCTGAAGGTGCCGTCTTCGTTGAGTGGAACGCAGCCGTGGAAGAGCAGGTTGCCGTTGGCGACCTTGTACATCGAGCCGTGGGTGTAGAGGAAATCGATATGGCGATGCAGGTGATCGGCGGTGACAAACTCGGACACGAGCTTGTCGATGATGTGCTGCTCCTGAGACGTGAGCGTGTAGGGGTCCGCCGGGTCGACGGTGGGGAAGTCGTTGGTCGTGAGCGGCCACACGCTGCCGTCGGCGAGCGTGACCGTGCCGGTGTCGTGGTCGATCTTGTCGAGTAACAGGCGGTCGGTCATATCGAACTCGGGGTGGCGCTGGATAATCTGGCCCTCGAGCTTAAAGAGCAGCACGTTGATGGCCTTGATCAGCGGGGTGATGGACTCACCGGCGGTGTAGGTGGCATCGGCAAAGGCGACAAGCTCACGCAGCGAGATGCCGTAGTTGTTCTCCAGGATCTCGTAGTTGTCGTAGCGTAGGTTGTTGCGCAACACCGTGGCGATGCAGGCGGGCTCACCGGCCGCAGCGCCCATCCACAGTAGGTCGTGGTTGCCCCACTGGATGTCGAGTGAATGGTAGGTGAGCAGACGGTCCATAATCTTGGCCGCGCCGCCGCCGCGGTCGAAGATGTCGCCCACCAGGTGCAGGTGGTCGACGGCCAGGCGCTTGATGAGCGAGGCGAGCGACTCGATAAAGTCGTCGGCGCTGGCGGTCTCCAGGATGGACTCCACGATGCGCTCGTGATAGCGCACGCGATAGTTGTTCTCGTCCGGGTGCGTGTGCAACAACTCGTCGATGATATAGGCGTAGTCGCGCGGGATGGCCTTACGCACCTTGGAGCGCGTGTAGCGGCTTGAAAGCGAGCGAGCGACCATGATGAGCTGGTCAAGCATCGTCTTGTACCAAGTTGGCGAGTCCTCGCGCTGGCTGCGGACCAGGTCGATCTTCTCGCGCGGGTAGTAGATGAGCGTGCACAGCTCGCCCTTTTCGTCAAAGGAGAGCGTGTCGCCAAAAATTTCGTCGACATGCTCGCGCACGACGCCCGAGCAGTTGTTGGGGATGTGCATAAAGCTTCGTACTCGCCATGCACGTCGCTCATAAAATGCTCGGTGCCCTTGGGTAGGTTGAGGATGGCCGAGAGGTTGATAATTTCGGTAAACGCGGATTGTTCGGTGGGGAACTGTCTCGACAGCAGGCGCAGATACTTGAAGTCTTGCGGGTTGCGATCGAATGCGACCATGAAACACCTTCCGATGGGGCTGGTAAAACTGATAAACAGCGTCAAACGTTTATCAGTATGCGCCGCTTTTGTTTCGATTTTGCGCCGGCGGCTGAATTGTCGGCTGAACGGTTTGGTAAATCGATTTAGTTGAGGTGGATATGGCGGTTGAGTGGAGACGACAGAAGGTGTTTTCTCAGATATTTATGCGTGGGGCCGGTGGAGACGATGGTGGTAAAGATGTTCGCTATTTTTGGTTCGATTTGGTAAATAGTGGACATATGTACCGTATGTAGGCTCACTGTGCGATAATTTGCGCAGCAATGAGTAAGGAGCCTCATATGAGTGATTTTGTCCTGACCTGTGAATCCGCCGCCGACCGAACCCGTGAGTTCTTTGCGTCGCGCAATATCCCTGTCGTGTGTTTTCATTACGAGATCGACGATGTTGTCCATACGGACGATCTGTATCAGTCGATTACGCCGGACAAGTTTTTTGCCCAGATTGCCGCGGGCGCCATGCCCAAGACGTCTCAGGTGAGCGTGGGTGAGTACAAGGAGTTTTGGGAGCCGTTTGTTGCCGAGGGTAAAGACGTGCTGCACCTGGCGTTGTCGTCGGGTATTTCGGGCACGTATGGATCGGCCTGCGTTGCGGCGCAGATGCTCGCGGATCGCTATCCCCAGGGCGGCAAGGTGCGCGTCATCGATTCGCTGGCGGCGTCTTCGGGCTTTGGCCTGTTGCTGGAATATGCCGCCAACGTGCGCGATAGCGGGGCTTCACTCGACGAGACGGCTGCCTGGATCGAGGAGCACAAACTCAACCTGCACCACTGGTTCTTCTCGACCGATCTGTCGAGCTATCTACGAGGCGGTCGCATTTCGGCTGCGAGTGCGATCATCGGCACGGCGCTTAAGATTTGCCCGCTTATGACGGTCGATTGCGACGGCAAGCTGTCGCCACGTGAGAAGATTCGCACTAAGAAGCGCGCGATTTCCGAGATGGCCAAGACCATGATGGCACACGTGCAGGACGGTGCGGATTATTCGGGTAAGTGCATCATGTCGCACTCGGCGTGCCGCGAGGATGCCGAGGCAGTTGCGGCGCTGATTGAGGAACAGGTTCCGCAGCTTAAAGGCAAGATTGAGATCAATGACATCGGTACTCTGATTGGCTCGCATACCGGACCTGGTACGGTGGCGCTCTTCTTTATGGGCGACAAGCGCGTGGATTAATTTGCCCCATCACGTCGCTGCATGATTGCTCAAACGATAACGGCCCGCCTCACGTTTGTGAACTGCCTCCATTTCTTGGACATGAGAAATGGGAGGCTTTTGGAGTGGGAAGGATAAACTGGACTTTCTTTTAAGGATCCTCAAGCGTATTGCCGCTCGTATTCCACTGGAGACATGTAGCCCAGGGTGGAATGCATGCGCACCCTATTGTAATAGAGCTCTATGTACTTGAAGATGTCCTGCTTGGCCTCGTCCCTCGTCCCATAGCTCCTCTCTTTCACCAATTCCCTTTTCAGCGTCTTGAAGAACGACTCGGCCACCGCGTTGTCCAGCGGCGTGCCGGGCCTTGATACCGACTGGACTATGCCATGCGAGTCCAGACACCGCTGGAAGGAACGGGAGGTGTACTGCGCGCCCTGATCGTCATGGAAGACGAGGCTGCCGTCATCTGGCGGACCCTCCCTGCCGACCGCCTGCTCCATCGCGTCGATCGCGACCTTCTCGGTGATGCGCTCGGACATTGACCAGCCCACGACCTTGCGGGAGAAGGCGTCTATCACGGCTGCGAGATAGAGCCACCCTTCTCTTGTGGGTATGTAGGTGATGTCGCCCACCCAAAGCCTGTTGCGCTCGCCCACGGTGAAAGCGCGCTCTACCAGGTTCAACCGAGGGTCTCCCGGCTCGACCTTCTTCTGGATGCGGTGTTTTCGGGTCGCGCCCTTTCCGGCAAGTCCGAGCTTCTGCATGATGCGGAGCACGCGCTTCTCGCTCACGACGATGCCGCTTTTTCGCAGTTCGCGGTTGATGCGCCGGTAGCCGTAACGGCCCTTGTGCCGCTCGAAGGCCTCGGCGACGAAACCTTCGATCGCCTCCCGCTCTATCTGGGCGTCGGACTTCTTCCGGCCGAGATACTCGTAGAAACCGGATTTCGAGACTTTCATCAGCCCGCATGCCTTCTTGATGGGGCCGATCTCGCCCCTATGCTCTTTGAGGAACTCGAACCTCACGCATGGTCTTGACTCAAGAAGGCCCGGAAATTTTTTAGTATCTCGTTCTCGCGCTCGAGCTCCTCGACCTTCTTCTTGAGCTTCACGATCTCGTAGTCCTTGTTGATCTTCGGGGAGCCGTTTCCGGGGAACGCGCCGTCTCCCATCTCCTCGTATTCGCGGGCCCATCTTCTCAGCGTCGAATCCTTTATGCCGAGTTCCTCCGATAGGCCTTTGACCGTCATTTCCCCGGACAGGACCACCTTTGCCGCCGAGACCTTGAACTGCCTGTCGTATCGCTTTCTTCTTTGGGTCATCTTGAACACCTTTCGCTCTTAACTAGGTGTCCAATTCATCATACCCACTCCACTAGTCGCTATTTAGGGCGTCCAAGATTTGGGGCGCGGTTCAATCCCGGCAAGGCGGGCCTCACGTTCCTCACCACCACGACGGGCATTTGGTCCCCCATGAACGCGATTGACACCAACGCCGGCGGTTGGGAGAAGTCTGAACTCCGTCAGAAAATGAACTCCGGCAAGATCTGGAATCTGATGCCCTCCGATTTCCAGTCCAAGGTGAAGGCCGTCAAAAAGCTATCGAACAATGTCGGGGGCGGTGATGAGAACAAGAACGCCGCCGTGACGGCTACCTCGGACAAGCTGTTCCTGCTCAGCTACTCTGAGATCGCCCCCACCTCCTATTGGGCATCCTATCCCTGGACTTCCTCCGAGGCACCCAGTACGAGGCCTTCAAAGGCAAGGTGACGGAGAACTATAATCCCAACTCTGCCATTGCCATTGGCAGCGTTGGTGGGAGCGTTCGGTGTTTCCGAACGCCTCGAAGGGCTTCCTCCATGTCGACAGCAGCGGCAATCCGTCGGACAGCAACTCCGCGCCGGGCTGGTTTTGCGTCTCCCCCGCCTGGTGCTTCTAGCTTGTCTAGCGCAAAGCCCGCGTTACCCCGCGCGTGCTTTCTTTTGGCGACCGAACGAACGGCTTCAGGTTCATGGCACGGGTAGTCGGATTGAAGAGAAATGGGGTCATACAGCGGCTCTCAGAGCGCCTGCCGCACTCCCCCGCCATTACCTCTGCTGCGTCCTCGTATAGAGTCCATCCTGCTTGGTGTTTCGAGTTCGGGGCGTATACGGTGGGTGGATAATGGATTCACTTCGATGACGGCGTTTACGGGAGCGACCATGGCGATGCGCGAGATCGCGGTCAAGTTCGATGAGGGCGAAATGGCCTTGATTCAGGGCCATGCGGACGCCACGGGCATGACCTTTTCCGAGTTCGTGAGAAGGGCCGCGTTCGAGAAGGCTGAGGACATGGCGGACATCGAGGCCTACAACGAGGCTTTGGACGGGGACGGCGGCACTCGCTACCCGATGGAAGAGGTCGTGCGCATGGCGGTGGAGGCTGAGTGATTGTCCACACGCGTTGTCTGTCTCGGCTCTAAAGGCTTCTCTTGGGCGGGGTTCGGCTTATAGCCGGGTCCCGCTTTTTTGCGGCTTTCAGTTGTCTTTCTGAAGGTATGAAATGGCTGCCTCGATATGAATACGGTCGGCATTCGAAGCGGACGTTATAGCCGCGCTAATAGCGCATGACTTTCTCCCCTGCCGTCATCGTTGCCGCAGCGTCAAGACCGTTGCAAATACTTGGAATAGCCCTACGCTCGGCTCGTATTGCAAACCCCGAGTGAAGGGAGCCGTATATGCATGCAGCGGCAATTAACCTTCGGGGGGGGTCGCTCCTGAAACGACCCGCTTCCGAAGGCAATCAATTATCGAGTACGTCCTGATCATTGCCGTCATCGGCTGGTCATCGTGTTCGCGGGACCCGGCGTGGCCGGAGCCATCCGAAACCAGTCCAACCTGGTCGGCAACACGGTGAACAATGGGACGGTCGGCGGCGTCGAGGGAGGCGCGTCCGGTGGCGGCTCCGCAGGCGCCGATTCCGCGGCCGTCTAGGTGGCCATCGCCAAGGACGCGAAGGACTGGACCCTCGACGAGCAGGAGGCGGTTGCCAAAGACATTGCCAAGAACGGTACATCGTCTATCGCCTACGCCAAGGCCAAGGCCGCCATGGATGCCGGCACCAAGTTCTCGATGAAGCTGACCAATGGCAAGACGCTCGAGTACCGTATCATCGGCATCAACCACGACGACTTGGCCGATGGTAGCGGCATGGCAGGCTTGACGTTCGAGGCGACCAACTCTGCCTTGGGTAGCCAGAGAATGAACGCTACGGACACCAATGCCGGTGGTTGGGATAAGTCCGAGCTCCGTACCCGCCTCAACAGCGGTGACCTCTGGTTGCTCCTGCCCAGCGAGCTCCAGTCAAAGGTGAAACCCGTCACAAAGACAACCGATAACGTTGGCGGTAACGGGGGCGGTGCCCCCTCGGCGACGACCGACAAGGTTTTTCTGCTCTCGGCAACCGAAGTATACGGGGATATGCAATCTGACGGCATCCAGTACGAGTGCTACAAATCCAAGGGCGTGACGAGGTCGAACTATTCCGGTGCATCAGGCTATAGCCACTGGACTCGTTCCGTGAGACCGCGCAGCTCCACATCCTTTCGCTATGTTCAAAGCGGCGGTATTTGCTACAGCTACAGCGCGACGGACTCGTTTTATGTCCTCCCCGCTTTCTGCTTCTGATCTCTTTCATCGCAAAGCCCTCGCAATCCTGCGAGGGCTTTTCTTTTGGCGATTACTCAAACAATTCGAGGTTCATTGTACAGGTAATCGGGTTGAGGAGAAATGGGGCATACAGCGGCTCTCAGAGCGCCTGCCGCACTTCCCCGCCATTACCTTTGCGGCATCCTCGTATGGAGTCCATCCTGGTTGGCGTTTTGTTGTAACCGCTCACTTGTCCACAGATCAAGTGAACTGCTGGAATAAATACAGCGACACACTAGTTCGTTACAGTCGCCATATCTGCGTAAATCGCCGCGATAAATACAGCCTGTACTCGTCTGTATACCAGCTACGCGTATGTAGATTCATGTCGCGTTAATAAATCGGCACAAGCGCGTGCAAAACGCGCAAGTAACCGCAAAAAGCGATTATCGCGCAGGTAGATTTTTGGCACCCTGTTGCTTAATCAAAATTAAGCAATTGCTTAAAACAAAAAAGGTCAGGCACTAGGTGCCTGACCTGCAACTTCTGGTCGGGACGACTGGATTCGAACCAGCGACCCCTTGACCCCCAGTCAAGTGCGCTACCAAGCTGCGCCACGTCCCGAAGCTAATGTTTGTTGCTCTACTCTCGCTCGCAACAGGGAGTATATTAACCCGAAACTTTAGACTTGTGCAAGAACTTTTTTATAAATTTTGAAGCAAGTCCAAAATTGTATCTGCGAGCTGGGGTTTTGTTAGCACGGGAAGTTCTTGCGTACCCGTTGTGCTCACAATCCAGGCCTTGTTAGTGTCGGTTCCAAAGCCCGAATCGGCGCGCGAGACATCGTTGGCGATAATGGCATCGCAGCCTTGCGGGCCAATTTGCGCTCGGCGTACTCGACAACGTTATCGGTCTCGGCCGCAAATCCGATTACGCACCGCTCGCCCTTCTGGCGCGAGAGCTCGGCCAAAATGTCGACCGTTTCGACAAGCTCGATGCGATCCAGGCGTTCGTTGGCCTTTTTGAGCTTATGGTCCGCAGGGGTGGCGGGGGTATAGTCGGCGACGGCGGCCGCACAAATTGCCGCATCGGCCGTCTGGAAGGCGCTGAGCGCTGCCTGCAGCATTTCAGCGGCGGTCTGCACGCGCACGCACTCCACGCCGCGGGGGACATTGAGCGATGTCGGTCCCAGCACAAGCTTGACCGCAGCACCGCGGCGAGCGGCCTCCCCTGCCAGGCGATGCCCATCTTGCCTGATGAGCGGTTGCCAATGAATCGCACCGGGTCGATTGGTTCGTGCGTGGGGCCGGCAGTGATGACGACGCGCTTGCCTGCCAGGTCCTGAGGCACGGGTTTGAGCACCTCACAGACAGCCTCGACGATGTCCTCGGGCTCGCTCATGCGTCCCGTGTCCACGTCGCCGCAGCAAGGTAGCCGCTGCCGGGTCCCACAACATGGACACCGCGCTCGCGCAGCGTGGCCATGTTGGCCTGCGTCGCCGGCGCCTTCCACATGCCGTTGTTCATAGCGGGTGCGATCACGATGGGTTGCGGCGTTGCAAGCAGCGTGGTGGAGATAAGGTCATCGGCGATGCCGGTGGCCATCTTGGCGATGATATTGGCCGTCGCGGGCGCCACGACCACCAGGTCGGTTCCTGCGCCAGCGAAATGTGGTGGATGGGGTCGGAGGGATCGTCGAATAGGCCCACGGCAACGGGCTCGTTGGTGAGCGCACGGAAGGTGAGCGGGCCCACAAACTCCGTGGCATGCTCGCTCATAACGACCTTGACGCGCGCACCGCGCTTTTGCAGCAGGCGCACGATATTGCACGACTTATAGGCGGCGATCCCGCCGGTAATGCCCAGCAGGATCGTTTTTCCCTCAAGTTGCATTGAATTGTTGGATGCCGCCATCGTTTAAGCTTCCTTGCTCGGGAGTACCAGGAGGCGGTGGCAGTACGGGCAGTGCGTAATCTCGCTACCGTCGTGGTTGAGGTCGCTCATGGACGACGCCTGCAGCGCAGTGTGGCAGACCGTGGGGATGTTGCCCTTGATGGTCTCGACGGCCAGGCCGCGGAACTGCTTGAGCAGGCGCTCGTAGTCGGTGAGCACGTCGGTCGGCAGTGTGGCGGCAAGCGCGGTGCGCTCCTTGATGGCGGCATCAATCTGTGCCTGGAGGTCGGCGCTTGGCGCGGGCAGCTTGGTATCTGCCTTCACGCCCTCCTCGAACTTGGCGATGATAGCTGCGCGCGAGCCTCGCGGTCGAGCGCCTCCTTATGGGCGACAACGACGTCCTTGCGGGTGTGCTCGATCTTGTCCAGACGCTTGGCCAGGGTGGCGAGCTCGTTCTCCAGGTCCTGAACCTCGCGGTAGTCGGAGCCGTCGACGTGGCGCTTCTTGGCAGCTCGATGGCGTTGTTAGTCTGAATCTCGGTGGTGTTGAGATCGTCGAGCTCAATGTCCAGATCCTTGCGCTGGGCGTAGAGCTTGGTCATCTCGGACTTGAGCTTCACATAGGTCTTGCGCTTGGAAGCGAGCTCCTTGAGCTCCGGCATATTGGCAAGTTCGCTCTTGTTACGGGCGAGCTCCAAATCGATCTGTTGCAGCTTGAGTAGCGTAGCGCCGGCGCTCATAAGTTCTCTCCTTTTGTCACAGTCCACCATTGGCAAGGGTTCAGTATTTTAATCGCATGACGGGGGTCGACCCCGGCGTCAACTGCAGAGTTCATCAATATATCAACGAACGGTTCCTCGGAGCGGTCGTGGCCGAGCAAGATCACCGACAGCCCGCGCAAGGCAAGGTCTTGCGCCACGTGGTATCCCGCCTCGCCCGTCACGACACGTCCGCGCTCGCGGCGATGGCGAGCTCTCCAAGCGCCCAGGGAGCCGCCCAAAATGGCGACGGTGCGGCACGGGCGATCGGCTTCGCCCCACACACGCGGGTCGCTGCCGAAGGCGTGGCAGCACGGGTGGCAAGATCGCGCAGCGTGTACGGGTCGTTGAGCGTTGCAAGCGCGCCCAGGCCGGTTGCCTCGGGGTCGTCCACGTGCTCCAGTGAGCTCACGGGTGCGGCACCCAGCAGCTCGCTCAGGCAGACACGGGCTTCGTGCGAGCGGTCCAGGTTGGTGTGGAGCGATATGATGCTCACGCCGCAACGGGCCGCCTCATAGAGTGCCGCGCTGCACTGGGGGCGAGTGGTATCCGCTGGACAAAACGCCTCGGGCGCCTTGATATAGACAGGATGATGCGTCAGCAGCACGTTTGCACCGGCTTCTTGGGCGCGGAGAACATTAGCTTCGGTCGCATCGAGCGCGCAGGCAACACCGGTGATCTCAGCAGCGGGATCTCCCACAGATAGCCCAACATGATCCCAGCCCTCGGCGTCCATCTTGGGGTAGTGCGCCAGCAGCGCACGTTCAAGCTCGGCGACGATCATGCGGCACCCACGATCGAGAGCAGCGTCTGGGCAAACTCGTCCAGATCGCCCGGATTCACACGGTCATCGAAGGAGATGCGCAGTGCACCCAGGGCCTGCTCGCGGCCAATACCCATGGCGCTGAGAACATGGCTCGGGTCCATGCTGCCGCTCGAGCAGGCAGAACCGGCCGATACCTCAAAGCCGGCGGCGTCTAGCTTGATGATGAGCTCCTCGGAGTCCATGCCGTCGACGTAGATCGAAACCATACCCGGCAGACGGTCGACCTGCTCGTAGTCGCCCATGGTGGCATGAATGCGTGGATGGGCCGTAAGCGTGGCGTAGAGTTTGTCGGAAAGGGCTTGCAGCTTTTCGCGCTCCTGAGCCACTTGGGGCACTAGCGTGCGGGCAGCAGCGGCAAAGGCTAGCTGCGTGCGCAGGTCCTGCGTGCGGCGCGACGTCCGGCTTCCTGTCCGCCGCCAAAGATGCGGGGCGCAGTGGCGTGCGGGTCTTAACGTAGAGCGCGCCGGATGCCACAGGACCGCCAATTTTGTGGGCCGCGACGGACATAGCATCGACGCCCAGCTCGGTGACATCGAGTGGAATGTGCAGATAGCCCTGGATAGCATCGGTGTGGAACACTGCGCCCACGGTATGAGCGGCCGAGGCAAGCTCGCGGATGGGCTGCACCACGCCGGTCTCGTTGTTGGCGACCATAATGCTCACGAGCGACACGTCGTCGCTCAGCAAGTCGCTCAGCGTGGCAGGCTCAATGTAGCCCGCGCGGCAGGGCTGCACCAGGTCGACGGTAAAGCCGGCGGCACGCAGCAGCGGCAGGTTGTCCAGAATCGAATCGTGCTCGATGGCCGAAACGATTACACGATCGCGCTTGCGATCGCGCTGACGAGCGCCCTCGGCAAGACCGAGCAGCGCCAGCTGGTTGGCTTCGGTGCCGCCGTTGGTCAGAACAATCTCGGACGGGCGGACGCGTGCGCCAAAGCTATGGGCGATCTCGCGACGGGCAACCTCCAGGCGCGCGGCGGCCTTGCGGCCGAGCGAGTGCACGCGAGTTGGGG
>ENA-OQER01000864-OQER01000864.1-human-gut-metagenome-genome-assembly--contig:-NODE-864-length-15920-cov-1.944532_pt1 | contig 15920 bp, 22 predicted proteins | sample MGYA00242797_ERZ504639 | MGnify/ENA primary metagenome ERZ504639 (study PRJEB26092, sample SAMD00036306) | human gut metagenome | host: Homo sapiens | study: EMG produced TPA metagenomics assembly of...
TTGAAGTGGGGGCTTCTTGCTCAATGGCTCTACTGAGCCAAGTATCTACAAGCTATCCTCGCGTGCCCCGCGATTTTTTTGCCCGGATACGGCATATTTCTTACTTATTGTCTTGTCCGAATACGGACAGTTTATGCTGCCAGCATCCTTCTTGCCTCTTCACGGATGTTGATTGCTGCATTTCGGTCTCTGTCCATCTCATTTCCACACGTACAGAGGTAAACTCTTTCGGATAATTTCAGCTCTTTTTTTATCTTTCCGCATTTACTGCATTTTTTGCTTGAAGGGAAAAAGCGGTCTACCTTTACTAATTCTTTTCCCTTCCAGGCAAGCTTATAATCCAGCATATTCCGGAACATCCCGTATCCATTATCCTGTACACTTTTCCCAAAATGCAGGCACTGGCTCATCGCTTTCATATCAATATCTTCCACCGCAACTATATCGTACTGGTCTGTGATCCTGCGGCTCAGTTTATGCAGATAATCTCTTCTCTGGCTGCGTATTTTTTCATGACACCTGGCAGCTTTCTTTTTCTGACGCACATAATTGTGACTTCCTTTTACGCATCTCGACAGTTTTCGCTGTTCCCTTGCCAGCCTTTTTCATTTTTTCTGAAGAATCCTGCTTCTTCCATCTCAATCTCTTCTGAAAACACTGCCATCCCCTGCATCGCATAATCTATCCCCAGTATTTTTGCATTACTGTAATCCTTATCTGCTGCTTGGTTTTCACAGCTGTATCCTTCATACAGCAGACTTGCAAAATATTTTCCGGATGGCTCCATACTGACTGTCACTGATTTCAGGCGGCAGTTTTCTGCAGGCTCCCTGTGTTTTTTCATGGAGATCCATTTTAATTTTGGAAGCCGGATCCGGCTTCCTTCTATCAGAATATTTCCGTTGACCACATTTGTTGTGTAGCTGTTTTTGGAGTGGTGTTTTGACTTGAAACGTGGAAATCCAACCTTCGGATCACGAAAAAAGTTCTTATATGCTTTCTCCAGATGAAGCTGAACATTTGCCAGAGCCAGCGAATCAACTTCTTTCAGAAATGAATACGTTTTTTTATACATAGCTGGTGTATTCTTTAACATCGTTTTTGACTTTTTATACTCCTGGATCTTGTCATTAAGCATCTGGTTGTACAGAAAACGACAGCAGCCAAATGTTTTTCCAAGGAGTATCTTCTGTTCTTCTGTTGGATAAATTCGGAAACGATATGCTATGTTCAATTCTTTTTTTCTCCCTGGGTTTCGATGTATTGACGGATCACTTCTACTGGTGCCCCTCCTGCCGTCAAAAGACAGAAACTCTGGCTCCAGAATGCTTCTTTCCAAAGTTTTTCCCGGATTTCTGGATACTCTTTTTTCAGCAGCCTGCTGCTGGCACTTTTATAAGCATTGATAAATTTACTGAGTTCCGTTTTAGGCTGTGCACGAAACATTACATGCACATGGTCAATATCATGATTCCATTCCTCCAAAACAATTCCATACCGTGGGGCAATATTTTCCCATATTTCCCTTGCTCTTTCTGAAATTGGATCATTGATAACTTTTCTTCGATATTTCACCACCATGATCAGATGATAATACATCAAATATACTGAATGTGCATTATGATCTATATTTTCTATAAAACCAGTCCTTTTTTTGAATAATAACTTCATCGACTGATTCTATTATACCATGGATCACATTGCCGAACAAGTGTTCTTTTTATTTTTTGCAATTCATCTCCCACCTGTAGAGGAAGGAGAATTCTTGCTATATATTATGTTAAAACGGGCAAGGAAAATTGAAAACTCCTGCCAGTTACCTGGTTAAGGTGTCAATAAAATTGGGGAATAGCTTGCAAATCACGATCAAATAAAATATGATATAGAGATATAAAATTATACAATGTAAGGAAAATATATGAAAAACAGAAACAAAGGTTTTACACTTGTGGAACTTGTGATCATCATGCAATTCTTGCGATTCTTATAGGTGTTGTTGCACCGACTTATACCAAATATATAGAAAAAAGCAGGGAATCAACTGATCTTGCAAATGTCAGGACGGCGTATGACAAAGTGGTGATGGAAACGGGAATAGAGGGAAATGAAGATGTAAAGGAGATCGTTCATCTGAAGCAGAAAATAGCCAAATGCAGTCTTCAGATACGGTGACAATTGCGGGAATCACGCATTCTAACAGCGACCCTGATACTGTTAACTGGAAGGGATATCCCGTTGCGGACGGAATATGCGAAGTGTCCATGAATCCTGAAACCGGTATTTTATTTGACTGGAAAACCGGAAAAGGAGACAGTGTAGAAAACGATGAAGTAAAAGAATACTGGTTTAACCCGGAAGAAAACTTCGACAGAGTCTTCAGGAAAGTAATGCATTGAACGGTGTAACTGGCATCTTTGAAATCGATTCCAGATGCCAAAAATCTACTATGGTTCCAAGGATAGAGACGAAGATGGCATCTGACAGTCTCCTTAAGAAAGGAACCTGGGCATATTATGGAAAGGCGAAGAATGCTAGAAAACGTGCTTTGCTCTGGACTTCTGTTAATACAGATGTTGTCGGTGCGAACCAGAAGATTCCTGTGATTGTCTGTACGGCAGATAATAAATATTATGTAGCAGAATCTACAACCGCCAAACGTACAGGATATGGCCCTGATTACGTTGCGATTGCAGCGCAGATGAGCACAGCACTGCAAAAAAAAGAGCTGGATGAGACCGCAGTAAAATATGACAGTCTTCAGGCCGCATACGACGCATATAAAAAACTACTCACAGATGGAAAATATAAGCAATATAAAAATTCGTTGGATTTTAATATTCATTGGTGAAGGTAACTGGTGAAGATGGTTATTCCTTTGCAGTTTACTGGTTGCTTTTATTTCTCCGACAAGCTATACTAATCTGAGCGACAAAGTATGGATTGGAGGATTTTTATAATGAAAATTGCAGTAACTTATGATAATGGAAATGTTTTTCAGCATTTTGGAAAAACAGAAACTTAAGGTTTATGAAGTAGAAGACAACAAAGTTGTTTCAAGTGAAGTGATCGGTTCTAACGGAACTGGACATGGTGCCCTGGCCGGACTTCTGGCAGAACAGGGGATTGATGTACTGATCTGCGGTGGTATTGGAGGAGGTGCGCAGACTGCACTTGCGGAGGCAGGTATCAGTTATGCTCCGGTGCACAGGGAAATACAGATGAAGTAGTAGAAGCTTATCTGAAGGGCGAACTGGAATCAGCAGGAACAACCTGTGACCATCATCATGAAGAAGGACATTCCTGTGGAAACCATGAGGAAGGGGAGTCCTGTGGAAGCAGCTGTGGCGGCTGTGGTTCACATAAACCGGCATTTTCCGGACCGAATGTAGGAAAGACATGCCGTACACATTACAAGGAACATTCAACGATGGAACACAGTTCGATTCTTCCTATGATCGTGGACAGCCGCTGGAGTTTGTCTGCGGAGCAGGACAGATGATCAAAGGCTTTGATGCAGCTGTTGCAGACATGAAGGTCGGAGAAATCAAAGAAATCCATCTGATGCCGGAAGAGGCTTATGGACAGCCGAATCCGGATGCGATCTTTACTCTTGAGATTGAACAGCTTCCGGGTGCAGAGGACCTGACAGTAGGTCAGCAGGTATATTTGTCTAATCAGTATGGGCAGCCTTTCCCGGTCAAAGTTACAGCCAAAGATGAAAAGACAATTACATTTGATGCCAATCACGAGATGGCTGGTAAAGAGCTGAACTTTAAGATCGAGCTTGTAGAAGTAAAATAAATGTCGAAGAAGTGCGGAGTTTGTCAATAAGTTTCGAACTCTTTTGATGGACGTACACAGTGCGGCATGCTAGTATGGAAGAAAGAAAATTATGTAGCTGTCTGGCGGCATTAAAGGACAGTGATATGATTCGTTTCTGCTTTATTCTGTGCGGCATGCCGCTTCTTTTGTTCTAAGACCGTTCTGGTTGAGAAAGGGAAATCTCCATGTTTTACTTGCGTTGTCGGGCGAAATTTCCATGTGTAATGAATAGGATATGATGAAAAAAGACCGGAATGCGTTGTTTCGGTCTTTTTATGTGGTGGAAACTGATCTATCAGGGCATTCTTGAATTATCTGAATTCCACGGCATGTTTTCTTTTCCAGATGGGAAATAAATTTCGCTGGCAGACGTAATTCTTCCGTTGTTCAATGCTTATGGAATGGAAGAATGTTTTCCACATATCAGTATATTCATCTTCATAAGATTCTGTCTTTTGTAATACCGAAAATTCATCGTCCGTCAGATAGCGCAGATAATTTTCACCATCTTTTACATGTACACAGGCAGTTTTGCGGTTATCATCGATGATCATCCAGTGTTCGGAGGGCATACGGTTGGCAAAATGGTTGCCAACCAGCATGATTACATCATTCCTGGGCTCCAAATGACTGACATAGACCTGGTTTTCCAGACTTTGAAAACGGGCAAATTCCCGAAAATGATGCGCTTCATTTGATACCTGCGCCGGAGTTCGAGAAGATTCATTACATGTGGATTCGTATATTGCTCGACTACAGTACTGCCAATAGCAAACCCCACCCGAAGAAAGTCATAGATTGCCTGCAGAGCGTTCTCATCCGCAGACAATGAGGCGTAGTAGATGTTCATGTATGCAGTTTCAGAGATGCTTCTCCGAATGGAGCGTATAACCTTTTCTGCTTTGGAAGGATCACCATCCACATGGATATATTCATCAAACATTGTTTGTTGAAAGATAGGTTCTTTCGTTAGTCCAATCTGGTTATGACCGACTTTTAGGGCTTCTGACCAGGCATCATAGATGCAGGTCATGATATCCGTTAAGCGGTCTTGGCAAGTATATATTTTCATATTTTTATTCCGTATTCTGATCCTATATGTAAAAGTGGCTGGAAACTGGCAGAGGGAAGTTTAGCCGATCCCAAAATCAGCGAGAGTCATCTGGGAATAAGATTCATTGGAATGTTGTACTTTCCAGGAATCTTTTGCATCTACCTGAACCAGCTGTCGGGTGATATAGGCTTCTTCAATGGGAGTACGATACATTTGTCTGCCACCGCAGGTGATAAAATAATGTGCGCGTTTCAAAACTACGCCCATTCTTTTCAGATTGTCAAAATTCAGACGGCCATATCGTCTGGCATAAGTGATCCGGCTGGCGGATTTTGGCCCGATTCCGGGGAACCGAAGCAACGTGGCATAAGATGCTTTTTCAACTTCCACTGGAAAGTGTTCCAGATGGCGCAGCGCCCAGTCGCATTTGGGATCCAGCAGTTCATTGAAGTTGGGCTGAGATTCGGATAACAGTTCATCTGCCTGGAAGCCATAGAAGCGTAGCAGCCAGTCTGCCTGATACAGGCGATGTTCCCGTAGAAGTGGAGGTGGAGTTCCAATCTGAGGGAGAATGGAGTCATCATTTAACGGAATATATGCCGAATAGAAGACTCGTTTCAGATCAAAGCCCTGGTACAGAGCTTGGCTCGTCTGTAACAGAGTATAGTCACTTTCGCCAGTGGCACCGATGATCATCTGGGTATCTGCCTGCCGGAGCGAAATTCCGTTTCAGATCGGACATGTCAAGAGGTGCCAGCTGACAGGCATTTTCCCATGTCAGGATATGTTTTGTGAATTTATTTTTATCACGGGAGATAAGATTCGGATCCTCTTTTTTGAGGGGAGGATTGTTCCCGGGTTTTGCATCGGTATTCTGCATATTGAGTTTTTCTCTGAAGGTTTTCTTGGAATTGTCTGAGAAAATACCATTTCTTAAAAACTGATTTCCCCGGCTTCGATCCATATATGCAGACTTTCCAGCAGCTATCCGGTGAGAGGCAATAGTACTTTGTACTTTCCCATGGGATTCAGGATATTCTGCATGGTTTTATTGGGTGCAAGAGAACGCAGAGCTGTTTCTGTCGGAAGTTCCAGATTGACACTGATGCGGTCTGCCAGATATCCAGCCGCGGCAAGCAGCTCGTCAGAGGCCCCGGGAATTGTTTTTACATGAATGTATCCGTTGAAATGGTACCGGGTACGGAGGAGCAGCAGTGTCTCACACATTTTTTCCATGGTATAGGTCGGATTTTTTAAGACACCGGAGCTTAAGAAGAGCCCTTCGATATAGTTCCGTTTGTAAAATTCAACGGTTAGTTCACAGATTTCCTGTGGCGTAAAGGTGGCGCGGCGTACATCATTGCTGGCACGGTTGATGCAATATTTACAGTCATAGGCACAATGATTTGTCATTAGGATCTTGAGAAGGGAAATACATCTTCCATCAGCGGCAAAACTGTGACAGATGCCACATGCCTCTGCATTGCCGAGCTCTCCTTTCTTTCCGCGTCGGCTGGAACCGCTTGAAGTACATGCGACATCGTATTTTGCTGCATCTGCCAGAATCTGTAACTTTTCCTGCGTTGTGTAATTATTATTTGTAATCTGTGTGATCATATATCTATTATACAAACATATGTTCTTAAAATCAAGAACTTTTTAGAACATTCGTTCGACAAAAGTTCAAAAAAGCTACCCATTGCAATGTCAGGGTGAGGAAGATTATAATAAGAAGAAACAGAAACCGGAAAAGTCGAAAAAATTAGTGTTGCACTCGTAAAAATACAATATATTGATAAAAACTTTCAAAATACAACTACAAATTGTACAAAATTAAAAGCATGCGTTAATTAATTGACAAAGGTGCTTTCAATAGTGTACACTAGCGGCGTGAACGAGGGAGAGTTCACATGTAACTATAATAAGATTCCGGTCTTATTTTTCTTTTAGGAGAAAAGTTAGACGGGACATACGCGGAATAAATTCTATTTTAGAGAGGTGCAAAAATGAAAAACTTTTCACAGTGGGAAGTTTCAAAGGAAACCGTTGGAAAGAAAAAATCGACGTTCGTAATTTTATTTCAATGAACTACACACCATATGACGGAGATGCTTCCTTCCTGGAAGAACCTACAGAGGCTACAAACAAACTGTGGGGAAAACTTCAGGAACTTCAGAAAGAAGAGCGTGCAAAAGGCGGCGTTCTGGATATGGAGACAGAGGTTGTTACATCTCTGACAGCATATGGCCCGGGATACATCGATAAAGACCTCAAAGATCTTGAAAAAGTTGTTGGTCTGCAGACAGACAAACCGCTGAAACGTGCATTTATGCCATACGGTGGAATCAAAATGGCAGAGCAGGCATGTGAGACTTACGGATACAAAGTAAGCGACAAGATCAAAGACGTTTCCATAACTACGAATTTAAAACACACAACCAGGGTGTATTTGATATCTACACACCAGAAATGAAAGCAGCCCGTCACAACAAGATCCTGACAGTCTTCCGGATACTTATGGACGTGGACGTATCGTTGGTGACTACAGACGAGTAGCACTGTACGGTATCGACGCTCTGATCGAAGGAAAACAGAAAGACTTTGCAGCTTGCGACCGTCAGGGTATGAGACGTTATGACTTCCAGCTTCGTGAGGAAATCGCAGATCAGATTCGCGCACTCAAAGGCATGAAAGTTATGGCTGAAGCTTACGGATATGATATTTCACAGCCGGCTAAAGATGCAAGAGAAGCATTCCAGTGGCTGTACTTCGGATATCTTGCAGCAATCAAGACTCAGAACGGTGCTGCAATGAGTGTTGGACGTATCTCTACATTCCTTGATATCTATATTGAAAGAGATTTTGAGAACGGAACTCTTACAGAGAAAGAAGCTCAGGAGCTTGTTGACCACATGGTAATGAAATTCCGTATGGTTAAATTTGCACGTATTCCTTCTTACAACCAGCTGTTCTCCGGTGACCCGGTATGGGCAACTCTGGAAGTTGCAGGTATGGGACAGGATGGACGTTCCATGGTAACAAAGAACGACTATCGTTCCTGCACACTCTGGAAGACATGGGACCGGCTCCGGAACCGAACCTTACCGTTCTGTATTCTTCAAGACTGCCGGAAAACTTCAAAAAATATGCAGCTGACATCTCCGTACTGACAAGCTCTATCCAGTATGAGAACGATGATGTTATGCGTCCGGTATGGGGCGATGACTACAGCATCTGCTGCTGTGTATCTGCTACTGAGACAGGTAAAGAAATGCAGTTCTTCGGAGCTCGTGCAAACCTTGCAAAATGCCTTCTGTACGCTATCAACGGTGGTGTTGATGAGAAGACAAAACAGCAGGTAGGACCTCAGTATCAGCCAATTACTTCTGAATACCTTGACTATGACGAAGTAATCGCAAAATATGACAAGATGATGGACTGGCTGGCTCATCTGTATGTTGGAACACTGAACATGATCCACTACATGCATGACAAATACTACTATGAAGCAGCAGAAATGGCTCTGATCGATACAAAGGTTGACCGTTCCTTCGCAACTGGTATCGCAGGATTCTCTCACGTAGTAGACTCCCTGTCCGCTATCAAATATGCAAAAGTTAAAGCAATCCGTGACGAAGACGGAATCACAACAGATTTCGTAGTAGAAGGTGACTTCCCACGTTATGGTAACGATGATGACAGAGCAGATGAGATCGCAACAACACTGCTTTCTACATTCCTTGAGAAACTGAAACACATCCATACCTATCGTGATTCCAAACCTACTACTTCCATTCTTACCATTACATCCAACGTTGTTTATGGTAAAGCTACAGGATCTCTTCCGGATGGAAGAAAAGCAGGCGAGCCGCTGGCACCTGGTGCTAACCCGTCCTACGGCGCAGAGCAGAACGGACTTCTTGCTTCCCTCAACTCTGTTGCAAAACTGGACTATGAAGATGCTCTTGATGGTATCTCCAATACTCAGACCATCAACCCGGATGCTCTGGGACATACAGAAGAAGAACGTACAGAGAACCTTGTTCATGTACTTGACGGATACTTTGACCAGGGTGCTCATCACCTCAACGTTAATGTATTTGGTAAAGAAAAACTGATCGATGCAATGGAACATCCGGAAAAAGAAGAGTACGCAAACTTCACAATCCGTGTATCCGGATATGCAGTTAAATTCATCGACCTTACAAGAGAGCAGCAGCTGGATGTTATCGCCAGAACCTGCCACGACAGAATGTAATAATGAGTGAAGAAATCAAAGGATATGTCCATTCTCTGGAAAGCTTCGGATCAGTAGACGGACCGGGCGTCAGATATGTGATATTCCTGAGTGGATGTGCAATGCGCTGCCAGTTCTGCCATAATCCGGACACCTGGAAAATGGGAGAGGGGCAGCAGTACACCCCGTCTCAGCTTCTGAAACAGGCTCTTCGCTATAAGAATTACTGGGGTAACAAAGGTGGAATCACTGTGAGCGGAGGAGAACCGCTTCTCCAGATTGATTTCCTGACAGAACTTTTCCGTCAGGCAAAGGCAGCAGGAGTTCATACAACTCTTGATACCAGCGCCAATCCTTACACAGAAAAGAACCTTTTTATTCCAAATGGCTGGAGCTTATGAAGTATACTGATCTTGTCCTTCTCGATATCAAACAGATTGACGAAGAAGAACACATCAAGCTTACAGGACAGTCCAATAAGAATATCCTGGCAATGGCACGGAAATTGTCAGATATGGGAAAACCAATGTGGATCCGTCACGTACTTGTTCCCGGAGGCAGCGATAAAGATGAGTATCTCCACAGGCTTGCTGATTTTATCCATACTTTAAAAACAGTGGAGAGAGTCGAAGTGCTTCCGTACCATACACTCGGTGTATTTAAGTGGGAACAGCTGGGAATTCCTTATCCGCTGGAAGGCGTCAGACCGCCATCCGAAGAACGGATCAATAACGCCAGAGAAATTCTGGGAGCGATATAAACCGGTCAGAAGACTGGAAATAAAAAAGATCTCAATGCCAGTGATGGCAGGGGGATCTTTTTTATGAATATAGTGGTCGGAAATGCTTTTTCTACTTGACAATCCATGCAGTTCATCATACTCTTTTGTAAGATGTTTTGTTATGTAAATTCATAAGTTACAAAGGTCAAGGGAAAATACACAGGAAGGGAAAAGATACAGATGAAAAACTGGGACAATGTAGTTTTGGTGCCGGAATTCGATGAGCAGGGTGTTGCCTGCTATCGTCTTGAAGGCGGAGATTATGAAAATGAGTATTATGTGATTTCTGAGGCAGAATCAAGAAAGCTTCTGAATACACCTGAAATCGTCGGTTATGAAGTTTATAACTGTCTGGTTTCCTCAACTTCTCAGATGCTTTATTATCTGAAGGAACAGAAGAAGGTTACAACTGCAAATATTCTTTCTATTCTTAGAGGCGCGCTGAACTATCCTCTGGAAGAGGCATGCTACAGAGAGCATATCCGTGTTCATGATATCAGCTTTCTTTCCAGTGAGCGTGTATTTGAAAAAGAAGAGATCGCAGGTCTGGAGATCAAGTACAGCAAACTTACTATGGTGCCGGACAGCACACTGATGATCGGTGACATCATTGCAAGTGGAGAGACTCTGATCCACTGTCTTCGCTATGTGACTGATTTTTACAGAGATCATGGCGCAAGACTCCGTAATATCATTATTTTTACAATCGGCGGAACCAAGGGAATCGATATCCTTGAGAAGCTTACTGCAGAGATCCGTGAATTCTGGCCGGAGTTCGAAGGCTTTATCACTGTTTATTATGAAGGAATCTTCAGTACCTATCAGGACAAGGGTGTTTCCGGGATCAACCTTCCGGACGTGGATTTCTACTGGAAGGGTGGTATCGTTGCGCCTGAATTCAGAAGAGAGACACTTTCCATGTGCAGTCCTCTTTTTGAAAAATGTATCATCTACGATGGTGGTGCAAGACGTTATGAGATCCATGAGCATGTAGAAGAGGTTCTGGAATTTTGGGAAGGAATCAAAGAAAGAGCTGACAAGATCGATTTCAAAGAGCTTCTGGATGAGAAACTTGGTTATCCTACTCCAATCAGCTATGAAGACTGGATCAAGGCAAACCACTATCAGAAGGTTCGCCCGGCAGATGCAAAATGGCTGTATCGTCAGGAACTTGGATACATCGAAGTATGAAAGATATCACATTAAAAGAACTCGCAGAGCAACGTATCGGTGAATTTACGGGCGCACTGCGAAAATATATTTTAGATTAAGGAAAAACGGGGAGAACAAATGAGTGAAAAAATGACAAACAGCAAACAGCGCAGAGCAGGGAAAGGTGGATATTGACTTTGCAGAGTGCGCAGTTCCGAAGTGGAGCAGACGCCGATTTGTGACAATGTTTATGATCATGCTTGGATTTACTTTCTTTTCTGCAAGTATGTGGGTAGGTCAGGAAATGGCAGCAGGACTGGACTTCTGGGGATTTATCAAAGCCCTCCTTCTGGGTGGTGCGATCCTTGGTATTTACACAGATCGGATGGTTTGGCGTAGGTATTGCAATGTTTGCAATTCCGGTAGCACGTGAACTTTTTGGCGGAAGCACTGCGGTAGAATGGGTGCTGATCCTGATCGCAGGAGCATGTATGACTGCATCTGCATATTTTGGAATTAAGTCTCTTACCGTGATCAGTTATATTGCCGTACCGCTTGTTGCAATTCTTGGAACAGTGGCAATGATCATGGCAGTTAAGCAGGGAGATGGAACGATCGTTGATCAGTTTGCTAAATCCAGCGGCTCTCTGAGTGTCATCGGCGGTGCAGGACTTGCAATTGGTTCTTTCGTATCAGGAGGAACTGCGACTCCGAACTTACACGATTTGCAAAAAATGGTAAACAGGGAACGATCGCAACAGTAGTTGCTTTCTTTATCGGAAACTCCCTGATGTTCTTCTTTGGAGCAATCTCTTATATCTTTGTTGGCGGAAATGATATTTTTGAAGTTATGATTCGTCTGAATCTGTTCTATCTTGCAATCCTGGTTTTGGGATTAAATATCTGGACAACAAATGACAATGCTCTGTATACAGCAGGACTTGGTCTTGCAAACATTTTCAATAAGAGAAAGAAACCGATGGTTCTGATCTCCGGTGTTATCGGAACACTGCTTTCTGTATGGCTATACTACAATTTCTGCGGATGGCTGAACATCCTGAACTGTACACTGCCGCCGGTTGGTATCATCCTGGTCATCTCTTATTTCATGAATAAAAAAGGCTTACGATACAGATACCATTAAGATTGTAACAGTCAACTGGTTTGCAGTTGCCGGAGTTATTCTTGGTGCGATCGTAGCAAACGTAGTGACATGGGGAATTGCATCCATCAATGGTATGATCGTTGCAGCTCTGTGCTATGTGGTTGGAGAAATGGTCAATAAAAATAAATAATAATTAAAATATAATGACAGAAAAAGATTACCGAAATTGTAAAAGGTAATCTTTTTTTTGTTGGAAAATATATAGTACAATAAACAGATAGATGTTCGACTTGAATTGAAACGGAGAGCTCAAATGGCAAAAAAGAAGAAAACCGAAGATGGAGTTCCGATATTACCAGATGTCAGCGGGAAGTCCGATCCTGGCACTTCTTGGACAGAAGTGGGTCCAGAATTACGGGAATGATGTGGATTATCTTCATTTTCATAATTATCTTGAGATTGGATACTGCTATGGTGGTGACGGATTTATGGTGCTGGGTGAAGAGGAAAAGCGCTTCTATGGAGGTATCGTTACAGTGATTCCGCCGAACTATCCACACACAACAAACAGCGATATCGGGACGGTCAGTAAATGGGAATACCTTTTCATAGATGTAGAAGGTTTTATGAAAAATTCCTGGATAATCCGGTTAAGGCAGAAAAGGTGATTCAGCGAATCTATTCCAGGGCTTTGTTTTTTGAAGAGAAGGAGAATTTGTCTATCTCGAAAAAAATCCACAAGATTCTGGATATCATGAGAGATGGTGAAGAATTTTTTCTGGAGGAAGCAAAGGGAGTGCTTGCGGCACTTCTGGTAGAAATTGCCCGGTTAAACAGAGATTCAGGAGAGGATAAGGTTGCGGAAAATGCCGGTAAGCTTACCAATATGATCACCAGTGTGCTGGATTATGTATCATATCACTACATGGAGGATATCAAAGTAGAGGATCTGGCGAATATCTGTCATATCAGTGAGACACATTTCCGGAGAGTTTTTACTTCCTACATGAAGATGAGCCCATTGGAATATATTAATACCGTACGTGTCTACACGGCATGTGAACTTCTGGAGACCACAGATGCCCCGGTTGCGGATGTTGCTCACAAATGTGGGTTTACGACAAATTCGACATTCAACAGAAACTTAAACAGCTGATGGGAGTCACTCCTCTCGAATGGCGGAAACGTCCGGAAAGCTATGAACAGCAGCTTCTGCGAATTTGATATTCATTCAGAAAAAGGATGGTAGAAAAACAGAAAGGAATCATTTATATGTACGACTATAAGATTGTGGAGCAGATCTCCCGAAAGAAAAAAAGCATGTCCGGAGTTCTCCGGAAAGTAATGGTTTTGTTTGCAGTGATCTTTGTGATCCTGGGAATTACAATATCCCAGTCCTTTATGCTGGCAGGATTTCTTCTTGCAGCGCTTTATTTTGTGTTTGATATTTTCAGCCAGAAGGATTATGAGTATACCCTGGAAAATGATCAGCTCAGCATTGATGTGATCTATGGCAAAAAGTATCGTAAGACTGCCCATGTACTGGAGCTGAAGGAGCTGGGAAGTCGTTGCGCCGCACTGGCACGAAAGTGTTGCTAAATATAAAAAAAACGGTGGTACGGAGCAGCTGAAAAAATATGATTATACCTCTTATGATGACAATACTCCGTATTACACGATGATCATCAAAGAAGATGGACGAAAGATCAAATTGCTTCTCGATCTCACAGAGGAGATGCTGCACACAATAAAGACACAGCATCCGGAAAAAGTCTATTTTGCATAAAAACAGCAAAATTCTGTGAAATATGTACAAAAAATGAATAGAAAATTTATGAAATAAGAACAAACACCTCTCTTGAAGATAAGAAAAATATATATTCTGTCAAAAAGAGAGGATTTTTTTCATCAAAATAATACGACAAAAATCGTGAGAATGCGAAAAACGAACAAAAAATACAATTTTATGTACGTGTAATAGTGCAAAATATATAAAATGGTCGAAAATGCACATTATATGTGTGGTTATGCAAACTATCGTGGGATGGCAGATGCTATAATCAGTTCATAAGCAATTCGGAAAAAGAATACGCTTAACAAAAGGAGGACATGTAAATGAAGAAAAAATTACTTGCAGTATTAATGACTGGCGTTATGGCAGCGTCATTTGCAGGAACAGCAACTGTTGTTTCCGCTGATTCCGGAGATGACAACACATTGACCGTATGGGCATGGGACCAGAACTTCAATATCAAATCCATGCAGATGGCTGGTGAGCAGTACGCAAAAGATCACGAAGGATTCTCAGTAGATATTATTGAAACATCTTCTGACGACTGCCAGACAAAACTTACAACAGCAGCTAACGCTGGTGACTACAGCACACTTCCGGACATCGTTCTGATGCAGGACAACAGCTATCAGAAATATCTGAAGAGCTATCCGGACGCTTTCACAGATCTCAAAGATATGGACATCAACTGGGATGATTTCGGAAAACTGAAACAGTCCTATTCAATGATAGATGACACACATTACGGTGTTCCGTTCGACAACGGTGCTGTTATCGCCTGCTATCGTACAGATATCCTTGACGAAGCTGGATACACACTGGATGACCTGACAGACATCACATGGTCCAAATTCATGGAAATCGGTAAAGACGTTCATGAAAAGACCGGTAAATACCTCCTTACAAGCGAAGCTACAGGCGGCGATACTCTGATGATGATGATGCAGTCCTGTGGAGCTAACTTCGTAAATGAAGACGGCGAAGCTTATATCGTTGGAAACGATGTTGCAGAAAAATGCATCAACCTTTATGTAGACCTTGTTAAAAACGATGTTGTTAAACTTGTAAACAACTGGGATGAATATATCGCAACAATCACAGGCGGCGAAGCAGCTGGTATCGTAAATGGTAACTGGATCACAGCTACTCTGATGGCTACAGAAGACCAGAAAGGTCTGTGGCAGATCACAACAATGCCTAAAGTTGACGATGTTGATACAGCTACAAACTATGCAAACAATGGTGGATCTTCCTGGTATATCACATCCAACTGCAAGAATGTAGAACTCGCAGAAGACTTCCTTGCAAGCACATTTGGTTCCAGCACAGACTTCTATGATGCAATCCTTCCTGAGACAGGTGCTATCTCCTGCTATCTGCCAGCTGGTGAGTCTGACGTTTACAACGAGCCAAACGAGTTCTTTGGCGGACAGCGATTTTCTCAACAATCGTAGAGTACTCTTCTCATATTCCGGAGTTCACAAAGACTCCATATCACTATGAGGCAAGAGAGTGCGTAACACAGCTGTTGTTAATATCGTAAACGGAACAGCTAAGGAAGACGCTCTTCAGGAAGCACAGGATACACTGGCATTCAAGATGACTGAGTAATCCTTCCGGGACAAGTAATTTGAAATAAATAGGAATTAATTATTAGGAGGCGGGGGACTGCTAAGTAGTCCTCCGTTTTCTGTTCAAAGAAATGCCTGTTACTCCATACAGCGCCTATCTAACAGTTGTACGGCTGAGCAAAAGGAAGTTACATAAAAATATTTTGCTCACTGGTACAGCTGTTAGATGGAAAAGTTGCAGTATATATAGGCTTGAAAGGAGGAGTTCCTGTGAATTCCAAGAAAAAAGGTATGACACTGGCTGCGAAGCAGAAAGCTGCCGGATGGATATTCCTGGCACCAGCTTCTATCATGATCGCCATCATGAGCTTTTATCCAATGATCCGGCATTTATCATTTCCCTGCA
>ENA-OQER01000867-OQER01000867.1-human-gut-metagenome-genome-assembly--contig:-NODE-867-length-15883-cov-2.147372_pt1 | contig 15883 bp, 21 predicted proteins | sample MGYA00242797_ERZ504639 | MGnify/ENA primary metagenome ERZ504639 (study PRJEB26092, sample SAMD00036306) | human gut metagenome | host: Homo sapiens | study: EMG produced TPA metagenomics assembly of...
GATGTGGAAGGCATAACGGCCTATGATGCCGCCCAACAAGATTGGTATCATGGTGATGGCTATGCCGTAGAGAATCCATATCATGCCCGACTCTGTGGCTACGGTCTGTATGAACTGCTCGCCTGTGACATCGGGGCAGCTCAACCGATTGGTGGATGAGGTTGTGCCGCAAGCGCACCGTCCTGCGGGAAATCCCGCGAAACGTGTGTTCCAGGCATTACGTATTGAAGTCAACGGCGAGCTCGACAAATTGGCGGGGACGCTACCGCAGATCGCCAACCATCTTGCGGTGGGAGGACGTTTGGTGGTGGAGTCGTACCATTCGCTGGAAGACAAGACCGTCAAAACATTTATGAATCAAGGTCTGAAAGCTGACGTGCCCGCAGATATGCCGGTAATACCCCCGGATATGATGCCGTTCTTCAAAGAACTGACGCGAGGCGCCATCAAAGCGGCCGAGGAAGAAATCGCCATGAATCCAAGGTCGGCCTCTGTGCGACTGCGCGCAGTGGAACTGACCAGACCAATTCCTGAACGCTGGCGAAAACGATTCGACCAAGGCAATGATTACGCAAGCATGAAACGACAAGGAAGGAGGGGCTGAACGTGGCCGCACCAAGAACGATCGCATCAAACGCGGCTCCCGCAGGACGCCGGGACCAAACCGAAACCGCTGGCACCACTCGCCCTGAATTGCACGTCGTCAAAGGAACGCGCGCCGAAGGCAACAGCGTCAAGCGAGGCTTCGAACAGCTCATCACATGGACGCGCACCAGAAGCACTCCATTGTTGCATCTGGTTATCGCCGTGGTGTTCCTCGGCGGATGTCTTCTGGGATCCTTAACGCTGCGTACCCAAATGGTGCAGCATTCCTTCGAGGCGAACCAGATTGAGTCGAACATTACCCGCCTGACCCAAGACGTGGAAGATGACCAGGCCAAGCTTGACGAACTTGAAGCCTCGCTGCCGAGCAAGGCCGAGGAAATGGGCATGGTGCCCCAAAAAGGCGCTCTAACGATTGATCTGAACGGCTACCAGCCAAGCGGAGACGACGCTCAGTGAATCCTTTTCACCGCACTTACGCACGTTTCCACAAGAAACTGCTTACGAAAACCATGGCCATCGGCGTCATTCTGGCGTTGATGGGCACGGCTTGCCTTATTCAATTGGCCAACATCCAGTTGATCAATGGCAAAACCATGGCGCAGGCCGCGGCGCAAAGCCGCACGATTACCGTGACTTTGAAGGCACGGCGCGGCAAAATCATGGACACGAACGGCTCGATTCTCGCGCAAAGCGTGGAGCGCTACACCATCATCGGCAACCCCGAGGAAGCACAGGCCTTCACTCCCACAACCTGCACCAAACAGACCGGAGACAACTGCCATCAGATCGATGGCAAGCCGGTAGGTGCTACCGGAGCTGCGGCGGTAGCTAGACTCCTCGCTCCGGTACTGGACATGGACGCCACCGAATTGGGTGCCATGCTTTCGGGAACAGGCCAATATGCGGTACTCAAAAAAAGATGTGACGCCGGCCGTTAAGCGCAAGATCTCCAAAACTCAATCTGGGCGGTATCGTCTACGCGGAACTCAGCAACGAGCGCATCTATTCCAACGGAACCCTGATGGGCGCACTGCTGGGAGGTGTCGACGGTGAAGGCAAAGGCGTAGCGGGCATCGAACAGATGGAAAACAAGACGTTGACAGGCGAAGACGGGTACCAAGTCTACCAACAAGGCAACAACGGCGTCGAAATCCCCGGAACCATGACCGAATCAAAAGACGCGGTCAACGGCTCCGATGTCACACTGACCATCGACCACGACGTGCAGTGGTACGTCGAAAAAGTGCTGAAGGAAAGCTGCACGAAATATAGTTCACCGTGGGGAGTCGCCGTGGTGCAGGACACACAAACAGGGACATTCTCGCGCTCGCCGATAGCGACGAAATCGAAGCCGGCAGCGACCAGGCGAAAATGACGGTTTCCAGGGCCGTCAGCGAAACGTTTGAACCCGGTTCCATCGGCAAGGTTTTCACCATGTCAGGCATGATTCAGCTTGGATTGCACCAGGCATCGGATAAATTCACGGTGCCGGACCACATTACGACGAACGGGCAGACCTACAGCGATGCGACGACCCACGGCGATGAGCATTGGACGCTGGCAGGCATTCTCGAGCAATCGTCGAATGTCGGCATGATCATCGCCGCGGAGAAGATGTCTAACGAGCAGCGATATGAGTTCATCAGCAAATTCGGTATCGGACAAGACAATGGGCTTGGTCTTCCCGGCGAAGCGGATGGTCTGCTGTATTCGGCCGATCAATGGGATCTGCGAACCCAGAACACCGTGCTGTTCGGCCAGGCGTATACGACCAATGCGCTCCAGTTGACGAACGCGGTTGCCGTGATCGCCAACAAGGGCGTCAAAAAGCCGCAGCGCATCATCAAGGCGATCAGCGATGCCGAAGGGCATTCCGAAGAGCAGAAGCCTGAAGGCGAAGCGACGCGCGTGATTGACGAGCAGGTGGCCTCGCAGGTGATGAATGCCATGGAATCCGTGTCCGACCACTATTCCCAGTTCATCAAAGTGGATGGTTACCGTGTCGCGGCAAAGTCCGGTACCGCGGAAGTTGCCGGTGCGGACGGACGTCTGTCGTCGATTATCAGCGATTATTCTGCGATTATTCCTGCGGATAATCCTCGTTTCGTCGTTACGGTGGTGTTGAAAGATCCGCAAGGCGTTTATGGTGGTCTGACGGCAGGCCCGGTCACTGCGGAGATTGGTGAATTCCTTATGCAGAAGTACGAAGTGCCGGCGTCAAGTCCGCGAACTGATGCTATTCCAGTGACTTGGTGAGTGTGTGAGCATGAAGAACGGAGGGGCGGAAAGATGAGCGCGGTCAGCGAATCCATGAATAGGCGAATGACGTGGGTCTGCTTGCCAGCAGATATGGCTTTGACCTTGATCCCGCGTTCGCTACCGAAGTGACGGTCACGTCCATTGCCGACGACATCGATTCGGTGCGGCCGGGAGCGTTGTTCATGCCGTCCACGCAGGTGGATGAGCAACAGTTACGGCAGGTGCAAGCGCTTGGTGCGTATGGTGCGGTGGTGCCGCATGCGTTGCGAGGAAAAACGGATGGCGTTCAGATTCCTTTGATTTATGCCGAACCGACTGCGCAACAGTTGGGCAAGCTTGCCAGCGAGATGGCGGGCAGCCCATCCGATTCGCTGGCGGTGTTCGCCGTGGCTGGCAGCAATACGCAAACGGTGGAACAGGGTGTGAGGAATCTCGCGGATTTCCTGCACATGCTCGGCAATCCGGTCGGCGTGATTAGTGCCGGCAATTCGCAATCGTTGGAACGATTCCTTGATCTGAACTATCCATTGTCGATTCTTGACGTGCAGCGTACGATGCTGTGTGCGCCGAAGACGGCGCCGCCGCTGTGATCCTTGCGCTCAGCGAGGAAACGTTGAATGACGATGCGTTGCAGTCGGTGAATGTTGATGTGCTTGGCTGCGACGACAAGGGTCTCAGCGAGGCTGAGATCGTCAAGTCGGTCGCACGGTTTGGATGCACTGTCGGCAAGCAGACCCACATCGCAGGTCGTACGCAGGAATCCGATGCGGCTCGCAGCGCAAAGCGACGGAGGCATACGGGCAGACGGACAGCAGCGCGTTGTCATTGTCCATCGCCATGGTGCTTGCGGCCGGCGTACGTAAGGCCAATATTAAAAGCGCATTGCGTGTATCTCGAGATCTGAACTAGTCTCGATCGGAACGGATGCGGACGTCGAATAGTGATAATCGTAAACAACGTGAACAATATGCAGTACATCAACACAGAGGAGAAATCAGAGTGAGCAGCCCGACCATGATGCCAATGAGCTTGGAGGAAATCGCCCAGGCGGTTCAGGGACGGCTGATTGCCGGCACCGCGGCGATTGATACGCCTGTGGCCACCAGCACATTCACTGATTCACGACAGATTGTTGAAGGATCGGTATTCGTGGCGATTGCCGGAGAACGCGTGGATGGCCACGATTATGTGTCGAAGGTAGGCGCTCAGGCGCTGTTGCCGCAATAGTCGACCATGAGATCGACGGTGCCGGAGTGCCTCAGATCGTGGTGGAAGATACGGTGCTTGCCTTGGGCGCGTTGGCCAAGCACAATATCGACGCGGCGTGCGTTGGAAACGCGTTTACGGTGATTGGCATCACCGGTTCCGTCGGAAAAACCACTACCAAGGATCTCATGAAGGCGTTGCTGGCGCACATAGGACCGACGATTGCGCCGGTCGGATCGTTCAACAATGAAATCGGACTGCCGTTGACTTCGCTCAAAGTACATGCGGAAACTCGCTTTCTGGTTGCGGAAATGGGTGCCAATCATGTTGGGGAAATCGCGAATTTGACGTCGCTGGTGCCGCCGGATATTGCGGTCGTGTTGAAGTCGGCGTCGCGCATCTAGGGGAATTCGGCTCGCCGGAACGCATCGCACAAGCCAAATCGGAAATCATCCGTGGCCTTGTTCCAGGTGGTCTTTCCGTACTGACGCGAATGACGAGCATGTGGCTGCGATGAGCGCCATCGCTCCGGGCGACGTGATGTGGTTCGGACTTCCGCAGAACAATGACGGCAAGCCGGCAATCAGCGCGCAACATGTGCATTGCGACGAATTGGACCATCCGAGCTTCATTTTGGACAATGGTGATGGCGAGCATGCGAGGTCACTCTGCATTTGCGGTCAGCATAACGTTATGAATGCGTTGGCGGCTGCTTCGGTAGCGATGCATTTGGGTATGTCGATGGATGAGGTCGCGTCCGCGCTGTCTGACGTCACGGCCATCAGTCCTCATCGTATGGCTGTTTCCACGGTGCACAAGCCTGAAACATCGTTCACCTTGATCGACGATTCGTTTAATGCCAATCCCGATTCCATGAAGGCGGGGCTTGACGGATTGTTGCGTTGGAAGGCGGGTGCTGAGACCCAACCGTTCCGTATTGCGGTGTTGGGTGCCATGCTTGAGCTTGGTCCGGATGAAAAGGATTTGCATGCTGGCATCGGCCGGTATGCGGTGGAAGCGACGTTGACGCGTTGCTGACGGTCGGCAGCGCATCCGATGCCTCTTTGGACGCTCTGGCCGGTGCCATGGCTGAAGGTGCATCCGCTGCGGGATGTGCTTCCCATATTGATTGGGTGCACGACATTGACGAGGCCGATCGTCTGGTGACGCAACTCGCCGTGGAACATCCGGGCGCTGTGGTGCTGCTTAAGGGCTCCCACGCTTCCGGCTTGAGTGCTTTGGCCGAACGTTGCAGGCCCTGGCTGCACAATAGAATAAGAATATTTGGCAAGATTCGAATAATCGAATAAACGACGTTATCTGAAGAATGTCTGACTGAAACGGAGAACATCAGGTGATTTCGCTCATCATCGGAATTGTGGTGTCGCTGGTTGTGACGATCGTGGGCACCCCGCTGCTGATTCGTTTGGTGCACAAGCTGAATTATGGGCAATACATACGTCAGGATGGTCCGAAATCCCATCTAGTCAAGCGTGGCACGCCTACGTTGGGTGGTGTGGTCATCAATTTGGCGGTTGTGTTGGGCTGGGGCTCGTCGGCGCTGTACCGCTTCGTCACGCGGGGTGAGGCTCCGTCGTGGTCTGCGGTGCTGGTGCTGTTTGCCATGTTGTCGATGGGATTGCTTGGTTTTATTGATGATTCGCGAAGGTTCGTAAGAAGCAGAGCGAGGGATTGACGGTTAAGGGCAAGTTCATCGGACAGTTCATTCTGGCTACCATATATGCGGTGCTGGCGTTGATTCTGCCTACGAATTCCGGTTTCCCCAGTGCCCAGGCCGGCATGAGCTTCATTGAGGAGCCGTTCTTCAGTTTCGAATTCGCGGGTAAGATCGTGGCTATCGTGCTGTTCGTGATTTGGGTGAACTTCCTGATGACCGCGTGGACCAATGCCATCAATCTGACTGATGGTCTTGACGGTTTGGCAGCTGGCTCTTCGATGATTGCGTTCATGGGATATGCGGTGATCGCTTTTTGGGAGTTCTACCACCTTAAGGGATCGGGGCATGAGGGCTTTACCTACGCGGTATCTGATCCACTTGATTTGACCATTATCGCGGCTTGCGCGGCGGTAGCATGCTTCGGGTTCCTGTGGTACAACTCCAATCCGGCTTCAATTTTCATGGGAGATACCGGTTCGTTGGCGCTTGGCGGCCTGTTCGCTGCCATGTCCATCGCCACGCATACGGAATTCCTCGCGATTATTCTCGGCGGCCTGTTCGTCATGGAAACGTTGAGCGATGTCATTCAGGTCGGCTATTTCAAGATGACGCATAAGCGTGTGTTCAAGATGGCTCCGATCCACCATCATTTCGAATTGAAGGGATGGTCCGAAGTCAAGGTTGTGATTCGCTTCTGGATGATTGAACTGCTGTTCGTGCTGGTCGCCTTGGTGCTTTTCTATGGCGATTGGGTTGCCCGTTCCGGCTTGTGACAGTCGATGCTCGGTCTGTTGCCGTTGCGAATGAACGCAATATGACTGTGATATTAAGGCGTATGAGGTTCTGACGATCGAAGGATGATGGATATGGATATGAGCGGTAAGACCGCGATTGTGGCGGGTCTGGAGTTTCTGGCCAGAGCATGATGGAGGTGTTGGGTTCCCCGCGCCGAAAAGGTGTTGGGCGTGGATGAGAAGAAGCCTGATGCCGATCTGCACTCTTTCGACCACATTGATTGGGATCATGTCGACTTGGTGATGACTTCTCCGGTATTCAATCCGAGGACCCCGTTCATTCTCGAAGCGCAACGTCGTGGCATTCCGGTGATGAGCGAGGTCGAGCTTGCCTGGCAGCTGCGGTGGATTGCGATGCCACTGGGCATCCTGCGCAATGGATTGGCATCACCGGTACCAATGGCAAGACCTCCACTACGGAAATGACTTCGGAGATGTTGACGGCTTGCGGTTTGACCGCACCTGCTGTCGGCAATATCGGCAAAGCGGTGTCCCATGCCGCAGTCGATCCGGCAAATGATGTGCTGTGTGTTGAGCTCAGTTCTTTCCAATTGCATTTCACCGATTCTCTTGAGTTGGATTGCGCGGCGATCACCAATATCGCTGACGACCATCTTGATTGGCATGGCGGTATCGACAATTACGCGTCCGACAAAGCGAAGGTCTTCCACCATGCCAAGAAGGCGTTGGTGTACAACGCGGATGATGAGCGCGTGACCAAGCTGGCATTCGCAGCCGAAACCGCGGAAGGCTGCCGTAGGGTTGGATTCACATTGTCGGAACCGCAAGATGGCCAGATTGGCGTGAAGGACGGCTGGATCGTCGACATGTCCGGCATCGCGGGCGGTGAGACGGGCAAGCCTGAACAGGTTGCCAAAGTTGCCGAGTTCACACATCTGACCGAGCCGGATGGCACGGTATATCCGCATTTGCTTGCCGACGCATTGACCGCGTTGGCGTTGGTGTTGGGACTTGGCGCGGATAAGGAGAAGGCGATCGCATCCCTGAAGCAGTTCACTCCAGGTGGCCACCGTATCCAGACCGTCGCCACCGCCACTACGGCGGATGGGGGAGCCATTCGTTTCGTTGACGACTCCAAGCGACCAACGCGCATGCGGCCAAGGCCTCGCTCAATAGTTTTGCCGATAAATCCGTGGTGTGGATTGCCGAGGATTGGCCAAAGGCAGCCGTTTCGAGCAATTGGTGGCTGATCAGGCGCATACCATCAAAGCCGCGGTCATCATCGGCAGGGATCAGCAGCCGATGCTGGATGCGTTCAAGACGAGCGCTCCCAACATTCCTCTGACCATCATCGATCCGGCGGATAATGGGGTCATTATGGAACGGGCGGTTGATGCCGCGGGCGAGTATGTCCAATCCGGTGATGTGGTGCTGATGGCACCTGCATGTGCGTCGATGGATCAGTTCAAGTCGTATGCCGATCGTGGAAACCAGTTCGCACAGCAGGCTCAGCGTTGGGTGAACGAGCATGGAAAAGCCTAAAACCAGGCAGGTTGATAGTAGTCGTCAGAAAAAGAAGGCCGCCGTCGGAAAGCAGGTCGACGATTTTCATGGTTATGTCGGTCTGCGAAGTCTGCTTAATCCGATTTGGTGTTTTCATGGGTTCAGAACCGCGGTGATCATTCTCACCATTTTCGGTGTGATCATGGTGTTTTCCAGCTCTTCGGTAAACATGATTGCCAACGGACAGTCTCCGTGGTCCCAAGCACTGAAACAGGGGGATTCTGCGTTCTTGGACTTATCGTGGGTGTTGCCTGCATGATGATTCCGGCGGAGCTCATCAGGAAATTCAGTTTCGTCTTCCTGATTATCGCTTTGCTTTTGCAGTCGCTGACGTTTACCCCCTTGGGTATCGATGTCCAAGGCAACAAAGGTTGGATCGGCCTTTTTGGATTTACCTTCCAGCCCGCCGAAGTCGTTAAGCTTGCGTTGTGCATATGGCTGCCGCGGGAACTGATCTACGCGCAGAAGCAGATAAACAAAGTCGGACCATATAAGGCATATCTCAAGTTGATTGCGTGGCTTGGTCTTGCATTGCTGTTGGTTGTGAGTGGCAAGGATCTTGGCACGGCCATGATTCTGTTCGCGATCGCAGGTGCCGCGTTGCTGTTGGGAGATTTTCCTGGCAAATGGTTGGCTATCGTGGCATGCGGCGGTGCGGTTTTGGTTGGCGGACTCGTTATCACCAGTCCGAACCGACTCAGCCGTATCATGGCCACATACCAAACTTGCTCCGCATCCGACATGCAGGGGGTCTGCTATCAGGCGGTGCATGGCAAATACGCCATGGCCTCCGGAGGTTTGCTTGGAGTGGGCATCGGCAATTCCGGAGAAAAATGGGGATATCTGCCGGAAGCGCACAACGATTTCATTTTCGCCATCATAGGTGAGGAAACGGGCTTTGTAGGCGCCTCTCTCGTCATTCTGCTGTTCTTGGTGCTTGGATGGTGCATGCTCGTGGTGGCTTTGCAATCGCAGGACAGGTACATCACTTTGGTATTGGCCAGCATTACCGTGTGGATCGTCGGCCAGGCATTCGTGAACATCGGCGTTGTGGTGGGATTGTTTCCGGTGATGGGTGTGCCATTGCCGTTTGTGTCCGCGGGCGGTTCGTCGTTGATTCTGTGTTTGGGCGCTGCAGGCGTAACCATCAGCATGATGAAGCAGCAGCCGCAGATCCAAGCGGAGATGCAGCGGGTCTGAGTGTCGGCTGCGACCGCAGCATACGCTACCGCGTATTGCGGTGTGCAAACGTAGATGAAATGTGAGCATCCGCGTGTGCGACGGTATGGCGCGCGGCGTACTGGGGTGCCGTGGGCTAAGCTCGTACACTATGAGCAATCAGAAGCATATCGTTCTTGCCGGCGGTGGTACGGCAGGTCATGTCAATCCTCTGCTCGCCGTGGCGCATGTGATTCGCGAGCTTGAACCAGACGCCGATATCGCAGTGGTGGGCACTGTCGTCGGCTTGGAACACGATTTGGTTCCCCAGGCCGGTTTCGAACTGGAAACCATTGAGAAGGTTCCTTTCCCACGCAGGCCCAATATGGCGGCGCTGAAGTTTCCCGCGCAGTGGAAGGCCGAAACGGCCAAAGTCCGTGACATTCTCACCCGTCATGAGGCGCAGGTGGTTGTCGGCTTCGGCGGATACACGTCCGCTCCCGTATATGCGGCAGCGCACAAGATGGGCATTCCGATCGCGATGCATGAGCAGAATGCCCGTGCTGGAATGGCCAACAAATTGGGAGCTCGCTGGGCGTCCATGATTGGCACCGCCTATGCGCAAACCGGCTTGAAGCCACGCAAGGGTGTTGAAGCCGAGCGTGTGGGATTGCCATTGCGTGCCGAAATCGCAGCGATAGCCCATGGCATGGAACATGACCGCATTGCCACAAGACAATCGGCCGCAGCGCAACTCGGTGTCGATCCGAACCGTCCACTGGTGGTGGTGACTGGAGGGTCGCTGGGCGCGGTGAACGTGAACCGTGCGGTGGCGGCTTCCGCTAGGGAGCTGCTGGAACACGCCCAGGTGATTCATCTGACTGGGAAAGGCAAAGATGATGAAGTGCGTTCATTGGTGTCGGTGAGCGCCGGCGAACAGGTGCTTGGCGAGCTTGGCCCGGACCATGGCAATGATGGCGATTATCGTGTTGCGCCGTATTTGGAACGTATTGATCTCGCATTCGCTTGCGCCGACCTGATTATCTGTCGCTCTGGGGCCGGCACCGTATCGGAATTGACGGCTTTGGGACTCCCCGCGATTTATGTTCCGCTGCCAATCGGCAACGGCGAGCAGCGATTCAACGCCCAGCCTGTCGTCGATGCGGAAGGCGGTCTGATGGTGGCCGATCGCGAATTCACCGCCGAATGGGTCAAACAGCATGTGCCGAAGCTGCTTGCCGATTCGGATCTGCTTGCCAAGTATGGCGACAACGCCTGGCAATACGGTATTCGGGATGCCGCTGAAGTCATGGCCAAGCGCGTGCTTTCCATGATTGACGAAAAGTAGGCTGCGGCGACGGCAGGTGCGTTCGTCGCATTCCAAAATCCCACCCATGATCGGCCATATGCGAGACCATGGGTGAGACCATAATGGAACAAGCTAGAAAAAACATGCAAGAGGAGCAGTCGTGTCTGACAACCAGCGTGAAGCCGGTACCATCGTTCTTGATCCAACCCATGCGTCGTTCAGTCCGCAGGAAGGCGTGAATGATTTGGGGGCCACCCATTTCATCGGCATTGGAGGCGCGGGCATGAGCGTGCTCGCTGAAATGCTGCACGAACAGGGCGTTGAAGTGGACGGTTCAGATCGTGAACCCAGCGCCAAAACCGATCGTCTGCAGGGAATCGGCATTACCGTCGAATTCGGGCAGCGCGCAGAAAACGTCGAAGGCAAGCATACCGTCGTATTCTCCAGCGCCATCAAATCCGACAATCCGGAAATCGTCGCAGCATACGAAGCAGGCGAACGCATCGTGCACCGCAGCGACATTCTCGCATTGCTGATGAACGCAAAACGTGCGGTGACGGTCGCAGGAGCTCATGGCAAAACCACGACCAGTTCCATGCTGGCCCATATCCTCACCCATGCCGGTGAGGGAAATCTGGCCGATCCAAGCTATGCCATCGGCGGATCCATCCAAGGCAAGGATGGTGTGACGCTTGACGGAGGCCATGCTGGTAAGGGCGACGTTCTTGTGGCGGAGGCGGACGAATCCGATGGCAGCTTTGCCAAGTATCATCCGGAAATCGCCATTGTCACCAACTCCGAAGCCGATCATCTCGACCATTACGGCACGCAGGAAAACTATCGTGCGGCTTTTGTCAATCATGTTCAGCATGCCGAAAAATCGGTGGTGATGTGCGGCGATGATGAAGGCAATCTTGCGGTATTGCGTGCTCTCGATCCGCAGACGGCCAAGCGTACGGTCGTGTATGCGACGCAGGATACGGTTTCGTTGGGTGATTTGAACGGTGCCGCGTTCGTGCATATCGAATCGGAAAGCGAAAGCGCGCAAAGCGGTGCCGAACATTCACCCTACACATGCCCGCGGGATTGTTGGGCGAACATGAGCGTATGGTTCCGGTGACGCTTACCGTTCCAGGCATTCACAACGCGCGCAATGCCTCCGCTGCGATTATTGCGGCCGCGTTGTTGGGCGTCGATGTCGAGAACGCTGCCCAAGCCGCCACGTCGTTCCTTGGAGCTGCCCGTCGTTTCCAAGTGCGTGGTATGGTCGGCCAAGTGACTGTCGTTGATGATTACGCGCATCATCCTACGGAGATTTCGGCATTGCTGGATGCGGCGCGCCGCAGGTACCGCAGTCGGTGATTCGCGTGATCTTCCAGCCGCACCTGTTCTCCCGGACCATGTTCTTTGCGAGTGAATTCGCTGAAGCATTGGCCAAGGCGGATGATGTGATCGTCACCGGCATTTTCCCCGCACGTGAAAAGCAGGAGGACTATCCGACGATTAGCTCCGCCACCATTGTGGACGAGGCGCTTAAGCTTGACCACACGCCTGCCGAGGATTGGATTCGCGGAGTGGAGGATATGCATACCGCGGCACAGATGATGACGATGCGTGCTCATCATGGCGATGTCATCTTCACTGTTGGCGCAGGCGACATCACACAGATGGACGAGGTGATGCTGCACTCCCTTCAGGCTCATCGTTGGGATTGTGAGGGCTGATGACGCGAAGGGTCATCAGTCAGGTACGGGTTCGATGGTTCCGCAACGACGCCTGAAAAATCAGACGTCGCATGGTAGAACCATCCAAAGCCGGAAACACAGCGATGCCGGAAAGCAGGTTCAGCCGAAAGGCCGTTCCGTCGCTGGTGGAGCGGGATGCGCGTCTTCTTCCGGGAAGAAGACGCAGGAAAATACGGTTGAGAGTGGCAACAAAGGCAGCGTGAGTCGTTCGAGATCAGGCGATTTCGTGGACGCGCGCAATCTTGCCGGCGAGGATTTCGTTTCGAAGACATTGGAGGAAACCACAGGCACGTTGGGCGTGGTAACGCGCCCGAAGGTGGTTGATTTCAGTGCGCGTCTGAAAGAACGACGCAAGGCGAACGCGCGTGTCGTCGCCATGCGCGCGTGCGTTTCCGCTGCTGTCATTGTTGTTGCGGGCGCGTTGGTATGGCTGTTTTTCTTCTCATCGGTATTCCGTCTCGAGTCCGGCAATATTAGCGTTGTCGGCGCCAACGAATGGGTGAGTGAGTCTCAGGTGTTGGATATCGCGGGCCAGCAAGCAGGAAATCGATTCTTCTCGTGTCGAACAATGACGTGGAAAAGAAAATCAAGGAGATTCCGGGAGTCACTTCCGCGCAATCCAAGAAAAAACTGCCCGACTCCCTTGAAGTGACCATCAAGGCGCAAAAGCCTGCTGCGATGCTCAAGACAGGCAAGGACAGCATGACCGCGGTCGACAGCAAGGGGCGTATATTTGAATTCCGTCAGCGGAGCTTCCGTGGACGGAATTCCTGTCATTGAAGTGAAGGATGTCGAAACAAGTCTGAGCAATCGTTCCATCAAGGAGGCGTTGAAGATCCTCAGCTCATTGCCGGAATCGATGCGCAACTCCATCACCAAGGTGACTGCCGAAACCCAGGATTCCATCACCACGGAAATCAATGGGGGAGACCGCGTGATCGTATGGGGCGATTCATCCGGCCTCAAGTTGAAGAAAGCTGTCGTCGATAAAATCATCAATGATCCGAATGTGATCGGAGACAAGCATAACGTCGACGTGTCTGCGCCGTTGCGTCCAATTATCAAATAGTTGATATACGAGACCGGTTGCCTTGCGGTACCGGGGTTCTTCGCGAATAGGAGGAGAGAAGGAGAAGTTCGATTATTGGAAGCCGTCAGGCGTTCGGATTGGCCTTCAACGCAGGAGCGACGGAGACCGCGGGATCGAGACGCGGAATCAGCGTGCACTGCGTGGCATGGTACAGGTCGGACTTGCCCGGCCAGACGGTACCGATGACCTCGTTGTCTTTGTTCAGCTGGTGGAACCAAGAACCGTTCTTATGGTCGATCAGGTATTCGTCAATGTACTTCCAGAAGGTCGCATACCAATCCTTGTACACCTGCTTGCCGGTGACGGTGGCCAGTGTGGCCGAGGTGTTCACGGATTCGGCAAGCGTCCAGTGCATGCGGTCGGTGACAACGGGCTTGCCGTTCCAATCGGTGGTGTAAGCCAAACCGATGGTGCTTCGGCGTTCCAGGCGTCGGCACGTGCCTGAGCGAACAGGTTCTCGGCGGCTTCGATAAGCTGCTGCTTGCCTTCTTCGGAACGCTGCTTGGAGCTCAACGCATACTGGGTGATGAGACGTGCCCACTCGATGCCATGGCCCGGAGTGGCGCCGTACGGCTTGAACTGGTCATCCGGCTTGTCATGGTTGCATTCGAGATCCGGCTGCCAATCGGCGGTGAAATGCTCAGGAATACGCCAGTTATTGTTGGCTGCCCATCCGACACATGATCGATGATACGACCAGCGCGCTCGCGGTATTCCTCGTTTCCGGTCACATCGGCAACGGCAAGGAATGCTTCGGTGGTGTGCATATTGGCATTGATGCGCGATAGGAGTCAAGCTCGGTGAATTCCGTGTTCCAAGTATCGACGGCCAGACCGATCTCGTCATCCCAGAAATGCTTGTCGTAGGTTGCCAGAGCCTCTTCGAGCAGCTCGTCCGCGTCCGGGCGGCCGATAAGCTTGGCGGAAGTGGCGGCAAGAATCACGAAAGCGTGGGCGTAGCAGACCTTGCCTGCTTCATGGGTGGAGCCGTCTGCGGAAATGGACGGATACCATCCGCCGTTTTCATCGTCATGCAGCGGACCGCGCAGGCCGGCGATGGCCTTGTCAACCAGTTCTGCGGTGCCCGGCTCGCCGTGCAGGAACCCCAAGGAATACACGTGCGCCATGCGGCAGGTGATCCACGTGTGGATGTTTTGGGTCAGATCCGGATTGCCGGTATCGTCCAGCCAGTAGGAGCCACCCTGCGGGGCGGGGAAATTGTGTCCGAAATGCAGGAGCTCGTTGGTTTCCGCCTCGAGCAGGGCATGGTTTTCTTCGGAGCCGAACACGTAGGCTTCGGGAGAGTAAGTGCAGGTCATCGATCAAGTCCTTCCTTGACGTCGTCTGCTGTGGCGTGATAACTAGGTTGATGTATTAACTATGTTAACCACTTAAGCGGTTAATGCAAATCGACACGCGGAATTTGATGGTGGGATTCTGATGATTTGTGATGGGGGAGAGCTGGATTCTTCGTATGTTGATTTGACGAGGTTGTCTTGTGAAGAGGAGTACCTAAAAACGTACCTTGCATGCTGTTTAGGGTGGTAGACAGATGGAATTTGGAAGAGATTAAGCAAGCCGGAGGAGGGATTTTTGCCCACATTTTTTAGAATATCCGGCACATCGGGGGTAATTTGGAGTAAACCCAGGAATCTCCGAAAACCGTTGGAAATACAAGAAAAGCCGCCATTTCTGGCGGCTTTCAACTCGTGGAGATGCGGGGAATTGAACCCCGGTCCGATAACCGAACCCTCAGTCTTCTACGTGCGTAGTCTGCTGGCCGTGCGGCGGTTTTTCTGCTCCCATCGATATCGCAGACAACTGATGGCGGGCATATCTACAGTAAAAGTCCCTTGCCGGCCCTGTGGCTCAGTCGACAAAGCAAGTCTTCTAAACGACGCTCAGCATCCTCCCAAAGACGAGAAGGAGTGAACGGAGCGGCTGCTCACTGGTTAATCCTGGCGCGAAGCTCAGGCAGCGAGAGCGAACTCAGTGCGATTAGATTTAGCACTTATTCTTTTGTAGGGGGCATCCACGAGCGGACCCTACGTTCTCGGCACGCTTCCCTGCGACGAACAGGTCACCGTCGAAACCGATCATCCCCAATCTTGAATTATCAAGCACCCGGTGCAAGACCGGACTTTTCAAGATATCATGGAATGTCAATAAGTGCAAATCATCTACCGCAATTCTTGCGCTGTGAGCGAAGCCAAAGCTTAACTGATAGCCACTCACAGCTTGACGTGAATACCGAAATAATCCATGACCAATTCACAGAACATCATATTGGCCCAGCTGAACCACGGACGGGTATAGGAGTTCGGGTCGTTCGCGTCAAAGCTTTCATGCATGAGATGCGTGCCGGCGTCGGCGGCGACAAGTTGATCAAGAATACGTTCTTTTTCGGCTTTGTCGTGGCTTGTCAATCCTTGCATGGCCATGGCGATCGGCCAAACATAACCTTCTGGCGTATGCGGAGAACCGATGGCATGTGCATAGTCACCCTCGAAATAGT
>ENA-OQER01000868-OQER01000868.1-human-gut-metagenome-genome-assembly--contig:-NODE-868-length-15875-cov-2.140018_pt1 | contig 15875 bp, 27 predicted proteins | sample MGYA00242797_ERZ504639 | MGnify/ENA primary metagenome ERZ504639 (study PRJEB26092, sample SAMD00036306) | human gut metagenome | host: Homo sapiens | study: EMG produced TPA metagenomics assembly of...
GCCCTCGGCGTGCCGATGGCTCGGGTTTGTGTTCTGGGACTGCGACTTTGTTTCGGACGACTGCCCGGCGGGCACGGTGTTTCTGGGCAGGCCGTGGCGGCCCACCGGAAAGACTGCCGTGCTGGACTGCCGTCTGGGAGCCCACATTGCACCGGAAGGCTTTTCGCCCTGGCAGAGCCGTACCGACTCGGACCTTGCCAGCTTTGCCGAAGCGGGCAGCACCGGCGAGGGCGCAGCAGCGCGCGGTGCATGGGTGAAGCAGCTGGACAGCCAGCAGGCCGAAGAGCTGCTCAGATGTGCACGGAAACTTTGCAGACCGGAATAAAAGCAGAAAATATAAAATAAAGTATAAAACGGATTTGAAGGATCTTCTATGAAAAAACTGCCGAATTTTGTCAAATGGATCATCATTCTGGCGGCACTGGCTGCAATGGGCTGGATGATGTGGGCTGTGAATGATCGTGCCTCCCGGGTGGAAATGCCCGCACCGGATAATACATTCGGAATTTATCGCACAGCAGATTCCAGCCAGTAAATCATTTGGAATGGCCGCAGCATTGCGGGCAGAAACGATGCTCTATAGAAAAAGCAAAAGCCGGGACGACCACACGGTCATCCCGGCTTTAAAATTATTCCTGATTATTCCTGCCCGGCCATCTCGGCTGCATTGGCGGGCAGGTCGTTCATGATGAACCAGAACGTAGTGCCCATGCCAATGGCGCTCTGCACACCAAAGCGGAAGCCGTGCTGCTGGAAGATGGCTTGGTGATGGAAAGGCCCAGACCGGTGCCCTGCTTGCCGGCATCCGAACGGGAGCGGTAGTACCGATCAAAGATATAGGGCAGGTCGTCGGCAGAGATGCCGGGGCCGTGGTCCTCCACCTCTACCCGCACGCCCTCGGTGCAGCGCTGGGCCCGCAGGATGAAGATGCCGTCTTTGCCGATGTGGTGCATGGCGTTGCCCAGCAGGTTATGCAGTGCGCGCTGCATCATGTTGGGGTCTGCGTAAACGGGCAGTTCCTCGTCCGGCAGCTCCAACTGGAGCTGCCAGCCGTTCTGGGCGCAGATGGCATCGTACCGTTCGCTCACCTCGTCGCACAGCTGGCCCATATCAAAGTGCACGCGCTCGCATTTGTCGGCACCGCTGGTCACCTTGCTCAGCTCCATCACGCTGGAGACCAGTGCGGTCAGGCGGTCGGTCTCGTCCACGATAATGTTCATCTGCTCATCGCGGTGGGCCTTGTCGTCGCCGGTAATGTCGCGCACCGTCTCGGCATAGCCCTTGATAAGGGTCAGCGGGGTGCGCAGGTCGTGGGAGACGTTGGCCAGCAGATCGCGCTGCATCTGCGAAGAATGCTGCACCTCGCTTGCCATGTGGTTGAAGTCCCGGGCCAGATCGCCCAGCTCATCGCTGCGGCGGGTATCCACCTGCACGGCATAGTTGCCCATGGCCATCTGGCGGGCAGCGCTGGAAGCTGGCGCAGCGGCTTTGTGAACCACTCACTGAACAGCCATGCCGCCGTCATGGCAAAGGCAAAGATCAGCGCCGCTGCCATGGGCAGCACGGTGCTCAGCACCCTGCCGGCTTCGGCCACATGCACAAGGCTGGTAGTGACCAGAACGGTGTACTCGCCGCCGGAGGTGTTGCGCCCTACCAGCAGCTGTGCCGAGCCGGAGAGCCGCGGCGGATTCAGGGTCTGCACAAAGCCGCCGGTGGTGCGGCATTTCTTGCGCATGGCCACAGCGGTGGAAACAATCATATCGTTGTTGGCGGAATCCGAGAGCAGCGTTTCGTGCAGGTTGCAGTAGGACTGGTTCTCGATCTTATAGATCGTGCGCATGGTGGTATCGGAAATATCCACACAGAAGCTGTTCAGCGAACCGCTGGCGTACAGCTGAGTGGCAAGCCGGTCAAAAAACGCGGTGTTGACCGTAAGATGGCCAAAAGACCATGCCGAAAGGCTTCGCCGTTTGCAATAGCCTTGTCCAGCTCGGCGGTGATGCTTTCTGCCTGAGTGGTCAGCTGTTTTTCAATGTGCTTGGTGTACAGCGGTTCCAGCAGCTGGGTGGACAGAAACCACACCAGTGCCAGCAGGAACAGACAGATACAACACAAAAACCACATCAGCTGGCCGCGGATGCCGGGGGAGTGATGGTGCCGCATGAATCCTCCGCTCCTTTATCAGCGCGTTGCGTCGGGGTCGAATTTGTAGCCGATGCCCCACACGGTAGCAATGTAGCTGCGGCACTTGCCAGATGGCCCCGCAGCATTTTGACATGGGTATCCACGGTGCGGTCCTCGCCAAAGTAGTCGTAGTTCCACACCTTCTGCAGGATCTTTTCACGGCTGAGGGCGATGCCCTTGTTGGAAGCAAGAAACACCAGCAGGTCGAACTCCTTGGGGGTCAGGGCCACCTCCTCGCCGGAAACGCGCACCGTGTGGCTGGCCGTGTCGATGGTCAGCTCACCAAAGGTCATGGTGTCGGAGGCAGCGGCGGGCTTGGGCATGGTGCGGTTCAGCACGGCCTTGACGCGGGCTACCAGCTCACGGGGAGAGAAGGGCTTGACAACGTAGTCGTCGGCACCGCTCTCCAGGCCGGCCAGCTTGTCGTATTCCTCGCCGCGGGCGGTCAGGATGATGACCGGCGTGTTGATGTGGCGGGCGCGCATCTCCCGCAGGCAGGTCATACCGTCCATGAACGGCATCATCAGTCCAGAATGACCAGATCGAAGCTCCGCCGGAAAGCTGGGTCAGCGCAGCTGTGCCGTCAGCGGCCTCTTCACAGATATAACCGGAATATTGTAAATGTTCGCGGATCAGCTCGCGGATACGCGGCTCATCGTCAACGATCAGGATCTTAGCCATAATACAGACACCTTCCTCAATAATAGACTTCTTGACCAGAATATCATACAGCAAGAATAAAAAAAAGCTGTGAAGTTTGCGTGAATGCTTTTCAAAAAAAAAGTGCCCGCAGCGGCGGGCTGCTTCCAGTACCAGTATACCACAGAAAAACGGCCCTGCACAGCCGGAGTTTGCGGGGCAGACCGCAGGCCCAGCCGGATGGTGGTGCTTTCCGACCTGCACAATTCCGAGTTTGGCGCATATAATAGTGAGCTTGTGGATAAGGTGCGGCGGCGCTGGCCTGCTTTTACCTGCGCATCCCGGTGGGCCATGTGGAAGCCGGACTGCGCACCTACGATCTGGATTCCCCCTATCCGGAGGAGTTCAACCGGCAGGCGGCACCGAGAACATTTCCAGCGTGGCACACTGCATGATCCGACTGCGGTTCGCGGTCAAGGACCTGAACAAGGCCGATCAGGAAGCGCTGAAGAAAATCCCCAGCGTGCTGTCCGTCACCCCAGCGGCATGATGTTCTGCGGTGCAGTGCCCAGAAACGCCGGTGTCTCCGGCGACGCAGCGGTCAGGTTCGTCTTGCTCACCTTCCACCACAGGCGGGTGGTGCCGTCCGGCGCGGTAAAGATCAGGTTCCAGTCAAAGGGATTCTCGCTGGTGGAGTTCAGCTGCACCGGCAGAGCGTTCGGCGCAGCTGGTGCGCAGGGGGCAAAGTCGTGGGCGCGGATGCCCACGGCGGTGCAGGTTTCCGGCACCTCGGCGGCAAGGTGAAGGGGCGCATCCCAGCCAGTCAGGCGCACGGTGTGGGCATCCACGCGGGTGCAGGACAGAATGTTCTTGCAGCCGGTCAGCCGTGCAGCGGTGGTGCTCTGCGGGTCTGCAAACACCTCTTTGGTGCCGCCGGTGCGCAGCACTGCCCGCCATCCATCACGATCATATCCCGGCACAGGCGGTAGCTTCGTCACGGTTGTGGGTGACCAGCAGCGCCGTGCCGCCAAACCCGGCCAGCAGGCTGCCCACTTCGCCCTCCACTTCCTCGCGCAGGTAGCTGTCCAGCGCACTGAACGGCTCGTCCAGCATCAGAATTTTGGGCCTGCCCACAAGGATGCGTGCCAGCGCGGTGCGCTGCTGCTGTCCGCCGGAAAGCTGGGCCGGGTAGCGCTTGGCAAGGGATTCCAGCCGCATGGCCTGCAGCATTTCGGCGCAGCGGGCCTTGCGGGCGGCCTTGTCTTTTCGGCTTTCAGGCCGCAGAGCACGTTCTGCTCCACGGTCATGTTGGGGAACAGTGCGTAGTTCTGGAACAGCAGGCCCACGCCGCGCTGCTGCGGCGGCAGGTCGATGTGCTGGGCGCTGTCAAACAGCACCCGGCCGTCCAGTACGATGCGGCCCGCATCCGGCTTTACGATACCGGCAATGCAGCGCAGGGTCATGCTTTTGCCGCAGCCGGATGCGCCCAGAATGGCTGTGGCGGTGCTGCGCGCGGCAAAGTTGGCGTGAAGGATAAAGCCATCCAGCTTTTTGGTAATGTTCACTTCAAGACTCATGCGCGGCCACCTGCTTTCTGTTTTTTCTCCAGCAGATTCACGGCCAGCAGCACCACTGCCGAGATCACGATATCCACCAGCACCCAGCGCATGGCACCGGCTTCGTCGTTAGTGCGCCACAGCTGGTACACGGTGGTGGCAATGGTGGCGGTCTTGCCGGGGGTGTAGCCTGCGATCATGCTGGTGGCACCGTACTCGCCCAGTGCGCGGGCAAAGGCCAGCACCGTACCGGCCAGAATGCCCTGTCGGCAGCAGGGCATCCGCACCCGCCAGAAGATCCACACGCCCGACTGGCCCAGCGTTTGCGCCGACCATGCCAGCGTTTCGTCAAAGCTTTCAAACGCGCCGCGCGCCGTGCGGTACATCAGCGGAAAGCCACCACGATGGATGCAAAGATGGCACTATACCAGTTCATGACCAGCTTCACGCCGAAATGCTCCATGAAAAAAGCACCCAGCGGCCGCTTTGCGCCGAACAAAAGCAGCAGAAAATAGCCCACCACCGTGGGCGGCAGCACCATGGCAGGGTGAGCACCACGTCCAGCGCGCCTTTGACAGTGCGCGGCAGCTTGGCAATATAGTAGGCGGCAAAAATGCCAAGGAAGAACACCGCCGCGCAGCTGACGAGGGCGATGCGCAGGCTGTTCCAAAGGGGATACCAGTCCATAAATGATACCTCCGAATAAAAAGGCTTCCCCCGGAGGGGAAGCTCTGAAAAACAACGGATTTACAGTGCGATGAAGCCCACGCTCTCGAACACGGTCGCGGCGCGGTCGGTCTGCAGATAGGCCAGAAACTCCCTGGCAGCCTCGGTGTTGGGGGCGACCTTCAGCACGGCGGCAGGATAGATCACCTGACCGCACATCTCCTTGGTGGCCTCATCCACGGGGGTCAGGCCTGCGCTGTAGGCATCAGTGCAGTACACGACACCGGCATCCACGCTGCTTCGGTGATCTGGGTGGTGACCTCCTTGACGTTGGAGCCGTAGGTGATGACACCGGCTGCGGCCAGTGCTTCCTCGTCCAGAGCGTAGTAGGCAAGGATCTTCTGGGTGTACTGGCCCACGGGCACATCGCTGTTGCCCATGCAGAACAGAATGTCCCCGGCCTTGAGGTGCTCGGCCAGAGAATCGAAGCTGTCGATGCCCTTATCGCCATTCTCGGGCACGCACAGAACGACCTTGTTCTCCAGCAGGTCCACGCGGGAATCGCTGTCCACGAAGTCCAGTCCTTCGGTGTTCACATCGGCGGAAGCGGTGCTGTCCAGCTGGTTCATCTGCTTCTGACCGGCGGAGATGAACAGGTCGCAGTCCGCGCCTTCCTGGATCTGGGTCTTGAGGGTGCCGGAGGAGTCGAAGTTGAAGCTGAAGGTCACGCCGGGGTTCTCGGCAGAGTAGATCTCGCCGATGGCGGTGAGGGTCTCGGTGAGGGATGCGGCGGCAAACACGATCAGCTCCATGGATCTACCGGCAGCTTCAGAAGAAGCAGCGGCAGAGCCTGCCACGGAAGATGCAGTGCTGGAAGCGGAGGAGCCGCAGGCGGTCAGGGCCGCAGCGGCACCGGCGATACCGGCAGCAGCCAGAAAGCTGCGGCGGGAAATTTTAGTGTTGTTCATGATAAGCGCTCCTGTTTTTAAAATGAATCTTTGCATTTGATACGGTACAGGATGCGGTGCCGCCCACCGGGATACTTTTTTACTTCCGGGCGCATTCGCCGTCCAGCCCGGCGGCAAGGCGGATGCCGTGCGCAAGGCTTGGCAGGATGTACTCGAGGTTTTCTTTTACGGCCTTAGGGCTGCCCGGCAGGTTCACGATCAGGGTCTTGCCGCGCAGCACGCTGACACCGCGGCTGAGCATCCCGCGCGGTGTGATGGTAAGGCTATGGTACCGCATGGCCTCGGCAATGCCGGGCGCGTTGCGTTCGGCTACGCTCAAAGTCACCTCCGGGGTGATATCCCGGGGCGCAAAGCCGGTGCCGCCGGTGGTGAGGATCAGGTTCACCTGACGGGCATCCGCAAGGCGCAGCAGCTGGGTTTTGAGCTGGGCGGCATCGTCCGGCAGAAGCAGCGCTTCCTCACCTTGTAGCCTGTGGCGGTGAGCATCTCCACAATGAGCGGGCCGCTTTTGTCCTCCCGTTCGCCGCGGCTGCCCTTATCGGAAAGGGTGATCACCGCCGCGCGCAGGGGCAGGTCTGCCGGGGTGGGCAGCAGCTTCATCTCGTTGCCGGTGTGGATGGTGCCGCCTTTTACCACCCGTGCGAACACGCCCTCCCGCGGCATGATGCAGTCGCCGGTCTGCTGGCGGATGGCGCAGTCGCTGTGGCACTCCTTGCCGATCTGGGTCATTTCCAGCACGGCATCCCCAATGGCAAAAAAGCTGGGCACCGGCAGGGTGGCAAGATCGAACCCTTCCACCACCAGATTTTCGCCAAAGGCACCGTAGTCCACCCAGAGCTTTTGACGGAAAGCTTCAATTTTTCCGCGCTCAGCAGGCTGACCTGCCGGTGCCAGCTGCCGCGTGGGCATCGCCCACAATACCCCACTCCGGGGTGAGAACAGCGGACGGCACCGGCGTTTTCAAGGTGCCGCGCCGGGGGCTTGTGCAGATAGCCAGAATTTTACCCATAAATTTGTGTTATCCTCCGATCCGGTACATCCCTCGTGTGGCGGGCATAGAGCCTTGGCCGAAGTGATGTTCCCGGGGTTTTGCCAGAATCGTGTTTTGAATGGCCTGCAAAAGGGCCGCGTCGTCCGCGCCGCTGCGCAGCAGAGCGCGCAGGTCGGTGCCGGATTCGCTGGCAAGCACGGACGCAGAAAGCCCTGACTTGTCAGCCGTACACGGTTGCAGGAAGCGCAGAATTTGCCGTGCACGGCAGCAATCAACCGATGCTGCCGCGCCAGCCGGGCGCAGAATAATACACCGCCGGCCCATCGCCAAAGGCCGCACCGGTCACCGGCTGCAGCTGCGGCCAGCGGCGGTAAAAGCGCTCCAGCAGTTCCAGGCCGGAAAGGCCGGGCAGCCCGGCACCAAAGCCAATGGGCATCATCTCAATAAAGCGCACCTGCAGCGGATGCTCCTGTGCGAAGGCAGCAAGGCTTTCCAGCTCGCCCTCGTTCACGCCGGGCTGCGGCACACAGTTCAGCTTGACCGGTATGCCGCTGGCAAGGGCCGCCCGGATGCGTTTTGCACGGCGGCAAGCTCGTCTTTGCCGGTGATGCGCCGGAAGGTCTCCGGGTGCAAGGTGTCAAGGCTGATGTTCACGCTGTCAGCCCGCCGCCAGCAGGGCGGGCAGCTTCTGGGCCAGCAGCACGCCGTTGGTGGTAAGGGCAACGCGGCGGATGCCGGGAATGGCTTTCAGGCCCGCCGTCAGTTGTTCCACGCCCCGGCGCACCAGCGGTTCACCGCCGGTGATGCGCACCGTGTCGATGCCGCACTGGGCGAACAGCGCAGCCAGCCGCAGAAATTCCTCATAGGTCAGAATATCTTCGTGGGCCAGCTTTGGCACGCCGTCCGGCATACAGTAGCGGCAGCGCAGGTTGCACAGGTCGGTGACCGAAAGGCGTAGATAGTGGATATTGCGGCCGTATGCATCAAACATAGCCGCCCTCGGCCCGCACATAGTGCCCGCTCTTGCCGCCGGTCTTCTCGACCAAGTGGATCTCGCCCAGCTCCATGCCCTTATCCACGGCCTTGCACATATCGTAGATGGTGAGCAGCGCGGCAGAAACGCCGGTCAGAGCTTCCATTTCCACGCCGGTCACGCCGATGGTCCTGACGGTGCACACGGCCTCTACGGCCTGCTGTTCGGGCAGAAGGTGAAAATCCACAGTCAGCTTGCTCAGCGGCAGCGGATGGCACAGGGGGATCAGCTCGCTGGTGCGCTTGGCCGCCATGATGCCTGCAATGCGGGCCACGCCAAGCACGTCGCCCTTCTGGGCGGTGCCGTCCCGAACAGCGGCAAAGGCTGCCGCATTCATAGTGATGATGCCGCGGGCCACAGCCTGCCGTGCAGTGACGGGCTTTTCGCTCACATCCACCATCACGCGCTGCCGGACGCATCAAAATGAGAAAGTTTTGTTTCGCTCATAATTTTTACCTTGATAAAGCTCTCCCTTTGGGAGAGCTGGCAAAGCCGTAAGGCTTTGACTGAGAGGGTTTCAGCAATGCCCGAAGCCGCAGTTGGGCCAGTGGCATTCGGCGCAGCCTAAGCACAGCCCGCCCTCGCCCAGCCGGGCAATGTCCTCGGCAGTGATGGGGTCGTCGGCCAGCAGGCGCGGCAGCAGCAGGTCAAAAATGGTGCGCTTGGCGTACATCACGCAGCCGGGCAGGCCGCACACCGGCACACCGTCCAGATAGCTCACAAGGAACATGGCACCCGGCAACACCGGTGCGCCATAGGTGATGATCTCGGCACCGGTGTTCTTGATGGCAAGCGGCGTGCGGTCGTCGGGGTCTACGCTCATGCCGCCGGTGGTAAAGATCAGCTCGCAGCCTGCGGCCTTTGCTTCCAGAATGGCGGCGGTGATCCCGGCGGGGTCATCGTCGCAGGTTTTGTGATAGGTCATCTCGCAGCCGTATTCGGCCAGCTTGCCCACCAGAATGGGGGTGAATTTGTCCTCGATGCGTCCCTTGAATACCTCGCTGCCGGTGGTGATGACCGCAAACTTTTCGGGTGGAAAGGCAGCACGTTCAGGATGGGCTCGCTGCCTGCCGCAGCCTGCATGGCATCCATCTTCTCCTGCTCGATCACCAGCGGGATGATGCGGGTGCCGGCCAGCTTCTGGCCCTTTTTCACGGGCAGGTCGCCGTGGATGGTAGCGATCATCATTGGGGTGTGCGGTTCACGGCCAGCAGGGCGGCGCGGTCGATCTTCAAAAGACCGTCGCAGTCGGCAACCAGTTCGATCTTGCCTTCCTTCGGCTCAGTGCCGTGGATGTTGCGGCCCGCCGCTGCCTTGTACAAAAGGGCAGCGGCTTCGTCCTCGTGCAGGATGCCGGGGCGCTTCTCCCAGACATAGAGATTCTCTTTGCCAATGGAGAGCAACACGGGGATATCCTCCGGCTGGACGATGTGCCCTTTGCGGAAGCGTGCTCCCTTGAACTGGCCGGGAATGATCTGTGTGATGTCGTGGCAGAGCACCTGCCCGACAGCGTCTTCGGTACGGATGAGTTTCATGCAGAACCTCCGTTACAGGGACGGCATCTGGTTCTCGATCCAGTCTGCCAGAGCAGCAGGATCGTCCAGTGCGAAATCAGCGCCCGGCACATCGCCCACGATGGCCATGGGCTGGAACGCGGTGCCCACCGGGCTGACCGAGCTGCGCACCACCTCGATCTTGGCCCAGCCGCTGTCGCCAAAGCCTTCCAGCAGTACAAGGTCGTAGCCGTGGCGCTCGAACAAAGCCAGCAGGTCCTGCTCGTTCAGGCGGAACTGCTCGGTAAGCAGATAGCGCCCGGCAGTAAACACGGCCACACCCTCGGCACCGGCCTCATGCAGGCGGTCGGTCTCGGCGGGCAGGCGCAGATCGTCAGCCTCGCGGATCACGCCCACCTTCAGCCCGCGGCTCTTGAGCACCGGCAGCAGCGCGGCCAGCAGAGCGGTCTTGCCGCTGCCTGCGGAACCGCTGACAGCCAGCACTGCCGGATGCTTGAAGCTCAGTTCGGCGGCAAGCGCCTGTTTCTGTTCACTGTACAAAAGTATCACCCTCCGTTTTATCCCATCGGCAAAAACTGCCGGTTCACTCCTCAATGCGCACAAAGCGCGGCTGCACTTTGCCGTCCCGCTCCACGGTCTCGCACCACATGGCGGCAGGACGCACCCAAAGCCCGCGTTCCCCGTACAGGGCGCGGTACACCACCATTTCCTCTTCGGTCTCGCTGTGGCGGGCCATGCCCAGCACTTCGTATTCGTTGCCCTTGAAATGCCGGTAGCGGCCCGGCTGCACATTATATTTGAATGCTTCCATGTTATCCTCTTTTACACTGACACGCGGCATTCCGGTGCAGAATGCCATATTTATAATCAGTATAGCATATTTCAGCACGGCAAAAAAGGCTTTGGCAGGAAAGATGGAGAAAAAGGCGGCAGGCGGCGGCAAAAGCCGGGAGACAGAGTTGGGTGCTTGAACTGCCGCGCCACAGATGCTATACTGAAACGATAAGGGGATACCCCCCTGAAAAAGCTCTGAAGATAAAGGAAAAAAGCCCTATGAGGATCGGACTTATTGAATTTCTGCTCATCCTTGCCATTGCGTCGCTCACCATCGGGCCGCAGGTGGCATTGTTCGTGGATCGCTGGATGCGCCGGGCAAACCGCGCCAATGCCCGCGCTGCCCGCCGCCGTGCCGAGTATGCGGCCCAGATGGCGGTGGAGCGGGACGCGCTGCTCAAGCGGTTCCGCACGGCCAGCACGGTGTTTGGCGTGTGCATCCTGCTGGCGCTGGTGTATGCACTGGTGTTCCGGCCCATCGATACACCGCCGCAAGGCTACACCGCGCCAGATGTCCGGCAGGATACCGGTGCAGCACAGACGGCCCTTGCCACCGATCATAAGGGAACGCTGGATCTGGGCGAATATCAGGGTGTGGACTGCATCCGCACACAGGACGGCCTTGTGTATGCCGCAGCATACGACGGCGCAGCCTTAAAAAAGCGCACGAGCGACCTTGTACGCACCGACGGCGGACACGATGCGGCCATCCTTTCCGTGGACGGTGAGCTGACCGGTTTTGCCTTTGACGGCAGCGGGGACCTGTGGCTGAGCATCCTCACGCCCGGCGGCGGCAGCCTGTGCCGCGCCGCCCACGACAGCTGGGGCACGGCGGTGGAGCAGGTAGTGACCCAGATCGACGGTGCACCGCTGGGGCTGTCTCAGCGGTGGAAGCCGCGCCGGACGGCAGGATCTACTTTGCGGTTGCTGCCAGTGCCAGTGCCGCGGACGGACTGGAGAGCACTCTGCGCACCGAACTGCTGGCCCACACCGGCACGGGCTGCGTGTATGTATACGACCCGGCAGCACGCACGGTGCAGAAGGTGCTGGGCGGTGTGGCCGGTGCTTCCGGGCTGGCCCTGAGCCGGGACGGCAGCACGCTGTTCGTGGCTGACCTTGGGAACCGCTGTGTGTGGAGCGCTGCCGCCGATGCCCGCGACCTGACGGCGGGAGGTAAAAACTGCCAGAGCTTTGTTTCCGGCCTGCCGGGGTATCCCGGTGCGCTTGCTATGGATGCAGACGGCACCCTGTACATCGGCTACCGGTGGGCGCGCAGCAGCTGGCTGGAAAGAACGCCGACAGCACTCTGCTGCGGGGCATTGCCCTGCGTGCAGGCCGGAATCTGCAGGAAAAGCTATTCAGCCTGCCTGCCGATGCGTCCTGCGCGGAAGCTGTAGATACGGCAGACGGCAGCTGGAAGCGGACAGTCTCCAGCAAGGGTGCAGGCGGTGTGACAGCTCTGTGCCCGGTGGAGAGCAGGCTGTATCTCGCCTTGCAGGCAGCGAAAAGGTGCGCAGTGCAAATCTTTGATTTTTGATAAAAACCGAGGTGTTTTTTATGACAGAAGAATTCAAAAACAAATCGAGATGCAGGCCCGGCAGGCAGTGACCGAACTGCTGGCCGAAGCAAAGCTGAAAAAGGGCGATGTGTTCGTGGTGGGCTGCTCGTCCAGCGAGATCGTGGGCGGGCACATTGGCAAGGATTCCAGTCTGGAAGCCGCGCAGGCCGTGTACGCGGGCGTTGCCCCAGTGCTGGCCGAAAACGGCATCTGGCTGGCTGCGCAGTGCTGTGAGCATCTGAACCGCGCTATTATCATCGAGCGCGAAGCCGCCGAAAAATACGGCTGGGAAGAGGTGTGCGTGGTGCCGCGCCCCCACGCAGGCGGCAGCTGGGCCACTACCTGCTGGAAGAAGTTCCGGGACCGGTGGCCGTGGAAGAGATTCGTGCCCATGCAGGCATTGATATCGGCGGCACCCTGATCGGGATGCACCTGAAGCGGGTGGCGGTGCCGGTGCGGCTGAGCCTTTCCAAAATTGGTGAAGCGAACATTCTGTGCGCCCGCACCGCCCGAAGCTCATCGGCGGCGAACGCGCCAAGTATACCGAGGAGGACTGAGCTTTATGGCAGAAAAGAATCTGGAACAGATGCAGGAGCCGTGGCCAGAGATCCGGGAAAGATGGCAGCCGCGGCCCGTGAAGCAGGCCGCGACCCGGCAGCGGTGCAGCTGTGCGCCGCCTGCAAGACCCGCACGGCACAGACCGTGCTGCAAGCGCAGCCCTGCCCATCGATGTGTTCGGTGAGAACCATGTACAGGAGCTGTGCGCAAACTTGACGCAGGTGCTTACTGCGGCAAGCCCAGCCACTTTATCGGCCATCTGCAGACGAACAAAATTAAAAAAGTGCTGGGCCGTGCCAGCCTCATCCAAAGCGTGGACAGCGAGCATCTGCTGAACGCCATCGAGAAGGAAGCCGCCAAAGCCGGCATCGTGCAGAACGTGCTGCTGGAGGTGAACATCGGCGGCGAGGAGAGCAAGACCGGCGTGGCACCGGAAGCGCTCTGGCCGCTGCTGGATGCCGCTGCTGCACAGGAGCACATCCGGGTCAAGGGGTTGATGGCCATTCCGCCCGTGAACGACGACGATGCCCGCAACCGCCGCTATCTGGCCGAGGTGTACAAGCTGTTTGTGCAGGCCGGAGAGCGCGGCTATTCCAACGTGTCCATGGAGACCCTTTCCATGGGCATGAGCGGCGACTTTGAAAACGCCATCCGGGAGGGTGCCACCCTCGTGCGCATCGGCACCGCCATCTACGGCGAGCGGGATTACAGTAAAAAAAGTGTAAAAATAAAAACGGCCTCGCCTCTCAGTCATCGCTGCGCGATGCCAGATTCCCCTTTTTGTCACCTGCGGTGACATCTTCCCCCCGGCCGGGGGAAGTCTTTCCTCAAAGTGGGAGCCTTTGGCAGTCCACGCAAACTTCATCTCTTTGCCAAGGGCTCTCCCTTTGGGAGAGCTGGCAAATCCGAAGGATTTGACTGAGAGCGAGCCCACTGAAAAGTATCTGAAACATCCTGAATCGTAAAGGCCTAAAGAAACCAAAAAACGGAGGAACCATGTCAAAAACCAAAATCAACGACCCCGGGGCGCACCACGCAGGCAGCGGTGCGCTGATCCGGCGTTTTCTGCCCTATCTGGCAAAGTACAAAATGACCCTGTTTCTGGACCTGTTCTGTGCGGCGCTGACCACCCTGTGTGACATCGTGCTGCCTAAGATCATGAGCACTATCACCAACGCCGCCATGGGCGTGGGCATCACTCTGACGGCGGGCATCGTGCTGCGGCTGGCAGCACTCTATTTTGTGCTGCGCATCATCGACGGTGCAGCCAGCTATTACATGTCCAGCATCGGTCATATCATGGGCGTGCACATCGAGACGGATATGCGCCGCGATGCCTTTGACCACCTGCTCAAGCTGGACCACACCTACTACAACAACACCAAGGTAGGCACTATCATGGGCCGCATCACCAACGACCTGTTCGATGTGACCGAGTTCGCCCACCACTGCCCGGAGGAATTTTTCATTGCGGCCATCAAGATCGTGGTGTCCTTTATTATCCTGTGCCGGGCCAGTGTGCCGCTGACGCTGGCGGTGTTCGCCTGCGTGCCGCTGATGGGCGTGGTGTCCGTTTACCTGAACGGACGGCTGCGGGCGCGGTTCCGCCAGCAGCGCGTGCAGATCGGCGAGCTGAACTCCACCATCGAGGACAGCCTGCTGGGGCAGGGTGTCGTGAAGGCCTTTGCCGCCGAGGATGAGGAACGCGAGAAGTTTGCCAAGGGCAACAGGGATTTTGAGCAGATCAAGACCCTCGGCTACTACGCCATGGGTGCCTTCAACACCTCCACCCGCCTGTTCGACGGCTGATGTATCTGGTGGTCATTCTGGCAGGCGGCCTCTCGCTGGTGTACGGCAGGATCACCGCCGGTGACATGGTGGCCTATATGCTGTACGTCACCACCCTTATTGCCACCATCCGCCGCATCGTGGAGTTTGCCGAGCAGTTCCAGCGCGGCATGACCGGCATCGAGCGCTTTGCCGAGATCATGGACACCCTGTGACCATCGGCGATGTCCCGGATGCGGTACGCTGCAGCCCGGCCCGGTGACATCCGGTTTCGAAAACGTCAGCTTGAGTACCCGGACGACCACAACAAGGTGCTGCACAACGTCAGTCTGGATATCCGGCCGGGCGAACGGCTGGCGCTGGTCGGCCCCTCGGGCGGCGGCAAGACCACCCTGTGCAACCTCATCCCCCGCTTCTACGAAGTGACCAGCGGCCGCATCCTGATCGATGGGCAGGACATCCGCCATGTCACCCTGAAAAGCTGCGGCAGGATATCGGCATCGTGCAGCAGGACGTGTATCTGTTCAGCGGCACGGTGGCCCAGAACATCGCCTACGGCAAGCCCGGCGCACCCGCGAAGAGATCATGGAAGCGGCGCGTCTGGCCGGGGCGGAAAAGTTCATTCTGGCCCTGAAGGATGGCTTTGATACCTATGTGGGTGAGCGCGGTGTCAAGCTCTCCGGCGGACAAAAGCAGCGCATCGCCATTGCGCGGGTGTTCCTGAAGAACCCGCCCATCCTCATTCTGGACGAGGCCACCAGCGCACTGGACAACGAAAGCGAGATCCTGGTGGGCCAGAGCCTTGAAAAGCTGGCCCATGGCCGTACCACCCTGACCATCGCCCACCGCCTGACCACCATCAAGGACTACGACCGCATCCTTGTGCTGGGCGAAGAGGGCATCGTAGAATCCGGCACCACGACCAGCTGCTGGCAAAGCAGGGCGTCTACTACCGCCTGTGGAATCAGCTGCCGGGGGAAGATACGCTGTAAATTTTATTGAACGTACAAAGAAAAACCCGGAAACGACCGTCGTTTCCGGGTTTTTAAGTTTCTGAAAAAATACCGCTGAATTATTCGCCCACGATCAGGCGCACAGAACCATAGATACCAGCATCGTTGCCGAGGATGGCGGGCACGATGGGGGTCTCACGGCAGGACTTGAAGGCATAGACCTTGAAATGCTCCCGCAGCGGGGCAAACAGAACCTCGCCTGCGCGGGACACACCGCCGCCGATCATGAACATTTCCGGGTCCACGGTGTTGGCAACATTGGCCAGCGCCATGCCGAGGGTGTCGGTCATCTCGTCCACCTCGCGGGCGGCAAGGGCGTCGCCATTGCGGGCGGCATCAAACACGTCCTTGGCGGCAAACTCGGTGCCGCGCAGGGTGCAGGGGGTATCCGGGTTCTCGTCCAGCAGCTTCTTCATGCAGCGCACAACGCCGGTGGCACTGGAATACTGCTCCAGACATCCGTGCTTGCCGCAGCCGCAGGCAGCGGTCTCGTGGCGGTCCACGGTGATGGTGGTCGATCTCGCCGCCGGCACCGTGGGTGCCATCAATGACCTTGCCGTTGACCGATGACAC
>ENA-OQER01000869-OQER01000869.1-human-gut-metagenome-genome-assembly--contig:-NODE-869-length-15871-cov-9.697027_pt1 | contig 15871 bp, 18 predicted proteins | sample MGYA00242797_ERZ504639 | MGnify/ENA primary metagenome ERZ504639 (study PRJEB26092, sample SAMD00036306) | human gut metagenome | host: Homo sapiens | study: EMG produced TPA metagenomics assembly of...
GTTCATCCGATCCTGAGATGCCAGACACAGCAAGCGAATCGTGCTTGAGGGAGATGTTCCTTCGCCTCTTCGCATGCCTAGCGGCTGTCCATTCCGTTCGCGTTGTAAATATGCGACAGAACAGTGTGCAGCAGCACGTCCGGAGCTTACAGACAGAGGAAACGGACATATGGTTGCATGCTTCAACCGCTAATATAAGGTTTTTACCGGCATATAGCTTAAGCCACATGTGCCGGTTCTAACATAAATTTATTTTTCATATTAATTAATTAGGAGGAAGAAAGATGAAAAAGAGATTAGTAGCACTTACTCTTGTTGCAGCTATGGCACTTGGCATGACTGCTTGTGGAAGCAAGAGCGAGGGCAAAATATCTACTAACGACACATCTGCTAACGGCACTTCTCATACTGCTGTATCAGCAGGCGTAGACTGGACAAGCTATGACGAGTTAGTAGATTCTATCCGTACAGAAGCAGATCTTGCAAAGCGTGCAGAGATGATGCACCAGGCAGAGGATATGCTTATGGATACATGGTGTGTTATTCCACTTTACTACTACAATGACCAGTATATGCTCAAGGATTATGTCACAGACGTATACTCAACAGTAGAGGGTATGAAATACTTCTACAATGCAAAGAACACAAAGAATGCCGGAAAGTTAAACATCTTCATGGCATCAGAGCCTGATCATATCGATCCTGCATTAAACAGTACTGTTGACGGCGGATGTCTTGCAGTAAACAGCTTTGAGGGTCTTATGCGTTACAACGCTGAGGGCAAGCTTGAGCCTGCATGTGCAGAGAGCTATGAGGTTTCTGAGGATGGCCTCACATACACATTCACAATGCGTGACGGTCTTAAGTGGTCAAACGGTGATGAGCTTACTGCAAAGGATTTCGAGTGGTCTTGGAGGAGAGCTGCAGATCCTAAGACAGCTGCAGATTACAGCTACCTTTGCGCAGTATTCGCAGGATATGATGATACAAAGGGTCTTGCTGCTGATGATGTAGTAGCTTCTGATGATGGAAAGACTCTTACTGTCAAGCTTAAAGCAGTTACACCATACTTCCTTGACTTATGTGCATTCCCATTCTTCTTCCCTGTAAACCAGAAGTCAGTAGAGGGAAATGATGACTGGGCAAACGATGCAAGCGACAAGTTCGTTACAAACGGTGCATTCACACTCAAGGAGTGGAAGCATGATTCAAGCATGACATATGTTAAGAATCCTAACTATTGGGATGCTGACAATGTAACAGTTGATGAGATGAACGTAATGCTTACATCTGATGATGTTTCAGCTTACACAGCTTACCAGAACGGTGACCTTGATTTCATCGATACAGTTCCTACAGCCGAGATTGAGGCAGCTAAGAAGACAAGCGAGTTCTACACAGTTGACAACCTTGGAACATACTACGTAGGCTTCAACATTAACTCTAAGCTCTACTCAGAACTTGGATTAGATGCTGACCAGGCTAAGGTATTCAGAAAAGCAATCTGTCTTCTTATCGATCGTCAGTACATTATCGATACAATCGCCCAGGGCGGACAGAAGATTGCCACAACATTTATCCCAGAGGCGTTACAGATGGTAACGGTGGCGAGTTCAAGAACAAAGATTACTACGGCACAGATTACGATAAGAACTTTGAGGAGGCTAAAGAGCTTCTTGCTTCTATCGGATTATTAGATGAGAGCACAGGTCAGGTAAACCAGACTGTCGAGTTCTCATACCTTGTAAACAACTCAGAGTCAAATGTAAAGATTGGTGAGGCTATCCAGCAGATCTTTCAAAGGTAGGTATCAACTTAAAGGTTGAGCAGCAGGAGTGGAACGTATTCCTTAACAGCCGTAAGGACGGACAGTTTGATTTCGCCCGTGAGATGGCTTATGGATTACAACGATCCGATCAACATGCTTGAGATGTTCACAACAAAATCAGGTAACAACGATATGCAGTTCGGTCGTTAATCTGATTTTGCTATCATAACAAAGCCGCTCGTGCCATTTGCACGACGATGCGAATAACATGCAGAGTATATAGGAAGTCATACAGCTATTGTATGGCTTCCTTTTTTGCGATTAAAGTGGGCTTTTCAGAGCGAAAAAAGGCTCTTTAAAAAAATATGATAATGGTGTAGAATTGTTATTATATAGTTTTAGAATGATGTTTGAGGGTGTGTGATGATTTTAGGACTAAGTGATACGGAAAAGAAATTTAAGACAGCGATGGATACGGCGGGTGCGACATGACAGTGGTCAACAGCTGGCTTAAGCTGTATGTCAAAACCAAAAAGAATTCCTCCGGTGTTGCAAAGCGCTATTATGGCGTGAAGACAGGTTTAAGCAGCCTGCTTTCAGATTTAAAGGAGCTTGAGCAACAAGTTATCGGGTATTGTGAGCTCACAGGAACCGACCGGAAGCACTTTGGAGAGCTGATAAAGGCTTGCAAAGCGAAAAGCGGCATGTTTGACGATGAATTTTTAATCAGCAAGGTGGACACGGATTTTCACACGACTCTGGACTCTGTTGTAAAGCAGGGGGAGAGATATCTGTCATCCTTTGACAACGGTATCATTTTACAGAGTGAGATAGAGAATCTGATACACCTGACAAATGAGGGGCTTGAAAGGAAAAAGCCTGATTTGTTTGCTCTGTCATATTTCTATCTGGGGCACAGCAACAAAGAGCTTGCAGAGCTAAATTTCACACAAAAGACTAAGAGAGTGCATGAGATATATTACGAGGAGTTCTGGAAGGATATATTAAAGCAGCTTGAGGCATGTGTGAAGCAGGCTGAGGCCATAAACGATAAGTATGAGGGCACGACAGACCGGCGCACGGCAAGGATACTGTCGGAGCTTAATCCGCTGCTTGTGGGTGTTACAAAGCAATGGGAGCCGGAACAGACAGCAGAGTACATACTGCGCGATATGTGCAGGATATTCAGGGATTGACATAGAAAATGCAGATTGATAAAGGAGCAGAATATGGATGTTATAATTTGGGCAATTATCTTAGGAGCTGTTTTTTACATTAACAAAAAATCAAAGAGCGCAGGCAGTAAAAACACGCAGCCAAACAAACCGAGACCGCAGCAGAAGCAGATACGGCAGATATGGAACAGCATGCAGAATACAGTTCAGTCGGGTATGAATGCATTGAACCAGACATATCAGCAGAAACCACAGCCACAGATGCAGCAGAGAGCACAGCAGCCTCAGAGACCACAGATGCAGCAGAGAGTACAGCCACAGCAGAGACCACAGCAGAGCAATCCGGATATAGTGCAGAGGGCCGTGAAAAATAACGCACGCTTTGCGGATGATACGACACAAAAAGAGATTGAGACTATGCACGGACATAGCGAGGCACAGCAGAGGCTGGCGCAGGAGCACTCAAGAAATTGCCAGACACTGCATAATAAAGCAGCTGATGGTGCAAAGATTATAGAGGCTGAGACACAGAGCATGTTTGGCAGTGTTGAGGATCTGATTGCCATGGGATACAGTGGCAATCTGGAGTTTGAGAGAGATTTCCTTGGGGAAGGCTTAGACATGATTAACAACTTTTAAATAATATGAAAAGAGGCAGAAATGATGGACAGAACACCAAAGCCCGGAGAGCTTTACAGGCACTTTAAGAATAAGCTGTATCAGATAGTTACAGTGGCGACACATTCAGAGACAGGGGAAAAGCTTGTGATTTATCAGGCTTTATATGATGATTTTGGGATATACGCCAGACCACTCGACATGTTTGTAAGCGAGGTGGACCATGAGAAATATCCTGATGTGAAGCAGAAATACAGATTTGAGAAGATCACACTTAAGGATAAGCCGGAGGATATGTCGGGAAAGAGTATCTCTTTGAGCACTAATGCGATTGCAGCTGTGAGTGTTCAGACACAGGCATGTTATGAGCCGGCACCGGATGCAGATGAAGGCCAGGCACCGGATCCGCGTTTGCTGGAGTTCCTTGATGCGGATACCTTTGAAGAGAAGTACAATATACTTATTTCAATGAGGGATATCATAACCGACCGCCTTATAGATGACATAGCGGTGGTTATGGATGTTGTAGTTCCTGAGGGCCCATTGCAAAAGCGGTATGATGATTTAAAGAATACGATAAAGACCAGGCAGTACTATGAATTTTCCAATCGGCTCAGATAGCTGTTGTGATATTTGCCGGATTCAGTGACATCCTCGCCAAACCAGTCAGGCGCTGTGAATTCATTTGCTGCGTCGACAGAGTCGAATTCAACCTCCACAAGTGTAAGAGGAGCCAGATCACCCTCAAATACATCAAGCTCTGCGGTCAGACCACCGTCAAGAGGTATGAGATAGCGTGTCTTTTCGATGAGACGACCGTCAATCTTTTGGACAAGATGGTCGTAGGCTTCTTTTGTGAGAGGAAGATTGTACTCCTCGCGCACCATAAGACCGGCTCCCTTGTAGGTCATATAATAGCTGTCATTTGAGCGTCTGACTCTGACAACAGGCGAGGTGCACAGATAGCCCTGGGCGATTTTTTTGCTTGCGTAGCTGTCTAAATTGGAAGGAAGCTGTTTAAGTAAGTATTTTCTTTCGATTTCCATGGTATATCCTTTCAGGTTACTGTTAGATTTATAGTTACGGTTTATATTTTTGTTTTACCCTCATATCATTTATATATGATTATAATGACCGGTATTTAAAAATTCAAGGACGAACCGCAGCTTTTTATAGTATGATTAAATGGTCAAAAGGTATCATAGTATTATCAAAGAAAAATAAAGGAGAAAAATATGATTAAAGTAGGAATTTTTATGGCAGACGGCTGTGAGGAGATTGAAGGACTTACAGTAGTCGATATAGTTAGAAGAGCAAAGCTTGAGATTGAAACCATATCAATCACGGAAAAAGCCGAGGTGACAAGCTCTCATCAGGTGACATTTAAGACAGATACCACAAAGGCACAGGCTGATTTTGACAGCTACGATGCAATCGTACTGCCGGGAGCATGCCGGGTACATTAAACCTTGGCGCGGATGAGACCGTAGTAAAGACAATTAAGAGATTTGCCGCTGAGGGAAAACTTGTTGCAGCGATATGTGCAGCGCCTAGCGTGCTCGGTGAGAATCATATACTTGAGGGCAAAAAAGCTACCTGTCATCCGGGTTTTGAGGAAAAGCTGCTCGGTGCACAGTGGCTTGAGCAGCTGTAGTTGTGGATGGCAATGTGATTACAAGTCGTGGAATGGGAACAGCTATTGCGTTTGCACTCGAGCTTGTCAGATACTTCACAGACGATGCCACAGTAGAGCATATTCGACAGGGACTGGTATACTAGACCGGCAAGCCCCTGTATTATAACAAAAGAGGTCACACACCAACCCATGGTGCGCGGCCTCTTTTTATGCTTGCATTTGAAGCGTACATTTGAAGCCTGCTATTGCAGAGCTTATTTCATCTGCTGCTCCTGCTTCATGATCATTTGCTTGACCATCTCGCCACCGATTGAACCGGCCTGCTTAGAAGTAAGGTCACCGTTGTAGCCCTCTTTTAAAGGAACTCCAAGCTCTGAAGCAACCTCTTCCTTGAAACGGCTCATAGCCTCTTTTGCCTCCGGTACAGAAGCCTTTTTACTACTTGATGCTGCCATAATGCAATACCTCCTTTTAAAACGTTATACACAAGCTGTATGTGTATGGAAATATTATGCCGTAAAATGACAAAAATATGTTTTGGTATTGCTGACAATTTATGGAATTATACACAAAAGCAAATTTAATGTAAAAAACACTGGAAATAGTGGATTTGTTGTGTTATAATCATCCAATGACTGGGCTTAGCAGTTTAAAAAGCATGCCCACATTACATTTGATGTACATACCATTCATATATATTTTTAAGGAGGATAACGATTGACATGAGTGTACAGGTTGAGAATTTAGAGCATAATATGGCGAAGCTACTATTGAGGTAGCAGCTGAGGAATTAGAGAAAGCATTGGATTCTGCATATCAGAAGCAGAAGAAACAGATTAGTGTACCTGGATTCCGTAAAGGAAAAGTGCCAAGAGCTATGATTGAGAAAATGTATGGAGCAGGTGTGTTCTACGAGGATGCAGCAAACATTCTTATGCAGCAGACATACGCAGGTGCGGTTGACGAGAGCGGTGTTGACATTGTTTCACGCCCAACAGTTGAGGTTACTCAGATTGAGAAGGGACAGCCTTTCATCTACACAGCAGAGGTTGCTGTAAGACCTGAGGTTACTCTTGGTAAGTACATGGGCGTTACAGTTACAAAGATCGACACATCAGTTTCTGATGAAGAGGTTGACGCTGAGCTTGAGAACCAGAGAAACAAAAATGCAAGAACAGTTACAGTTACAGATCGTCCTGTAGCAGAGGGAGATACAGCAGTTATCGACTTTGAGGGATTTGTTGACGGAGTAGCTTTCGAGGGTGGAAAGGGTGAGAATCATCCATTAGAGATTGGTTCACACACATTCATCGATACATTCGAGGATCAGTTAGTAGGAAAGAACACAGGCGATGAGGTTGAGGTCAATGTAACATTCCCTGAGAAGTATCAGGCAGAAGACCTTGCAGGAAAGCCGGCTACATTCAAGGTTAAGATCAACGAGATCAAGGCTAAGGAGCTTCCAGAGCTTGATGATGAGTTTGCACAGGATGCAGCAGGTGTTGATACATTAGCTGAGTACAAAGAGGAAATCAAAAAGAACCTCACAGAGAAGAAAGAGACAGAAGCTAAGAAGACTAAAGAGGATGAGGCTATCCAGAAGATTATCGATAAGTCAAAGATGGATCTTCCTGAGGCAATGATTGAGACACAGTGTGAGACAATGGTTGAGGAGTTCGCTCAGAGAATCGCACAGAGCGGTCTTACAATGGAGCAGTACTTACAGTTCTCAGGCATGACAGTTGACCAGCTTAAGGATCAGGTTCGTCCTGAGGCTACAACACGTATCCAGAGCAGCCTTGTACTTGAGCAGATTGCCAAGGAGGAAAACATCGAGGTTACTGATGCAGATATCGATGCTGAGGTAGAGAAGATGGCTAAGGCATACGGCATGGAGGCTGATAAGCTTAAAGAGTACATGGGAGATGCTGAGAAGGAGTCTATGAAGAAAGACATTGCTATCACAAAGGCCGTAGATCTTATCATGGACAACGTTAAAGAGCGTGCAAAGGCAAAGAAAAAGGCTGATGCAGAAGAGTCTACAGAAGAATAAGATTTTTGAATCAAGATTTGATTGACTGGCTCAGAAGCCTATTTTCTGAGCCGGTCTTTTGAGCTTTTATAAAGGAGGTATTTTATATGAGTTTAGTACCATATGTCATTGAACAGACCAGCAGAGGAGAGCGCAACTACGACATTTACTCCAGATTATTAAAAGATCGTATCATTTTCCTTGGAGAGGAAGTAAATGAGACAACAGCCAGCCTTGTTGTTGCCCAGCTTTTATTCCTTGAGTCCGAGGATCCGAATAAGGATATCCACCTTTACATCAATTCACCGGGTGGAATGGTTACAGCAGGACTTGCTATTTACGATACTATGCAGTACATCAAGTGTGATGTTTCAACAATCTGTATCGGTCTTGCAGCAAGCATGGGAGCTTTCCTTCTTGCAGGCGGTGCAAAGGGCAAGAGATATGCTCTTCCAAATGCAGAGATTATGATTCATCAGCATCTGGCGGTGCAAAGGGTCAGGCTACTGAGATTCAGATTGCTGCAGAAAATATTTTAAAGACAAAGAAGAGATTAAACGAAATTTTAGCAGCCAATACAGGCAAGCCATACGAGACAATTGCAGCTGATACAGAGCGAGACAACTATATGTCAGCACAGGAAGCCGCAGAGTATGGTCTCATAGACAGTGTAATAACAAACAGATAATCAGAAGTTAGATGAATTTAAGAGGGTACCCCATATGGGATGCCCTCATGCAATAAAAGGAGTTAATAATGGCAGGAAAAAACGACGGAAAGATTCGCTGCTCATTTTGCGGTAAGACACAGGACCAGGTAAATCGTTTGATTTCCGGACCTAATGGAGCTTTTATCTGCGATGAGTGTATAGATATATGTGCCGAGATTCTTGAGGAAGAAGCGTAGATGGCCATGAGGACAAAAGCAGCGCTAAGGATGATATAAATCTTGTTACTCCGGAGGAGCTTAAGGCGTTTCTGGACGATTATGTAATAGGACAGGACCAGGCAAAGAAGGTGCTTTCGGTTGCTGTTTACAATCACTATAAGAGAGTTCTGGCAGGTGATACATCAGATGTAGAGCTTCAGAAGAGTAATATTCTCATGCTTGGACCTACAGGCTCAGGAAAGACACTTCTTGCGCAGACACTTGCCAGAGTGATAAATGTTCCATTTGCTATCGCTGATGCTACAACACTTACAGAGGCAGGATACGTAGGTGAGGACGTGGAGAATATCCTATTAAAGCTTATTCAGGCGGCAGATTATGATATCGAGCGTGCAGAGCATGGTATCATTTATATAGATGAGATAGATAAAATTACAAAGAAATCAGAGAATGTCTCAATCACCAGAGATGTGTCAGGCGAGGGTGTACAGCAGGCTCTTTTAAAGATTCTTGAGGGCACAGAGGCATCTGTACCGCCACAGGGCGGAAGAAAGCATCCGCAGCAGGAGCTTATTCCTATTGATACTACTAATATACTTTTTATCTGCGGTGGAGCATTTGATGGTCTGGAAAAAATTATCGACAGTCGTATGGATACATCATCTATAGGCTTCAATTCAGATGTAAAGTCAAAGACAGAGCTCAATGTAGGAGAGGCGTTTAAGCATGCACTTCCACAGGATTTTGTAAAGTTTGGATTGATTCCTGAGTTTATCGGACGTGTACCTATTACCGTTTCTCTCGAGGCACTCGACAGGGATGCACTTATCCGTATACTTAAGGAGCCTAAGAACTCGCTTATCAAGCAGTACACCAAGCTCTTTGAGCTTGACGGAGTAGGTCTTGAGTTCACAGACGATGCAGTAAATGCCATCGCTGACAAGGCACTTGAGAGAAAGACAGGAGCCAGAGGACTTCGTGCCATCATGGAGGCTGTTATGCTTGACCTTATGTATCGTATACCGTCAGACAAGAGCATCAGCAAGTGCGTAATCGACAAGGATACAGTTGAGGAAAACTTAAAGCTAGATGGTGAGTGTGTGCCGGAGGATATATCGAGGAAAAAGCGGCATCATAAGTACATGGCGGTATTTTACAAAAGATACAGCATCGGATAATATAAATTGCACAGCGGTTTGTTATGCATGGCTGTGCAATAATACAGGAGATATAAGTGGAAGAACAGATTATGAATATGCCTGCAGTAGCGCTGAGAGGCTTACTATTCTGCCGGGGATGATTGCCCATTTCGACATCAGCAGAGAGCGCTCCCTTCGTGCTGTCGAGGAGGCTATGGAGCAGGATCAAAAGATTTATCTTGTCACACAAAGGAATGTGGACAGTGAGGACCCGACTCAGGAAGATCTCTATCAGATGGGTATTGTTGCTGATATAAAGCAGGTTGTCAGATTACAGAATGATGTTGTGAGAATACTTGTAGATGGAATAAGCCGGGCAGCATTGCTTGGCTTTACCGGTAATGAGAAGTACCTTGAGGCAGAAATCTGTTATTGTGATAGTAATGCAGACAGCCTGCCGGAGGATCTCAGGGAAGCCATGCTTCTCGGAGTCAGAGAGGCTTTTCACAGATATGCGGCAGTCATCGGCAAAATCAGCAAGGAGCTTATCAGGCAGATAGATCAGTATGAGGATCTTGAAAAGCTCATTGATTATGTAACCAACAATCTGCCGGTGTCATATGAGCTTAAGCAGCAGGTGCTTGAGGCAGAGGATATCAATGACAGATATCAGGTTATAGTATCATTACTTCTCTCCCAGGTGGAGGTTATTTCCATAAAGAATGAGCTTCAGAAAAAAGTAAAGGTTCGTGTGGACAAGCATCAGAAGGAGTATGTGCTTCGTGAACAGCTTGGTGTGATACGTGAGGAGCTGGGCGAGAATGCTGACTCGGAGGCTGATGAATATGAGAAAAAGCTATCTGAGTTAGATGCGCCTGACTACGTAAAGGAAAAGACGAAAAAAGAGATAAAGCGCTTTAGAAATATGAGCAGCAGCTCATCAGAGAGCACAGTTGAGAGAGGCTATATAGAGACTGTACTTGAGCTTCCGTGGAACAGGATGTCTGTGGACAACAAGGATCTTGACCATGCAGCACAGGTGCTCGATGATGATCACTACGGATTAAAGGATGTTAAGGAGAGAATACTTGAGTTTCTGGCAGTCAGAAATCTGACAAGCAAGGGAGAGAGTCCTATAATATGTCTTGTAGGTCCTCCGGGAACAGGAAAGACAAGCATAGCCCGTTCAATTGCGTCTGCACTGGAGAAGAAATATGTGCGTATTTCTCTTGGTGGTGTGCGCGATGAGGCAGAAATCCGTGGACACAGAAAGACATATATCGGCGCTATGCCGGGCCGTATAGTAAATGGCTTAAGACAGGCAGGCGTTTCAAATCCTCTCATGCTGTTGGACGAGATAGATAAGGTGTCAAGTGACTACAAGGGTGACACATCAGCGCTCTTCTCGAGGTGCTTGACAGTGAGCAGAACTGCAGATTCAGGGATCATTACATTGAGATGCCTGTGGATTTGTCGGAGGTGCTTTTTATTGCAACTGCAAATGAGGTTTCAGGCATTCCAAAGCCGCTTCTTGACAGGATGGAGCTTATTGAGGTGTCAAGCTACACTGAAAATGAGAAATTTCACATAGCAAAGGAACACCTAATTGAGAAGCAAAAGAGCAAAAACGGAATTAAAAAGGAACAGCTTACGATAACAGATGGTGCTTTAAAGGATATCATCAGGCTGTACACCAGAGAGGCCGGAGTCAGAAGCTTGAGAGGACTATCGGCAAGCTGTGCCGCAAGGCTGCCAGGGAAATCTTTAAGGACAGCGAAGCTGCTGTAAAGGTTACAAAGACCAATCTTAAGACGTATCTGGGCAATCCGAAGTACAGTCCGGAGAAGAAAAATGATCACGCTGAGGTGGGAATCGTAAGAGGACTCGCATGGACCAGCGTGGGCGGAGTCACACTCGAGGTTGAGGTGAATGTGCTGCCGGGCAAGGGTGAGCTCGTGCTCACCGGTAAGCTAGGCGACGTGATGAAGGAGTCGGCACAGGCGGCACTTAGCTATGTGCGCTCAATAAGCGAAGGATATGGCATTGATGCAGAGTTTTATACGAAGCATGACATCCATATACATATCCCGGAGCGCAGTGCCAAAGGACGGACCATCCGCAGGCATCACTATGGCGACAGCATGCTCTCGGCTATTACAGACAGAGCTGTCAGGCAGATGTAGCCATGACAGGTGAGATAACACTGCGCGGCAGGGTGCTTCCGATAGGAGGACTCAAGGAAAAACTGCTTGCGGCCAAAGTAATCGGAATAAAAACAGTATGTATTCCAAAGGATAATGAAAAGGATCTGGAGGAGATTTCAAAAGAAATAACAGACGGCATGGAAATCGTGCCGGTGGAGAGATTTTCACAGGTGGAGAAGATAGCATTTGTAAAATAAGAATGAGGAAGAGATTATGGTAATTAAAAGTGTTAATTTAGAGACAGTTTGCGGAATTACAAGCACAATCCCTGACAATGAGTATAATGAAGTGGCATTCGCCGGCAAGTCAAATGTAGGCAAGTCGTCACTGATCAACGCACTCATGAACAGAAAGTCACTTGCCAGGATCTCTTCACAGCCCGGCAAGACACAGACCATCAATTTTTATAACGTCAATGACGCCATGTATCTGGTCGATCTGCCGGGCTATGGCTATGCCAATGCCAATATCGAGATAAAAGCTAAATGGGGACAGATGATAGAAAACTATCTTCACACCTCCAAAAAGCTTCAGGCAGTGTTTCTTTTAATAGATATAAGGCATGAGCCATCGGACAATGATATCATGATGTATGACTGGATGGTAAACCAGGGCTTTGCACCGATTATCATTGCAACCAAATCTGATAAATTGAAAAAAAGCCAGATTGCCGCACACATAAAGACTATCAAGGATGTGCTTCATGTGAAGCCGGGCACGGTAGTTATACCGTTTTCGTCCATGTCAAAGGAAGGCAGGAACGAAATCTGGAATCTCATAGATTCACTCGTGTTTGACGAGGAGACGCTTCTTGCCATGAAACAGGAGGAAGAAGCAAAGCGCGAGGCAAAATCAGCTGCAAAAAGAGCCGCTGCATCACAGCCGCACAAAAAGGAGCGCTGGAAGAAGACAGGAAAGCCGGTTGCCAAAAAGACTAAAGAACGCAGAGATAAGGCCAAGAGCAAAAAAAGCGTTAATAATCATAAAAAGAAATAAAGTTATAGAAAGAAAGGCGAATATTTAATATATGAAGAATAAATGCAAATTTGTAGGCATTATGTTTTTGTGTATATTGATAGTGTGTACGCTTGCGGTAATGGCATATGAGCACACAGCAGGTATGAAAGGCGCTGCCGGTGGAGCATCAAATGCTTCGGGCAATACAAAAAATACTGACGAAGCAGACGATATGCTTACTGTCGTGACATCCTTCTATCCAATGTATATTGCAGCTTTAAATATAGTAGACGGAGTGGAAGGCGTTAGACTTGAAAATCTAAGCGAGCCACAGACCGGTTGTCTGCATGATTTCCAGCTCACACCGGAGGATATGAAGCTTTTATCCACAGCCGATGTTTTTGTAATAAACGGAGGCGGTATAGAGTCGTTTATGTCAGATGTAGCAAAGGCGTATCCGAAGCTTGATGTGGTTGAGGCCTGTGAGGATGTGGCACTTCTTTCTGAGGATGATGCAGACAGTGACCACGACCATGATCACGACGCAGACACAGAATCGGACAGTGACCACGACCATGACCACGAAGCAGACGCAGAATCAGATAGCGCGCATGACCATGACCACGGTGATGAGAATGCCCATGCATGGATGAGCGTGCCGCGTTACCGCACCATGTTCAGACAATCGCATCCAGGCTTGCCGAAAAGGATGCAAAGCATGCTGATGAATATTATGCAAATGCAAAAGCATATGATGCAAAGCTTGCAGTGCTTGAAGAAAAGATAAATAGCCTAAAGAGTCTTACGAATGGACAGAATATCATCATATTCCATGAGGCCTATGCGTATGTAGCTGATGATTTTTCCATGAATGCATGCTATCTGTTAGACCTTGACGAGGAGCGCTCAGTCAGCGCAGGTGAGATAAAACAGGTAATAGGTGCCATAAAGGATGACGGAGTGTCGGTAATACTAGCTGAGGAGCTCTACGGAAAGAGCATGGGAGATACCGTATCGCGTGAGACAGATGTGCATGTGATTTATATCGACCTCTCAACAGGGGAGAGTACGACAAGGACAGCTATCTTGATGGTATGGAGCACAATATAGAGCTTATCAAAGAGGCATTTACTAAATAAAATTGGAGAAAATATGCGGAAAATAATACAGCCATGTGGCTTTCATTGCATAAAAATAAATAACCTTGGAGTGAGCTTCGGAGAGCAGACGGTGCTTGAGGATGTAAATATGCACATACACTGTGGCTCCTTCAATGTCATAATAGGCCAAAACGGTGCCGGAAAATCTACACTCATAAAGGCGATACTGGGCGAGATACCTCACACCGGTACGATTGAGTTCAGGGATACTAAGGACGGACATATGGCTAAGCTTAAAATCGGCTATGTGCCGCAGTCTGTCAATATCGAGAAAAATACACCGGTCAGCGTGTATGACCTCATAGCAAGCTATCAGTACAATTATCCTGTTTTTCTGCCAAAGAGCAAAAAGATAGAGGCAAAGATAAGGGAGACACTCGAGGTATTTGAGGCTGAGGAGCTCATCGACAAGCAGGTGTGCAACCTCTCGGGAGGACAGCTGCAGAGAGTGCTTCTTTCCATGGCAATCATGGACGAGCCGAACCTGCTACTGTTGGATGAGCCGGTGTCCGGAATAGACCAAAACGGCATGGAGCTTTTCTATAAGACCATGGATTATTTAAAGACTCACTATGACCTTGCAATCATACTGATATCGCACGATTTGGACTATGTGGCAAGGTACGCAGACCATGTTGTACTGCTTGATAAGACCGTTGCAAAGCAGGGGACTGTGAAGGAAGTCTTCGAGAGCAAGGAATTTGAGAGAATTTTCTACACAGGAGAGGAATCCTGGGTGAGAGAGGAGGAACACAAATGAATATAACCTCCTGGCTTCAATATGATTTCATGAGAAATGCCCTTATCGCTGTGCTCATCATCACACCGCTTTTTGGCATAATGGGAACCATGATTGTAAACAAAAAGATGGCATACTTTTCAGATGCACTCGGACATTCAGCACTTACCGGAATCGCTGTCGGAGTGGTATGCGGCATGGCAGACACCTCGCTTGCATGGTGATATTTGCGATAGTGTTTGCACTTCTTTTAAATAAGATAGGCAGTCTGAACACTGCATCGACAGATACCATTATATCGGTATTTTCATCGTGCTCTGTGGCGATAGGTCTTGCGATACTGTCAAAGGGCGGCAATTTCAGCAAATACTCAAGTATACTGGTGGGCGATGTGCTAAGCATCACAAAGACTGAGATAGTTTATTTAATTGTGATTTTTGTGGTCACGATAGTGTTCTGGGTGCTTTGCTTCAATAAGCTCAACGCCATCTGCATACACAGAAGCGTGGCAAAAAGCAAGGGTATCCATGTGCGTCTTCTGGATAATTTGTTTGCGGTGCTTGTAGCACTCATAGTTATGCTATCCATCAAGTGGATAGGTATACTTATAATAAATGCTCTGCTTATATTACCGGCGGCTTCATCAAGGAATATTTCGGAAAATATGCGTGAGTATCATTTCTTTTCAGTGATATTTTCAGTATTTTCCGGTATAGTCGGCCTCGCAGTGTCATACTACACCAATGTGGCAACAGGCCCGATGATAGTGATTATCGCATCGGTAATATATTTTTTCGACATTTATATTTGGCAGAAAGCTGAAAAAATAACGGCTAAAGCTATAAGCAACAGACGCAAAACAGCCGATACACAGTATAAGAGATAAACTGTTTAGCTATATCAGACGCTATACAGGGTGATAATAGTATAGCGGGAAAGGATTCCCGCACGCACATTACCAGGGAGGGATGAGAAATGTTAGATGCTATTTCAAGTGTAGTTTCAGCAGTAGCGGCGCAGAGTGTCACAGCAAAGGACGAGGCGCAGACAAAGAATACCAATACCGCTTCAAAGAAGCAGGATGCAAAGACGGATAAGTCGGATGCAAAGACTGCAGGCTTCAGCGAGGAGGCAGCTGTATATGAGAAATCAGACAGCAAGGATGATTCAAAGGATACTGCAAAGAGCACAGTAAACCAGAAGATGAGCAAGGCAGACAGAGATGCACTGGTACAGGCACTTAAGGATGATGCCAACGCCAGACAGCAGCAGCTTATCGAGATCGTCAGAAAGTCCATGACGGGACAGGCTTCAACCTGGGACAAGTCACAGGGCTTAAAGAGTCTGTTTGAGAATCTGACTGTAGATGCAGACACAATAGCGCAGGCCAAAAAGGACATCGCAGAGGATGGATACTGGGGAGTTGAGAAGACCTCAGACCGTATTCTTGACTTGCAAAGGCACTGTCGGGAGGCGACAAGGACAAGGCTGATGAGCTTTGAATGCATTCAAGAAGGGCTTTTCACAGGCAACAGGAGCCTGGGGAGATCAAGCT
>ENA-OQER01000871-OQER01000871.1-human-gut-metagenome-genome-assembly--contig:-NODE-871-length-15846-cov-1.900057_pt1 | contig 15846 bp, 26 predicted proteins | sample MGYA00242797_ERZ504639 | MGnify/ENA primary metagenome ERZ504639 (study PRJEB26092, sample SAMD00036306) | human gut metagenome | host: Homo sapiens | study: EMG produced TPA metagenomics assembly of...
GCCATGGGAAATTCCTGCGGTGCCATGCACAAATATACTGACCTGACAGATACAGAGCCAAATATCAGGGTGGATTTATCTGGGATTACATTGACCAGTCTATTTATAAGAAAGACCGCTATGGAAAAGAGTTCCAGGCATATGGCGGCGATTTCGGAGAACGTCCTACAGACTACAATTTCAGCGGTAACGGAATCGCATATGGCGGTGACAGAGAGCCATCTCCGAAGATGCAGGAAGTGAAATTTAATTATCAGAATATTACTGCAGAAGTAACTGCAGATACAGTAAAAGTGATTAACAAGAATCTGTTTGTAAACACAAATACTTTTGACTGTAAGGTAATACTTGCAAAGAATGGAAAAGTGATTTGTACAGAAGCACTGGAAACAGCAGTTGAGCCATTGAGTGAGGAAGAATATAAACTGCCTTTTGGAAAGGCTGAAGCAGTCGGAGAATATACAGTCACTGTTTCCTTCCATCTGAAAGAGGAAGAGGTGTGGGCACCAGCAGGTCATGAGATTGCGTTTGGACAGCATGTATATCAGGTGAAAGAGGATGTTCCGAATGGAAAATCAGATTCAGCAGAAACAGAGATTACAGCGGAAAAAGATGTATGTGTATCAGATGCGTTTGTAAAGAAGCCACAGATCATCCGAAGCACACACAACATTGGTGTCCGCGGCGAGCACTTTGAAGTAATGTTCTCCGTCCTCAATGGTGGTCTGGTTTCTTACAAATATGCGGGCAAAGAGATGATCGAGCAATCCCGAAACCAAACTTCTGGCGTGCACCAACAGATAATGACTGTGGAAATCTTATGCAGATGCGCTACGCACAGTGGAAAATTGCCAGCATGTATTTAAGCCACAAAGAATATAGAAAAGGTGCATATGGCCCATCCAATTTACCACAGGCAGAAGAAACAGACCACTCTGTAAAAGTAACATTTACCTATCTGATGCCAACCACACCAGCCAGTGAGTGTCAGCTCACCTACGAAGTATTCGGCGATGGAAAAGTGAAGACAACTTAACTTATGATCCTGTAAAAGAACTTGGTGATATGCCGGAATTTGGGGTGATTTTCAAATTCAATGCAGATTACGACAATGTTCAGTGGTATGGACTGGGCGAAGCTGAGAACCTATGACAGATCGCAAAAAAGGTGCAAAACTGGGCATTTACCAGAATAAAATTGTGGACAACATAGCAAGATACATGGTACCGCAGGAATGTGGAGCAAAAGAGGAAGTACGTTGGGCGAAAGTCACAGACCGCAAGGGCAGAGGAATGTACTTTGAAATGGATGGAGAATCAATGATGTTCTCTGCACTCCCATACACTCCACATGAGATGGAAATGCCATGCATCCATATGAACTCCCACAGATTCATTACACAGTAGTACGTGTAGCCAAAGGCCAGATGGGAATCGGCGGCGACGACAGCTGGGGCGCGCAGACGCATCCGGAATATCTGTTGCAGACGGACAAAACCATGCAGTTTTCCTTTGTATGGAAAGGCGTGGTGAGCACAGAAGCATAATTACAGGATCTTTACAATATTCAGATCCTGATCTAAAAGCAGGATGTCGCTCTTGCCCCGACGGCAAGGGTGCCGATTTCCTGTGAACATTCGATGCTCTTTGCAGGATTGCAGGTGGCGGCTTTGACGGCCACGCCGAGCGGAATGCCAAACTGCACCGCATTTTTCATACAGTCAAACAAATTGGTGGCGGAACCTGCGATGGTTCCGTCTTTTAAAGGTCGCAAGGCGGCCTTTTTTGATTACCGGCTGTCCGCCGAGTTCGTACTCGCCGTCCTCCATACCGGTTGCACGCATCGCATCGCTGATTAAAATCATGCGGTCGTTGCCAAACATGCGGAAGGCATTGCGGATGACCGACGGGTGGATGTGGATGCCGTCACAGATGATCTCTGCCATCGCATGCGGACAGTCCGCTGCCGCGCCGATAATGCCAGGATCGCGGTGGTGTAGTGGCGGCATGGCGTTGAACAGATGGGTGACATGGTTGGCACCGGCGGCAAAGGCATTTTCTGCGATTCATACGATGCTGTGGAGTGTCCGAGTGAGATCGCAACGGTGTCTTTGAACTCCCGGATAAACGCATCGGAACCGGCAGTTCCGGGGCGATCGTGATGATGCGGATCTTGTTTCCGCTTGCAGCAGAGAGCCGTCGGAACATGGCGGCATCCGGCGCGTGCAGATAGCTTGCTTTCTGCGCCCCTTTCTTTTCCGGGGAGAGGTATGGACCTTCCATGTGGATGCCCGCGATGTGGGCATATCCGGCAGCATCCGGCACATCGTTAATCGTCGCAAAGGCAGCTGTAAGCTGTTCTTCCGGCAGGGTCATGGAAGTCGGGCAGAATGAAGTCACACCGCAGGAATGCAGATATTGTGCGATTTCGGCAAGTCCTTTGGAATTTCCGTCACTGAAATCGTGACCTCTTGCCCCGTGGATGTGGACATCCACCAGACCGGGGATCACATAAAGCCCCTCGGCATCAAATACCGTATCGTCTTCTGCGGTTTCTGCGATGCGGTGTGTCGTTGTATCAACAACCAGTTCTTTTTTCCGAAAGGAGCCAGACTCCTCCCAGACCAGTCCGTTTTTTATGATCATGGCGTACTCCTTTTCCTAGATCAGTCCTTCTTTGATGATGCGGGATAATGCAGCTTCATCGGCAACGACGGAAACCTCGTCGTGTAACTGCAGGATTGATGCCGGTACATGCGGGGTGATCGGTCCGTAAACTGCCTCATAGAGTGCATCGGCTTTGGCTTCACCGCTTGCGATCAGTAGGATGTGCCGTGCCTGCATAATGTTTTTGATGCCGGTCGTATATGCCTGTGTCGGGACTTCCTCAATGAAGGAAAGAAACGTGCATTGGTTGAATGGTGTTTTCGGTCAGGTCGACGCAGTGGGTTTCCTTTGCAAAGGAATCCGATGGCTCGTTAAAACCGATATGTCCGTTGTTGCCGATGCCAAGGAGCTGTAAGTCGATGCCGCCCATGCTGCGGATGATGGCATTGTAGCGGGAGCATTCCTTTTCCACATCAGCTTCCATGCCGTTTGGAATAAAGGTGTTTACGGATTTGATGTTTACGTGGTCAAACAGGTTGTGGCGCATAAAGTAAGCGTAACTCTGATCGTTGTCGCAGGAAGGCCTTTGTATTCGTCAAGGTTGATGCTGCGGATCTGTGAAAATCAAGATCGCCCTTGTTGTACCACTCGATCAGCTGCTTGTAGGTGCCGATCGGTGAAGAACCGGTGGCAAGTCCGAGCACAGATTCCGGTTTTAAGATTATCTGTGCGGAGATAATGTTGGCCGCCTTGCGGCTCATTTCGTCATAGTTTTTTGTTTTATAAATACGCATAGTAGTTCTCCTCCTTAAAATTGCGTTTCCTGCATTTGTTAAGTTGATTATAGGATGCAAAATTGGAAAAATCCATAGGGTTTGGGCAAATGGAAAGAACAATCCCCAAAAACGGAAAAAAAGAAAAATCGTGTGTGCTTTTGAAAGAACTTTCAAAAATATATGATATAATGAAATAAAATTACAGATCGGGTTATGGACATAGAGTTATATATCCCGTTGGACGTGGGCACCATAAACTCTGATGTTCCGCAAGTAACTGAGGAAGCAGGAAAAGGAGAAAACGCGTATGCAGACTTATGGAAGCAGTGTTGTGCCGATGATCGAGCAAATTATGAGATGTTTACGGTGGTGGAGAAAACAATCGCCGATTTTTTTATTTCGAATGAAAAAGAGATGGATTTTTCATCGGGACGCATGGCAAAGATGCTACATGTTTCAGAAGCATCTCTGTCACGCTTTGCCAAGAAAATGGGTTACAGCGGATACCGGGAGTTTATTTACAACTACCAGCCCTCGATCGCGGAGCGACCGAATGTGAGGAACAGACCATCCACGTCCTGTATTCGTATGAGGAATTGCTGCAAAAAACATACAGCTTAATCCGCGAACCACAGATCAAACATGTGTCCCAGCTAATCGGGGAACATACGCGCATTTTTTTGTATGGATTTGGCAGTTCTGGGCTGGCGGCACAGGAGTTTCAACTTCGGTTGCTGCGGCTTGGCATGGATGCGGAGGCAATCACGGAACTGCACCAGATGGTATTGAATGAAGCGCGTATCACAAACGCGTGCCTCGTGATCGGCATCAGCCTAAGCGGCGCGACGCGCGAGCTCATTGATGCACTTGACCGGGCGAAAGCGCGTGGGGCAGCGGTCATATATCTGACTTCCTCCAACGCAGAGCGGGAAAAACGGACGTATGAGGAGATCGTGCTCGCACCGGTAAAAAAAGAACCTCGAATACGGAAATGTCATTTCCCCGCAATTTCCGATCCTGCTGATCCTTGATCTGATCTATGCCCAGCTTTTAAAAGAAGATCGGCGCAGCACGGAAGCGCAGTACGATACGCACATCTGGGAGAGGATCAAGGACTATCATGTTGGATAGATGTGGTTTTAAAAACCAGATTGACAGGAAAAATCATACATTTATACTAAATGTGTAGTCGAATTTTGGTTTAAAGTAAGATTACTCTTCTTCCGGGTATTTCATACCCCAGTTGTTTCGAATTTCAGTCATGATATGCATAACATCCTGTGAATAATTAAGATGCATAAGTGATTCAATTGTGGATAAATCGCCGGAGCATACAGCGGCTTCCATGTCAGCAACTTCATAGCTTAAGGCATCTGCAGTTTCTCCTGCGGAAATAGTTTCTTTATGTCCGTCCCCGGTGTAAGTAATGGTTGCTTCCATAGCTCTTGGGTATTCAAAGATCTCGATGTAACCCTTATCGAATGCGATGGTTGCGCGCTTTGGCTGCTTTGCGTGAAGCGATAAGGTGACGGTTGCCATCTCGCCGGCTGGGTTCATAAGAAGGATGCCTGCCTGTTCATCCACGCCGGTTGGTGCGTATTTTACCTGTGAAAGTACCTGATTGGCAGTTTCGGCAAAGAACCAGCGGATCAGGGATAAAGCGTAAACACCGATATCTAACATAGCACCTCCGGCCAGATTGCGGTTAAAAAATCGATTGTTCATATCATATTCTTTATAGCTGCCGAAGTTTACCTGGATCAGACGAAGTGGTCCAAGAGTGCCGGAGCTTATGATCTCTGCAAGTTTGCGGTAGATCGGCATGTGGAAAATGGTCATGGCTTCTGCCAGAATGACATGATTTTTTTCCGCAAGGGCAATGCCTCATCCAGTTCGTTTGAATTTAAGGTGATGGATTTTTCGCAAAGGACATGCTTTCCGTTTGCCAGTGCTTGACGCAGATATTGAATATGCGTATTATGTGGGGTAGAGATGTAGATGATATCCACATCCGGATCGGTAAAGACATCTTCAAGGTGATCATATACCTTGGCAATCTGGTATTTTTCCGCAAATGCTACTGCTTTTTCATGTGTGCGGTTGGCAACGGAATACAGATGACGGTTTTGCTGGCAAGTGCAGTGGCAAGTTCGTTTGCAATGACACCACAGCAAGGGTTGCCCAGTTCAATGGTTTCATGGATAATTCCTCCTTCATTTGCATTTATACTCCTTTTTACGCGCTCATTTTAGCATGAAAGGGCAGACGGTGCAAGTATATGAGGACATAGTGGAATTTTGTTACTGTTCACTCAGCATCTGAATATCATCCTGTCCGGGGGAGTATGATTGTGATGTGGGTGTGAGCAGTAACGAATATTTTACAGGAAAGGAAAAATATGTATCGGATATTAGTTGTGGAAGATGATGAAGTGATTGCAAAAACAATCCGGCAGCATTTACAGAGCTGGAATTATGAAGTCTTTGCAGTAGCGGATTTTAATAGTGTGATGGAAGAATTTGCCCGGGTGAAACCGCATCTGGTACTGATGGATATAAGGCTTCCGTTTCACAATGGATTTTACTGGTGCACGGAGATCCGGAAAGTATCAAAGCTGCCGATTATATTTGTCTCTTCGATGAATGACAATATGAATCTGGTGATGGCGATCAATATGGGAGGGGGATGATTTCATCACAAAACCTTTTGATCTGAATGTGTTGACGGTGAAAATTCAGGCGATGCTGCGCCGGACTTATGAATTTGCAGGGGAAAGCCATATGCTTGAGCATCAGGGGGTGTGGTTGAATCTGTCGGATGGGACACTGACCTACGAAGAGCAGATACTGGAGTTAAGCAAAAATGAGCGGAAGATTTTGCAGACGCTACTTGAAAATCCGGGGGCAATTGTAACGAGGGAGAATCTGATGATGGCATTGTGGGAAAGTGATGTGTATGTGGATGAAACACATTGTCGGTCAATGTGAACCGGCTGCGAAGGAAACTGGAAACAATTGGGCTGACGGATTTTATCTTAAACACGAAAAGGGATCGGTTATCAGATTAAAAATGGATCATGAAAAGGGGAACACCTTGAAGGTATACATCAAACAGTATTTAAACAGATACAAAGGCTGTTTTGCACTTGTGGCAGGAATTATGATTTTCTATATTTTCACGCTTTACCTCTGTGGCGTATCCGCAGCAGATATCCGGTATTTTGCGGGATTGGAAATTGTTTTTCTTGTGGTGTCCGCTGTATTTTGCGGGATACGGTACTGGTATCGCCTGCGGACAGTAAAAAGGCAGATCCGGGATTATATGCAGGGCATGCAGGCACTTTCAGATACGGAGGATGCGCTGGAGGAAGTGTATATGGATGCGCTTGAACAAACTGCAGAATAAGCGGCAGGAGGAAAAGGGAGCATACAGGAACCAGCAGCGGGAAATGGAAGAATATTATGCTCTGTGGGTGCATCAGATCAAAACGCCGATCTCCGCGATGCGTCTGCTTTTGCAGAGGGAAGAACAAAAACAGACAGAGGATGAAACAGTGGGAATGGAAAAAAGTGTGTTGTATGACATGCAGCAGGAATTATTCTGGATTAACCAGTATGTCAATATGGCACTTCAGTACCAGCGGATGAATTCCGGTATGAATGATCTGGTGCTTGAGATGGTTTCAGCGGATCAGGTGGTGCGCACTGCGATCCGGAGGTTTGCACCGATTATGATTCGTAAAAAGATTGCCATTCACTATGAGGAATGCCGGGAGATGGTGCTCTCGGATGAAAAGTGGCTGGAATTTGTTGTGGAGCAGATTTTGTCCAATGCGATTAAGTACAGCGGCGAAAATCACGCGGTTACAATACATATAAACCGGAATGAAGCCGACAATACCTGTGAGTTTGTGATCTCTGATCAGGGAATCGGCATCCGGAAGGAGGATCTGCCAAGGATTTTTGAAAAAGGCTATACCGGGTATAACGGACGGGCAGATAAAACTTCGACGGGAATCGGACTTTATCTGTGCCGGGAGATTACCAAAAAGCTTGGGCATGGGATTATGATCACATCCGAAATTGGAAAAGGTACGGATGTGACAATTGTATTTGAAAGAAATAATTTGGATGTCCGGGATTAAGTGTTTTGACGTGGGAGACAAATAACATGGATACTCGGGACGTAAAAACAGGTATCTTACACAAATGTAAGATACAAAGCCGAAATGTAAGACAAATCAATGGCTTGCATTTCGGTTTTTTGTTATTCTGAAATTGTAAAAAAGGGACAGAGATATTTTTATGAAAAACAGTAGAAAAAAGGACAGATTTATAAGGAGTAAAAATCATGACAATTTTAGAAGTGCATAATCTGAAAAAAGTTTATACGACGAGATTTGGTGGCAATCAGGTGCAGGCACTGCGAAACATCCAGTTCTCGGTAGAAGAAGGCGAGTATGTCGCGATCATGGGCGAGTCCGGATCGGGCAAGACAACACTTTTGAATATTCTGGCGGCACTTGACCGTCCGACGGAGGGAGAAGTACTGCTGAACGGGAAAAACCTTGTGACGGTGCGGGAAAAAGAAATTGCAGCATTTCGGCGGGAGCATCTTGGCTTTGTGTTTCAGGATTTTCATCTGCTTGACAATTTTTCGCTGAAGGACAATATTTTCCTGCCGCTGGTGCTCTCAAATGTGCCTTATAAGCAGATGAATGAGTGGCTTTATCCAATTGCGCAGAAACTTGGCATTGTGGATATTCTGGAGAAGTATCCGTATGAGGTGTCCGGTGGACAAAAACAGCGTGCGGCGGTGGCGCGGGCAATCATCACAAAGCCGGAGCTGATCCTTGCGGATGAACCGACAGGAGCTTTGGATTCCAAGCAACCGACAGCTGCTGACGCTGTTTTCGCAGATCAATAAGGAGGGGCAGACGGTTCTTATGGTAACGCACAGTACCAAGGCGGCGAGCCATGCAAACCGGGTGCTTTTTATCAAGGACGGGGAAGTTTTCCACCAATTGTACCGCGGAAGCATGAGTAATGAACAATTGTATGCAAAGATTTCGGAAACATTGACCGTTCTGACGACAGGTGGTGAGAACTATGAATAATCTGTATGTACGGCTGGCAAAAAACAACCCGAAAAATAACAAATCACTGTATGTTCCTTATATGGTTGCGGGAATGATCACGGTGCTTATGTTTTACATTATGATGTTTATCAACAACAGTGCCGGGCTTGAAAAAATGCGCGGAGCCTATTATATTACAACAATCATGTCGTTTGGTGTGATTGTGGTAGGCGTTTTCTCGTATATCTATATTTTTTATACAAACAGCTTTATCAGTAAAAGGCGTAAAAAAGAGATGGGAATTTACAATATTCTCGGGATGGAAAAGCGGCATATTGCAAAAGTGCTTGCCATTGAGACGGTGTTTACCGCGTTTGTCTCGATCGTCGGAGGCATTGTTGCTGGAATTTTGTTTTCCAAACTGGCACTTATGCTGATTTACCGGATTCTGGGGATTCCGGTGACGATCGAATTTTCCGTTCCGCCGTCTGCCGTGAAAAATACCGTGCTGGTGTTTGGTATTTTGTATATGATGACGCTTTTTTACAATCTGATGCAGATGAAACTGGCAAATCCGGTGGAACTTTTGCGGGGCAGCAGTGTAGGGGAAAGGAGCCGAAAACGAAGTGGCTTATGGCAATTTTAGGAGTAGTATGTCTCGGTGCGGGATATGCAATTGCCATTACGACAGAGCAGCCAATGAAAGTGATCAGCTGTTTTTGTGGCAGTGCTTCTGGTGATCGCTGGAACATATATGCTGTTTACGGCGGGCAGTATTGCGGTGTTAAAGCTGCTGCGGAAAACCCATGGATTTTATTACAAAAAAAAGCATTTTATCGCGGTATCGACGATGATGTACCGGATGAAGCAGAATGCGGCGGGGCTGGCAAGCATCTGTATTTTATCGACGATGGTGATGGTCATGGTGTCTACCACGGTCTGTATGTTTGTGGGTTTTGATGATGAGATTAACATACTCTATCCATATGAGATCAACGTGCAGACCGGCTATTCTGAGGTGAAGGAAAATGTATCGGAGCAGAGTTCGGATATTATACAGTTTATAGAGGATACGGGAACAAACGTGACGGACAGTGAGAGTTATTCGTATCTGAATTTTGCGATGACGTTGGAGAAAGATTCTCTTACGATTGGGCAGAAACCGACAAATGCGAGCCTGTATTTTTTGACGCGGGATAATTTCCTTCGGATGGATCACACGCTGACAGAGGCGGATGTGCCAAAGGTAGAAGCCGGAAAAATTCTTATCTACCGGGAAAAACGGTTCCAGTCTACGAAAACATTGCGTGGAGATCAGATACAGATTCTTGGAGAAACGTTTACCGTACAGCAAAATGGATACTGTAAGAATCGCAGCAATGGAGGGGCTATTTCGTTCATGGACGGGGTTTATTATATCGTTGTGGATCATATGCAGACGCTGCAGAAGTTGCAGAAAACTGGCGATCGCTTGAGGCAAATACAGAGAATGTCAGTGCGTATGCCTATGAAAATGTACTTGGAATCAATATTACCGGAACGGAGACAGAAAAGATCGCGTGCAGCGGAAACGTGGAGAATTATTCCTCTGGGGAAAAATATGGCGTTGTCTGGCGGCGCGTGCGCGGCAGGGCAGTAAACCGGAAGGAGCTGCTGGCACTGTACGGAGGGTTTTTCTTCCTTGGGATTTTCCTTGGCACCGTCTTTCTGGCAGTGACAGTGATGATTATTTTCTACAAACAGGTATCGGAGGGGTACGAGGACAAGGAGCGATACCGGATCATGGAACAGGTGGGCATGAGCAATGTCGAGGTGAAGTCGGCGATCGAGACGCAGATCCGCATGGTGTTCTTTCTGCCGATCGTGGTGGCAGTACTGCATGTCGTGGCGGCATTTCCACTGATCCGCAGAGTGCTTTCCCTGTTGATTATGGACAGCGGGCAGTTGTTTGTCTGGTGTCTCGTTACAACGGTACTTGCATTTGCGGTTATCTATTATGTGGTATTCCGGATCACTTCAAAAATTTATTACCGCATTGTGGGCAATCAGGTGCGCTGAATTATTTGTGGAAAGTCACAGGCAGCATAACGGAAAATACATTTTTGTCCCCCTGCCGTTCTACGGTAATTTTGCCGGAATGGTTCGTGACAATAGAGTGCGCAATGGACAGACCGAGCCCAAAATGACCGTTATCCGCGCGTGCTTCGTCTGCGCGGAAAAAACGTTCAAACAGGCGGTCACGGATTTCTTCCGGAATCGGATCGCCGGTATTTTCCACGGATAAATAAAACTTACGGTTGTGGATATGGGCGTGAATTTCTATACTTCCGTTTTCCGGGGTATAGCTTAATGCGTTATTTAACAGGATGGAAGCGAGATTTTGAATCTGACTCTCGTTTCCATCCATTTTCATTTGTTCCTGAACATCAATGGAAAGCGCAATGTGTTTTTCAAAAGCAACACTTTCATTGGATAGATAATGTCAAGCAGTGCGTCATCTACAGGGAAAACTGCATGGGTATTCTGGATCTGTGGAGCATCCAGCCGTGTGAGCGTAAGCATTTTCTGGACAAGAGAGATCATCCGGGAAGTTTCCTGCTGAATATACAGCAGATGTTTATTGTCCCTGCCTACTTCAGAAGATAGAAGTTCGGCATTGGCGCTGATGACGGAGAGTGGGGTTTTCAGCTCATGACTGGCATTGGAAATAAATTTTTTCTCGGAAAGAATTGTATTTTCAATGGGTTTTACCATCATGCGAGAGTGCTTTGGAGGAAATGGTAAATACGATAATTCCAAGCAATGCGAGGATGAAACAGAGAAAAACGGTTGGCAGTGTTGATTTTAGAGCTGGTGTTCCACTGAGCATTAAAACATAATATTGTCCTTTTTTGGCGCGGAGATGATTTACGGAAACATAGCGTTTAGAAAAAGTATAATTTTTTGTTGTGGAAATAAGGGCTTTTCCCTGTTTTAAAAGGAATTTATCAGATACATCGGAAAAAGTGTCAAACATGATTTCCATTTCATTGGATTCGTCAATGGAAAAAAGGCAATAGGGAATATGATCAAGTTCGGATGGCGAGGTCTGTCCATTGGAAATAACGAAGGCATCCCATGTCGTATAGTGGAGAGCTGCACGAACGGTTTGCTGCAGATCACTTAAGTTATTCCGGTAAGAGTTATTAATAAAAAGAAATAAAATAACAAGCCAGATGATGGTAAGCAGAAAAATAAAAAGTGTACTAATTCTTTTTTGCAAAGATTTAATCATTCGGAAACCTCCATAATATAACCGACACCGCGGATCGCACGAATTGTTACATTCACTTGTAAGTGGTGAAATTTGCGGCGCAGGAAGGAAACATATACTTCTACATTGTTGTATTCGGCGTTAGAATCAAATCCCCATATTTTGGTAGTAATCTGATTTTTTTCGAGAACCTGATTACAATTGTTCATAAAAAATTCCAATAGCTGCATTTCTTTTCCGGAAATCTGAACGGATTTTCCAGTCTGGGTATTGCAGATTTCACAGGTAGCAGGATTGTAAGAGAGGTTTCCTACTACAGGATGTGAAGTATCCTGATGGGTGCTTCGTCTGCTGATTGCCTGAATACGCATAAGAAGTTCACGAATTTCAAAAGGTTTGGTCATATAATCATCCGCACCGGTTGTAAATCCCTGAATCTTATCATCCAATTCTGTTTTCGCAGAGAGAATCAGTACCGGTACATTTTGTCCATCTTTGCGCAAAGAAGAAAGAACTTCATATCCATTCATTTTAGGAAGCATCAGATCTAAAATAATCATATCGTAGATGCCGGTGGAGGCATGCTCATAGCCTGTCAATCCATCATGAGCAGTATCCACCTGGTAGTTTTCATTTTGTAAAGCTTCTGCAATGGTATCCGCAAGTCGGATAGAATCTTCAATTACTAAAATTTTCAATTGGAATCCCCTTTATTTTGTAAATCATATCTGTTGTATTTGAAAATTTATTATAACGAATCTGGAAAATCTTGCAATCAGAAATTTAATTTTCCAAAAAATCCTGTTATTGAAAGAAAAAATGATATTTTCAAGGTTCATTCAAGGAAGAAAATATATGATAAATGTGTAAAAGGATTATAACAGGAAGGATTAAACATGAAAACACTGTATTTACATATAGGAACACCAAAAACAGCAACATCGTCGATTCAGAAATTTCTGAAAGAAAACTGGGATGTTCTGCAAAAGCATGGATATTTTTGCCTGAATCCTTACATATGTATCCTGGCGTAAATGCAAGGAGAAATGCACATTTTTTAGTTGGGAAAGTTCAAAATGAGAAGGGAGAGAGGGATAAAAAGAAAGAAACCATTTATTTAAAAGAGGGATTACAACAGATTCGGGATGCTTTTGAAAACTATGATCATGTAATTCTGACAGATGAATCTATTTGGTATTGTCTTAGTTATGGAAAAAACTCTTTGCTTTATGATTTGAAAAAGGAGGCAGATGAACAAAATTATCAAATTAAAGTGATCGTTTATCTTCGCAGACAGGATAAATTTTTTATTATCCCGTTGGAATCAGAGTGTGAAGCAGAGAACTTCGCATGTGTCGGAAATGCCATGTGACCAGTATTTTAAAATGACACAGGAAAAGAACGAAAAGATATATCAGTATGATAAAAAACTGGATGAAATTGCAAAAGTGATCGGAAAAGAAAATCTGATTGTGCGGAGATTTGTACCGGAGAGCTGGCGTGATGGTTCTATTATTCATGATTTTATGCATGAAATCGGAATGGATGTAACATCAGAATTTCAGGAACTGGAAGAAAATGTGAATCTTCGTCTGGATAAAAATACAACGGAAATTAAAAGAATTCTGAATCAGGAATCAGAATTCTCTAAAAAAGAAATTTCGTATATGGGAAAATATCTGAAAGAAATTTCAAAGACCTATATAGAAAAAGATACGACAGAAATGCTGTCAAAAGAGGAATTGCAGCAATTTCTGAAAAAGTACGAAGAAGGAAATTATAGAGTAGCAGAAAAATATATGAAGGAAGAAGGTCCGTTATTTTCCGATAAAATAAAAGAATTTGCCAAAATGGTCCCCACAGAATGAAGGAATGTTGGAAGAAGTAATTTTGTTTTTTTTCAAAGTTTATGATTGATTTGAAAAGAACCAATGATTTACAGAAAAATCAGATTAAAGATTTACAGACAGAGCTTCGAAAGACTGAAACAGAATTTAAGGTGTTCCAGAACAAAGTAAGACATCCGTTCCGAACGATCTTAAAAAGAATATTTCGATAAAAGAAATGGATGGCTGACAGAAGATGGAAGAAACAGAAAGAAATGTAAAAAAAGATGTAACACACAATCTCGTGTGGCATACGATGGAAATCAGTAGAAAAATGCGCGAAGACCATATGAAGCAGAAAGCTTTTACGATCTGGATGAGTGGATTATCCGGTGCAGGAAAATCTACCATAGCAAATGCGCTGGAAAAACGATTGTATGCAATGGGAAAGAAAACCATGCTTTTGGATGGAGATAATGTGCGGATGGGCTTAAACAGCAATCTTGGTTTTTCCGATGAGGACCGGGTAGAAAATATCCGGCGGATTGCAGAGGTTGCAAAGCTGATGAATGATGCAGGCCTGATCGTGATTACCGCATTTATTTCTCCGTACCGGCATGATCGCGAGAATGCAAAACAGATTATCGGAGACGGTTTTCGGGAAGTTTATGTCAGCACTTCCATTGAAGAGTGTGAAAAGAGGGATGTAAAAGGATTGTATAAGGCTGCGCGGGAAGGAAAAATTGCGCAGTTTACAGGAATTACCAGCCTTATGAAATTCCGGAACATGCAGATGTTGTCGTAGATACGCGGAGATGGATGTAGAAACATGTGTGAATCATATTTTGGAGCAATTAAAAGAACTGTTGCAGGAATCGAAGTGAGTCGGTCGGGCCAGTTTATCCGGTCCATGTTTCGGATTGGATGTATCGGATTGGGGGCGAAGTGCCTCATTCCAGTAATCGAAAAAGAAATTGTGGAACGGCAGGGGATTGACACAAAACAGAATATCGATAAAGATGTTATCGTTGCAAGCATTACACCAGGAGCACTTCCAGTGGAGATTGCAGCATCTATCGGGCGGCGGGCATTTGGCACCAAAGGAATGATTGCCGGAGCTGTCATGTTTGCCCTTCCGGGAACTGTTATGACGGTGTTGCTGGTTGCGGTTCTTTCCATGTTTCAGGAAAAAATTTTATCGATTGTGAATCTTATTTCGGTTGGTGTATCTGTTTTTATAGTGTATTTACTGTTGTGCTATATTCGAAATATGTTAAAAGAATGCAAAGAAGCCGGAAGGGGAAGAATTTGCCGGGCGGTTTTTCTGATGTTTCTGGTTTTTGCAATGTCTTTTGTCATTTCATCCGTGGAAATACTGGCATTATTCTTTTTTGCCATATTTTTTACAAGAGGAAATTATCAAAAAACAAATCTGCTGTTTTTGATGGGAATTACGGCTGCCTATATCATGTGTCATGGAAAAGGCATGCTTCTGGCTGGTTCCAAATGGCATATTCTGATAGATACCGGAATGTTACTGCTTGGCAGTTATGGTATGATCCGGAATGTAGTCGATACAGGATTTCATGGAAAAAAAGACTGGAAAGTGATTGGAAAAGATGTTGGGATCTGGGCAGTGTTTGCATTGGTGTGTATCATTCCAGCACTTCTGGTGAATCGTCATGCACTTGTTTTTTCCGGAAATGGGCTGTTATCTTCCTGGATATCGTTTGGCGGTGGAGATGCCTACCTTACCATTGCAGACGGAATTTTTGTAGAAGGAAATATGGTTACTTCCCAGCAGTATTATAATCATATTGTACCGGCAGTAAATGTGCTTCCCGGATCAATTCTGTGTAAGACCCTGGCAGCAGTTGGATATTATATGGGATGGAATCTGACCGGAAATTTTATGGTCGGAATTTTATTTTCGATTGCAGGCTTTGCATGCAGTGTTGCAGCGTCCAGCAGCTTTTTTTATGCTGGCATATCATTTGTATGACTATCTGACCACATTGCAGGTATTCCGCATTATTCGTAAGTGGATTCGACCAATTATTGGTGGATTGTTGATGAAGATTATGGTATTGCTGTGCTGGCAGAGTGCGCAGATTATAATTGCGTTTATTAAACATTAATGGAGACCAGCTATGAAAAGTCAACCATAAATTAGCAAAAAAATTCTTTTTCATATCGGTGGTAAAAAAGGGTAACTTTAATAGAGCTCCCTTAGGGTGCTTTTTCAAAATCTATCGATATTGGTATACAGACCTCTTATTCGAGGTTAAATTCTACTTCGTCAGTGAGC
>ENA-OQER01000872-OQER01000872.1-human-gut-metagenome-genome-assembly--contig:-NODE-872-length-15845-cov-9.790940_pt1 | contig 15845 bp, 19 predicted proteins | sample MGYA00242797_ERZ504639 | MGnify/ENA primary metagenome ERZ504639 (study PRJEB26092, sample SAMD00036306) | human gut metagenome | host: Homo sapiens | study: EMG produced TPA metagenomics assembly of...
CGGGCTGGCAATAGGCATTCCGCTAAGAGTCTATACTGTTCCATTTTCTTCTAACGTTTACTCTATAAACGTACACCTGCTTGCTTTTATTGTGCTATGCTATCCACACGCTTTTGCAAGTGACCCAAAAGAAGCCCATCTTTTTTGTTGACGACAACAGGATATTTACTTTTTCAGGCAAAGTTTGGGATGTAGATGATAAAGAAAAAGAGCTTGAAGGTTCTAAGCATACAATAAACCATTTCGATTATATTGTGAATGAACTCCTACCGAATCTGGATGCATTCAAGAAGGAAGACAACTTAGTGCGTTTCGTCAACCAATTGAACAATTTAACCAAGGGCAAAAAATGAAGATAGGGAAAATTATATCTGTAGAATATGACAAGTTTAGAGTGAGACTATTTCATTCTACAAGGAATTCTACGGTAAATATAGATGGCAAGGTATATTACTTTGGTAATATAGGCAGCTATCTGAAAACCGCCAATTCTTCTGGAGATTCCATCCTTTGTGAAGTAACGGCAGTTACGGATTGGATAAATATCGAGAAAAGTTCTTATTCAAATTACGATCTTGATAGTTCGCGTGAAGTTATCATCAAGCCAATAGGAACGTTAGTCGGAAAGGATTTTAAGATGGGAGTCGGTATTTTCCCATCTTTATATAGTGATGTTGAAATTGTAACGTATGATGATTTAGATAAGGTTCTTTCTCTGTCTGATAGCAAGCCATGGAATGGTATTCATACTAGCATTAGTATCGGGCAAAGCAAGAGCTTAATCAACTATAATATCAATCTTGATATCAACAAATTGTTTAATATCCATACGGCTGTATTAGGCAATAGCGGAAGTGGAAAATCAAATACAATAACCCATATCTTGCATGAAGTTTATCGAAAGACTGAAAATCATGCAAATGGAGCTAAGACTATTATATTTGATGCCAATGGTGAATATCCCATTGCTTTTGATGATAACAGTGGTCACTCTGCTAAGATAGACAAAATTTGTTATAAGCCCAATATCGAAGATAACAATGAAAATGGCATGGTGCCTTTATATCTTCCTTATTATTTGATGAACCTTGATGAATGGCTGTCGTTCTTGATGGCTTCAGAAAGGACACAAAAACCATTTTGGGACAAGGTTTTGCAAGAGTGTTTTAAGTTCTATAAGATTTTTAACAGCGAAGATGATGCAGAGCGATTCGCCAACTATGTAAAGTGGAAATTGTATCAGATGTTGTTCATCATCGTTACAAGAATAGAAAATGATACTTCCAAAATGACAGCAGCAAAAGGAGCTATTGCCAAGATGCAAGAAACCTGTACACTGGTAATGCAAGACGCCGCTTCTGAGGTATTCGAGGACTTAAAGAATTATCTGGATATCTGTAGCAAACTCTGTTATGTATCTTATGGTAATAACAATGACGCCTTGGCTAATGCACTTCACTATTTCATTAGCGATGGTGGGAAACCGCAGTATGCAAAGCTTGACAACAATATGGAAATAGCCTTATATGATGAGGAGAAGAGACATAGCTTCAAGCAAATCGATGAAGAAAAGGCTATTGTTGTCAATGAAGAGAAGTTGAAAACTGGGCAATATTTTGATTATAAGTTTCTCAAAATAGCAACAGAGATAGTGCTTATGGAGGAAGAAGCAAGAGGTAATCTCCATATTCGTGATTTCATTTCTACGTTGTTAAGCCGTTTGGACTACTTCTTGGAGAACCAAGATTGTCTGTTCATGCGAGATCAGAAGGAGATATATCAAAGTTCTAACGATTATCTTGATAAAGTATTTGGAATATCCGATTTACAAGAAAGAACAAAGCAACTTATCACAATCGATCTTAGTGAAGTTGGTACAGATGTGCTAGAGCTGTTGACAAATGTGTTGTCTCGCATGATATTCGACTATCGAAAGCAAAAAATGGGACATGACCGTCGTGAACGCCCGATACATTTGATACTCGATGAGGCACATCGTTATATCCGTAAGGATGCTAATTACATTATGCGTGAGAATATTTTTGAGAAAATAGCGCGAGAGGGGCGTAAATATTCGCTATATCTTATAATTTCTTCTCAGAGGCCATCAGAACTTTCACAGACTGTACTTTCTCAATGTGGTAATTACATAGTGCATCGCATCCAAAATGAGGTAGATATGAAATACATCTATTCAGTTTTACCTTATTTTTCCGATGATTACATTACGAAGATTAAGCAGGCTATCCCTGGAGAGGCCTTAATCTTTGGCAATTGTGTACCTATGCCTTTGATGGTGAAAGTGACAAAAGCCAGTCCTGCTCCAAATAGTGACAACTGTATCATTAATGAAGAATGGTTTAAAATTTAAAAGACATGGAACAACATTGCTATATAATATCCTATGACCTGTGTCAACCAGGTCGTGATTATGAAACGCTATATCAGGCATTGAGATCTTTTCCAAACTGGGGAAAATTAACTGAGTCAACGTGGGCTGTTGTTACTGGTAAGACTGCTGTTGAGATTAGAGACTTTCTGAGGAACTATATTGATTCTAACGATCGGCTTATAGTTATTCTGTGTGGAAGATCAGCGGCATGGACTCGTTTGTTGGCAGATAACGCATGGGTTATAGAAAATCTTAAAAAGTGAATAGGTATGAAAGATAGTTTTCCTGGCTATTATCCTTTGTCAAATGATCAAATGAAAGCATTTCTTTCCGATGCAATAATCGTTTTCGATGTGAATGCTTTACTTGACCTGTTTAGAATAGAGGAAAATCAAGCAAAGACGGTTCTGAAAGTTTTGAAAGATGATAAGATATCAAAGCGTTTATGGATACCTTATGATGTGGCGTGGCTCTATCATAAGCAGATGAATACTGAAATTATGAACCAGATTAACAATGTTAACAGCGCGCTTTCATATTTGAAATCCTGTAAGGATATAATATCTAATTCGAAAAGTTATCCTTTTCTTCCTACTGATAAAAAGACAAGGCTAGAAGCTCTAGTCTTAGAATTGAATGAATTTTGTTCTAGTCAAAAGGAAGTTTTGATAAATCAATTAAAGACTAGTACTGTTAAGGCTGATTTGGGAATACTTTTTCATGATAAGATTGGTATCTCATATACAGAAGCAGAATTAGAAAATATATATAAAGAAGGAGATCAGCGTTTTTCAAAACTTGTACCACCAGGATATATGCCTTGTGAGATAAGCGATAGTCGGATAAAATATCATGATTTGATAATTTGGAAACAAATCTTGGCTTATGCAGGAACCAAGCATAAAGACATAATACTGGTCTCAGGAAAGATTAAGATTGATTGGTATTATGTTGTCAAGGACGAAGAAGTTGTTCCTCGACAAGAGATGATTAATGAGTTTATGAGTAAAACGGGCAAAAGGTACTATTCTTTTAGTTTATCAAAATTCATGAAGAAATGTCATGAAGATTTGGATATTCCAATACAAAATTATGAATTGCTAATTAATGATTTGAAGGAGCAAATACAATTTGCTTCTGTACAACAAGACCTTTCTCTCGATAATCAGATTTAAATATGAATAAGAATCCATTTTCAATTTATGATTTTCTTGGGTATTTGTTTCCCGGTCTGATATTTTTGGTAACAGTATTTTTTGTTTGTCATGTAACATCTGTCCCCTTACAGGAGTATTTTGATTTTTCTAAGTATCAAGATCTGCTTAAAAAAGGAAAGGAATATGATTGGTGGGAGTCTACGGTATTCGTAATTGTGGCTTCATATGTTGTCGGGCATATAGTTGCATATTTGTCATCTTCTACAGTTGAGTATTTTACAAATCATTTATTTGGTTATCCTTCTCATTATTTATTGCATGAAGATTCCATTAATTACTGTAATGTATTTTCAAGGTACTTTTCAGAACATACTTTGGAAGTATCGTTTGGAGAATATTTGTTATGTTAGTATTATTACCAGTAACATTAGTAATGTTTGTTTTTGGCATTAAATTCTCGTTGATAACTTTTATTGTTCGTCCCCTTGATGAATATGTGCGTAATAGTATATTGCAAAAATTAAATAAACTGTCAGAAATCTTGTCTTTGCAGCAACCTGATGTGAATTCCAATGCTGATTATCATAGAATAGTGATGCATTATGTTTATTTGAACATAGAGTCTTGTCAGCGTAAGGTTGATAATTATGTTGCAATGTATGGTTTCTTGAGAGCTATGGCATTGATAGCTTGCTTATTATTTGATTATCTGCTGATAGATCAAATACAATATTCGTATCATATTGTAAGGGCGTTGGGAATTGAAAAATGTGTGATTAATTGGAAATGTATAATCATTTTGGTTGTCATACTCATCGTTGCTAATTTATTGTATATGGGATTTGTCAAGTTCTATAGGCGGTTTACTTTGGAAAACTATATGGCTTTGCTGACAGATAAGGCAATGCATGTCAATCAGTCATAATTTTGTAGCAAATGTTAGGACTCTATTACTTTTCAGGCGGTCCCATCCCGCACAACCATGCGAAGACCTTTGATGGTCAGCCAACCTTATAGCGTAGCGGTTCTGAGCACCGGAGGGCGGTTACATCCCTAATCCCTATGGTAGGGATTTAGGGCTTGGGTATAGGGTAAGGACTCCGCTGGGGAGGGACAGGTGGGGCAGATATAGCACTAAGGGCGGTTTCCCTCTTCTTCTGAGGGGAGAAGACCGAGATGAGAGGTGGAGCTTCCTTAACGGTAAGGAAGGACGGGTAGGTTTTCGAAAAAATAACACTATATCATGATGAAAAATTTCAAAGATATAAAAGTAGCAGTAGCCGGTACCGGCTATGTCGGTCTGAGCATAGCAACCTGTTATCTCAGCACCATCATGTAACAGCAGTAGATGTTATCCCAGAGAAGGTGGAGAAACTCAATAATAAGATTTCTCCTATCCAGGACGATTACATCGAAAAGTATTGTTATATCGCCGCAGCATAGGCAAGGACATCTGCTTGTATGAATGTAAGAACTGCGTGGTTCATGCTGCCGATGAAAGCAAGGTGGTTGTTCAAGGCTTGGATGGCTATTTCGTAGCCGAGAAGAATGGACAACTGCTTGTCTGCTCTTTGAAAGAGGAACAAAGAATTAAAGAATTTGGAAAATAATATATGTCAAATCAAACATCAGATAATAACAAGCGAATAGCGAAGAATACGATATTTCTTTATCTCCGAATGTTTTTAATCATGGGTGTCACTCTATATACAAGTAGAGTTATTCTCAAGGTTTTGGGAGTTGAAGATTTCGGTATATATAATGTAATAGGTGGGTTGCTGGCAATCTTCATGAGTATAAGTGGTTCTTTGGGGAATGCAAGTATAAGGTTTATTACCTACTCTTTGGGGAATGACGATGAGCAACGACAAAGGATAGTATTTAGTTCCACGTTGGTGGTGCATCTTTTGATAGCTTTTCTTGTCTTGATATTGTGCGAAACGATAGGATTATATTTGTTCTTCAATAAATTAGTAATACCAGAGGAAAGGGTAATACCTGCATTCTGGGCATACCAGTATACTATTATATCGCTAATTTGTTATTTATAAATTTACCTTATGTTGCTGTGATTTACAGCACATGAAAAAATGGATGTTTATGCTTACATATCAATATTTGATGTTATACTTAGATTAGTAGTTGTTTACTGTTTGCAAATTCTAGCATTTGACAAGTTATCAACATATGCTTTACTATTGTTGATTGTTCAAGTCTTGGTACAATTATTTTATTGGATATATTGTCGCAAGAAATTTCCTACAACAAGATTCGTGTGGGTGTGGACTCCTGGGTTCTTGAAGTCTATGTTTTCGTATTCTTCATGGATTTTTGTAGGGAGTATGGCTGCATCTCTTTATACTCAAGGGCTTAATATTTTGTTGAATATGTTTTTTGGCCCAGTTATAAATGCGGCTCAGGGAATTGCCGTACAGGTGCAAACTGCAATTATGCGTTTCTCTGAGAATTTTCAGAAAGCATTGCAACCACAGATTATTTTGTCGTATGCAGAAAAAGAGAAAGAGAGATTGTATTCTCTCGTCATATCTGGAATTAAATTTTCGTATTTCCTGATGCTTTTTGTAGCTTTGCCTCTGATATTTCAAGTGGATACAGTACTTGATTGGTGGTTGGGAGATTATCCTAAAGAAACTCCTATTTTTGTTATCTTATTCATCGTTATTTGTTTAATAAGAAACTACAGTGGCCCGTTGATGATGGCTGTGCAAGCTACATCGAAAATTAAAAAGGTAGAACTATGTCAATGCTCTTTGCTCTTTGCTCTGGTAATTTCATATTTTTTCCTAAAATATTTTTCTATAGAACCTGATGTTGTTATATGTATAAACGTTATTGCCGATTTTATTGTCTTGTCATTTCGTGTATTTGTTGTTTTACAGCAATGCATTTTGATATATTGCGCTTTATGAAACAAGTATGTACTCCAACCCTAGTCGTGACCATTTTGGCTGTTATTTTTATGTATATGATTAGCAGCATAGATATGGGGGAGTCTGTTTTTGGGAAATTTATAATTATAGTGCTGTCAAATCTAATTTCAGTTATATTTCTTACCTATATGTTTGGGTTGAATAAAAGCGAAAGAAATTATGTACGGCAAGTGATGTTGAATGTATACCATAAAATTATAACTTGATATGCAAAATAAGAGAAATTTAAATATTGAAGCCCTACGTGTTTATATGATGCTCTTGATAGTGATACTACATATTAGCGGAAGTTATCTTGATGCTGATATAGTTCGGCAATCAAGTGGTTGCGAAATGGGCTGGTTGCTAGGGTATCGTAGCTTGACATTTTTGGGAGTTAGCACTTTTGCTTTTATTTCTGGATTCTATGGCGTAAAATTTCATATAGATAAGTTTCTTACCTTGGAATTCATGGCTTTAACTTATGGGTTATTAGTGTTATTTGCCTTATTTTTTTCGAAAGAAATACACTTGTATACAGTTAGAAGCTTGTTGTTCCCAATAGCGTCAAATCATTTGTGGTATTTTAGTGGATATATGATCTTGATGTGTATGTCTCCACTTTTAAATGAAGGCATAAAAAATTTATCAAAGGAATCTTTTAAAAGTACTTTGTGTGTCCTAATGATTGTAATATATGGAGCTAGGTTTATTTGTGGGGGGCAAATGCTGATTTTTTCAATTTACTTCTTGTTTATTTGATAGGGCGTTTCCTAAAGCAGTATCCAAGTGCATTTTTAATTTCTAATAGATATATGATTTTTTGGAGTTGTATAGTTGTAAACTTTTTAATTTCCTTTTCTTTGGGATATTATGGTCTGGGTAAAGTCAATATGTTGTTTGAGGGTAATAATAATCCTGTGACAGCGCTTGGTGCAATAAGCCTGTTCTATATCTTTAAAATGCTTCCAAAAACATTATGTATTAATAAGATAGTTTCTATTTTAGCGCCCAATATGTTGGCTGTATATGTTCTGCATGAATTAGCAAGAACTGAGGGCTTAATAGATTTTTCAATATTACATGGTAATTTACTTCTGATATTTCCGATAGCATGCGCGACAATTTTGATTCTAGCTTTGTTTGACAAATTTAGAACTTTTTTGTTTCGCCCATTGATTAATAAAATAAATATATTTAAGTTATGAATATACTTTTTCTTCTTCGCCTTTGGCCTATATATGGTGGAGGTGAAACCGTAACAATATGCCTAGCAAACGAATGGTAAAACGTGGCTGGAATGTAAGTGTCGCTTATTTTAAAGATAATGTAAAGGCGCAGATGCCGTTTATCGATGAAAGAATACAGGCGATAAAACTTGGCGATGTTGATTGTGATGAGTTTCATGAAAACTTAGAAAAATCAGACGACGTAAGGCAGACAATTTTTAATATTGTTTGTTCTAATCAAATAGATGTCGTCATAAACCAGTGGTGGCCTGTTGAATATATGAAAGATATAAAAGATAGGTGTCCATTTGTAAAGGTTATAAAATGTTGGCATACTGCATACTTCTATTTGCCTATGGACGATCCTAGTCCTATAAGAAAGTTGGTGAAGCGGATACTAAAACCTTGGTATAGTAAGCACAAACGTACAGAAAGTATTAACAATGTTACTAGTTTCTTACCATATGTAGATAAGTTTGTATTTTTGTCTCCTGCCTATCAAAGAGAGTTTGAGGTAATGGCAAAATATGAAAATAGAGGAAAAGTAGATGCTATACCTAACCCGACTGTTTATAATCGGTGGGATACTCCAGAGTGCTTAAGAAAAAAGAAAATGTTGCACTTGTCGTTGGGCGCATGGTTGAGGGGTGTAAGAAGCTAACACGTGTATTAAAGGCTTGGCAGATAGTAGAACATAATAATAAAGCAGATAATTGGCAATTGGAAATAGTTGGTGATGGTCCAGATTTAGCAAACTATAAACATATAGCTAACGAACTTGGCTTACGTAGAGTGAAGTTTGAAGGATACCAAAATCCAGATGCTTATTATGAAAAATCACGATTGTTCTTGATGACTTCTGCCTTCGAAGGCTTTCCGATGACTCTTGTTGAGTCGCAGCAGCGAGGCGTTGTCCCTGTTGTTATGGATTCTTTTTCTTCACTCCATGATATTGTGAAAGATGGATATAATGGAAAAATTGTAAAAGACAAAGATGTAAAAGGATATGCAGAAGTAATTTTAGATTTAATTAAAAACAAAAACGAATTTGATAGAATGGCATTAAATGGATTTGTTTCTTCTCGTCTATTTTCAATAGAAAAAGTCGTGGATATGTGGCAGCGATTAATTTCTGATATACAGCTAGATATTAATTCGGGGGGGTAAATGAACCTCCTACATCTTGTTGCGAACTTGAAGGTAAAACAATAAGTGTTGTGATGCCTTCCTATGGTAGGGCACATTTACTCAAGAAAACAATTCCTACTTACTTACAGGATGGTGTGATGGAATTAATATTGGTGGATGACTGCTCACCTGATAATACGAGAGAGGTGGTAGAGGAACTTCAGAAGACTTATCCACAAATCAAGTATCTTCGCAATGAAAAAAATATGAAACAAACTGCATCTAAAAATCGTGGTATGGATGTAGCGAAGGGCGATTATATTTATTTTGGGGATGATGATTCTGTGCTGCTACCAGGTTCAATAAAGTACCTAAAGCAAACTTTGGAGTATTATGAAGCTGGGGCGGTGATGGCTCGACCTCTTTGCGCTGGTCCCAATTACAAAGAGAGGTATCATAACAAATATGTAAAATGGATTGCCAAGCGAGGTTTGACCACCAATGTTAGTGACATTTATGATGTTGCTCATTTGCGTTTTGACTGGGGAAAGTATATGCTTCGTCCAATTGAGGTGCCCTGCCTGCCTGCATGTATGTTGATTAAAGCGAATTTAGCGAGGGTATGTCGATTTGATACCAATTATCATGGCTGTGCGTATCGTGAAGAGACTGATTTTTCTTTCAGATTAAGTCTTGATTTTGGAGCTAAGCTCATGTATGATGCAAGAGCAGTGCAATTGAATCTGCCTAATTATATGGTAAGAGAGACAGGAGCACGAGCAGGTGGCTATGAGGCTTGGCGAAAGTCTGCTATGGAATGTAATCAGTATTTCTTGGATAAAAATTGGGATAAGATATCACAGCATTATCAATTGACACAGCCGAAAGAAATGCTTCAAAAGGAATTTCAGGAAGGTTTGCAAGAAAGGAAGAACAATATTTTAAAAACATTAGCGAAAAATATATACTTTTTTATTCTTTATCATATTTAGATGATGCATTCAGTGTCATCAATAAAAATATTACATCTTAGAAAATGGATTGGATATTTGTATTATATATAGCATTGTTGATTTATTTTATCTGGAAAGCCTCTAAGAAAGGGACATTGTATGTATTTAGCCCATTGGTTACTTTGTATTTTGCTTTTGCTCCATTCAATATATATCCTTTGCTAACATACGAATATTATTTACCCAAGAACATTGTGAATGTAACACATATCACGTGTGTGGTAAATATAATCTTCTTGTTATTGTTTAGAAAACAATTTTGCAGAAGTTTATATAAAACCTGATTATGGCTTACTTAAATATGAAGCTAATCGAAAAGCCATGCTGTGGCTTTTTCTGGGTGTTATTATCTGCTCAGGTTTATATACTGGCGTAACTCAAATACTGTTGAGAGGTGGAGATGTGGAAGATTTGCGTATGACTTCCGATGTAGGAATGGGATTCGTAAGGGCTATCCCAGGATTTGGCATTCCTTATTTAGTTATGGAATATTTCCTGTTAAACCGTAAATTGTCCTTTTGGAAGGCAGGAGCGATAGGCTTAGCTGTTGGCTTAATCTTATTTATGGCGACAGCTGCACGTGGTGGCATTCTCGTTTATGCCATGTGCTTCTTTATGTGGGTAAATTTGCGTTATAGAGGTTTTAAATGGTATGAGTATTTTGGAATATTCTATCTCTTGAAACCAGTGATAGCAACAATATTAAAGGCGATACGATCGGCCAATATTATTGATTTAGTTGATTTGCAATTGTTTGATCACGAGAAGATGATTTTTGGAGCAAATACTGTGCGCTTGGCGGAGTATATGGAACGTACGCATGCTTATCTTTGGGGTGAGTCCTATGCATATTCTATTGCACGTATAATTCCACGTTTTCTTTGGCCAGATAAACCAATAGCAATTGACTACAAATATAAGGATATGGTTGGCCTAGACTTTGATGGAGGTGGAATTTATACTTCGGATGATTTTGATATGTTCTTGAATTTTGGTTATTATTATGTAATAGAATATGTCTTGTGGCTTCTCTTGATTCATTGGATGTATCAAAAACTCATTGATACCAAAACCAGATTTGCTGACAAGATGCTTTTTCTTATGTTAATCACAGGAGGATTTCAGATTGGTACGTTGATACAGAATATACAAGTATATTTCCTATTCCTATTAATATTTTTTTGTTGTCAATAAAAAGTGGCGAGTTATATAAAAATGATTATACGAAGTAAAGCACCCCTCCGCCTAGGTTTGGCAGGAGGTGGTTCCGATGTGTCGCCATATAGCGATATATATGGAGGATTGATATTGAATGCAACAATCAATTTGTATGCATATTGTACAATCGAAGAAACTGATGACAATCAGATAACTATCAATGCGTATGATGCGCATTGTAACAAGAGTTATCCGATGGCAGAAAGATTGGAGATTGATGGTGAGGCAAGTCTCATCAAGGGTGTATATAATCGGGTGGTAAAGGATTTTGGCGTAGGTGCTAAATCTTTTAAGATTACTACTTACAATGACGCTCCAGCGGGTTCTGGCTTGGGAACATCCTCTACCATGGTTAGTTTGTATTTTAAAGGCATTTGTAGAGTGGCTTGGTTTGCCGTTGGGTGATTATGAGATTTCCCGACTTGCTTACGAAATTGAACGTAAGGATCTGGGATTGTCTGGTGGTAAGCAGGATCAGTATGCTGCTGCTTTCGGTGGCTTCAACTATATGGAGTTCTTGCAGAATGATATTGTCATCGTAAATCCTTTGAAGATTAAGCGATGGATTATCGATGAGTTGGAGGCAAGTATGCTTCTTTACTTTACAGGTAAGAGCCGTAGTAGTGCTGCCATCATAGAGGAGCAAAAGAAGAATACTTCTCATGGTGACAATGATGCCGTGGAAGCTATGCATAAGATTAAGCAGAGTGCCAAGGATATGAAACTTGCTATCTTGAAAGGTGATATTGATGGATTTGCTGACATCCTTCGTGAAGGCTGGGAAAACAAGAAGAAGATGGCGAATAACATCACAAATCCTATGATTCAGGAAGCTATGGACGTAGCGATGGCTGCTGGTGCTAAGGCAGGAAAGGTATCCGGTGCCGGTGGTGGCGGTTTTATCATGTTCGTGGTAGAACCTACCCGTAAGAAGGAAGTGGAAGAGGCTTTGAAGAAACTCAATGGTTTCGTGATGCCATTCCAGTTCTCTGATGGGGGTGCGCATGGCTGGAAGATTTATCCAACAGATAATGTGACCTCTTTGAGCAAGGTAAAATATTAATGAATGTCAATATGATGAATTGTAAAAAGCAAATTCGGGGGGGCAAATTGAAATCTTTGATTTTCTGAGATTTCCATTGATATGCATCGTGGTCCTCATACACACTTTACAAGCAGATGAGCATGTTGAGTTCGGCATTTTGTATCATGATGCCTTGTATTTCTTCCAAGAGGCCATAGGAAGGTCGGCAGTACCTGTGTTCTTCGTTATCTCAGGTTATATGTTTTTTTATAAGGTAGCAGGTTTGACGACAGAAATCTATAAAAGCAAGCTAATACGAAGAGTAAAATCTCTGTTGATACCTTACTTGATATGGAATGCCTTAGCATTGTTGGAATGTTGCATTAAACATTTGCCAGTCTTGGCTGGTTTGTTTCCCAACATTGTAAACCAACCTATAGATTTTTTCTATTGTATTAAGTCTTTTTGGTGTACTCCTAATGGTACTTGCCCTATTTACTATCCATTTTGGTATATAAGAGACTTGATGATGTGTATATTGCTTACACCTGTCATATACTTCTCTATAAAGAAGTTAAAGCTTCTATGGCTGCTGCTTTTGTTTGCAGGAATGCTATTTAAAGTGGAAATGATTCCAGGGTTTGGTATAGAATCGTTGTTTTATTTTTCTGCAGGTTGCTATTGGGCTATCTTAAAAGCAGAGAAGACACCCAATTTTCATGCGCTAATGGTAATTAGCTTATGTTGGATTCCCTTTGCAGTATTAGATACTATGACCAAAGATTATTATTTGCATTTACTATCCAATATCTTTGGTGTCGGATGTTTGTATTTTGTTGGGTTGGTTGCTGTTCGAAAGTTTAGTCGTAAAATCTCGAGGAATTTGATACAATCAGTCTTTTTTATATTTGCTACTCATGCGTTTTTTGTTGGATACATTAGCAAGGGCATCTTTGCGTTGCTAAGACCATCAGGCGAAATCGTTTGTTTCCTATTACAATTTGTCATTATGGCTTTGTCGATTATATTTTCAAGAGAAATTTATATTATAGTTAATCGTTATGCGCCGAAACTTAGTAAGGTGCTTACAGGCAAAAGATAATTAATGAAATGGATAAACATATTAAAACTTTGGTACAACGATATCCACAGTTGGAGAGTTGTAAAGAAGATATATTGAAAGCTTACCAAATTCTAGAGGAAACTTATTCGGCAGGTCGCAAGTTACTGGTAGCTGGTAATGGCGGTTCTGCATCAGACTCTGAACATATTGTCGGGGAACTGATGAAGGAGTTTAAGTTGAAGCGTAAGATTTATGCTGCTCAGATTGACCGATTGATGCAGATTGATGCAGAAATGGGTACTGTGTTGGCTGATCATCTGCAAGGTTCGCTTCCTGCCATCTCTTTGGTGGGAGAACCTTCATTGACAACAGCATTTATGAATGATGCCGTACCTGTTTTGATTTTCGCCCAGCAGGTGAATGGCTTGGGTAGAGCTGGTGACGTTTTCCTAGGAATCTCAACTTCGGGTAATAGTAAGAATGTTCTTTATGCAGCTGTAGCAGCAAAATCTAAGGGCTTGAAGGTGATAGGTTTGACCGGTCAGAACGAAAACAGATTGGAAACATTCGCAGATGTTTGTATCCATGTTCCAGAGACAGAGACTTATAAGATTCAGGAACTTCATCTCCCTGTATATCATTGCTTGTGCTTGATGTTGGAAGAAAAATTCTTTGGAAATTGATAAACTCACACGAATCGCAAGGATTAATATCTATTCGTGTTATTCGAGAGATTCGTGTTCAAAACTAAACTCGTATGAAGACAATACTTATGGCGGGCGGTAGAGGAACCCGTATCGCTGAACTTTTTTCCTAATATACCCAAGCCACTGATACCAGTGGCTGGTATGCCTATCCTTGAAAGAGAAATAAGATCTCTCTGTGCGCAAGGTTTTAAAGATATCATTTTGACCGTTGGTTATTTAGCCGACAAGATTATTGCCTATTTTAGAGATGGCAGTCAGTTAGGGGTAAAGATAGATTATTTTGTAGAAGAGTCTCCTCTTGGCAATGCAGGTGCTTTATTTAGATTGAGGAAAAAGATAGGTGATGAGCCTTTCCTTCTCTTGAATGCGGATGCTGCATTCGATGTAGATTTCAATCGTATGGTTGCATTCCATAAGAATCATGGAGGTCTTGTTACTCTTTTTACCCATCCCAACTCGCATCCATACGATAGCGGATTGATCATTGCTGATAAAAACGGTCAGGTAGAGAAATGGCTTGCCAAGGAAGATGAACGACCACAGTGGTATGACAATCGTGTGAATGCTGGACTTCATGTGATAGATCCTAAGGCTTTGGATATTAGTTTGAAATCTCTTGAAATCAACAAAGAGTCTGGATTCCCACAAGGAAAGGTAGACTTGGACCGACAGATACTCAAACCTCTATGTGGCTCAAACATGATGTTCTGTTATGACAGTCCTGAATATGTAAAGGACATGGGTACTCCAGAACGTTTTCATCAAGTGGAGGCTGACTATAAAAATGGTGTTGTTCAGGCAAAGAATCTTACCAACAAGCAGAAAGCCATATTCCTTGACCGTGATGGAACAATCAATAAATATGTGGGATTCCTTCGCAATAAAGATGACTTTGAGCTGATAGAAGGAGTAGCAGAGGCAATCAAGCAGATTAACCAAAGTGGATATTTGGCAATTGTTGTCACAAACCAGCCTGTGATAGCAAGAGGAGAGGTCACATGGGAAGAACTCAACGAGATACACAAGAAGATGGCAACCCTCTTGGGTAAAGAAGGTGCTTATGTTGATGGTATTTATATCTGCCCTCATCATCCTGACAAGGGATTCGAAGGAGAAAGCCCAGAATACAAAATAGATTGCGATTGTCGCAAACCAAAGCCTGGTCTCTTGTTGCAGGCAGCCAAAGACTTCAATATAGATTTGTCAGAATCTTATATGATTGGTGATAGCATCGTGATGTAGAAGCTGGCGAAAATGCTGGTGTAAAGAAGAGCATCAAGGTGGAAGAGAATAAGAAAAATGAATTGTTGGAATGTTTAAAAGCTGTATTTATTGCCAATGGATAATATCGTTATCATTAATAATGAATGCTTCAGAGATACGGATATACCTATAGGATTACTCTTGGAAAGAAATTATAATGTAGATTATTATATCTTGTTAGATAAAGATACCCATTTGACTAAAGATAGTATACAGAAAATGGTTCCTAAAGGTACAAATTTAAAGATTCACTATCTTAATGGCTTTTATAGAAGAAAAAGCTTAAACTATTTTAGGCTGTTGTTCAATGCATTGATAAAAATAAGAAAGAGAAAGCCTAAGGTTATTCTTACTGGGATAAAAGAAGATTTATGGGGAGAACTATTACTGCCATTTTTTTTCAAGAAAAGAATGGTATATATGCTGCATGATGCTCAGCGTCATCCTGTCTCTCATTTTTCTTTATCAAATTTTTTAGTTGATAAATTGGACAATTTCTTTCTTTTACTTTGTAATAGGTTTATTTTATTTTCAAAGGAACAAAAGGAAATCTTTAATGATAGGTTTCCGCAAAAAAAGTCTATTTGTATTTTACAATAGTTCGTTAATAATTCAATAATGTGCTAAGCAGCTATACGCTGTAAGCACGAGAGATCTTTGAAAATCTTGCTAATTAAAGTTCGGTTCGGGGTGTACCCGCTTGCTTTAAAAATTCGTTTCA
>ENA-OQER01000873-OQER01000873.1-human-gut-metagenome-genome-assembly--contig:-NODE-873-length-15817-cov-1.856597_pt1 | contig 15817 bp, 23 predicted proteins | sample MGYA00242797_ERZ504639 | MGnify/ENA primary metagenome ERZ504639 (study PRJEB26092, sample SAMD00036306) | human gut metagenome | host: Homo sapiens | study: EMG produced TPA metagenomics assembly of...
GGATATTACATTATCAGTACGAAGTCTGGGACAGCTTAAGCAAAGAACAGCAGGAATATTTAAAAGAGTGTCTTGTGAAATTGAATGAGAATTTTGTTTCAAAATATCAGCAGATGATGGATGATGCCATTGAAGAAGCACAGGAGCATGGTGTGACTGTTTACAGAGATATTGATAAGAGTAAATTTATCGAGGCAGTTCAGCCAATGCATGAGGCGTTTGAAAGTAAAGGGGACGCTTACAAGAGCCTCTACGAAGATATTCAAAAATATGCCGTTGCAGAAGAGGAGGAGAAGTAATGAAGATCATAAATAAAATTCTGGGAACAGTGATCTCCGTACTTGTTGCGGTCATGGTTCTTGCCTGTTGCTGGCAGGTTATCACACGATTTCTGTTAAATGATCCAAGTCAGTGGACGGAGGAATTTTTGAGATACGCACTGATCTGGATGACGATGCTTGGGGCACCGTAACGCTTATGGAAAAGATCAGCATTTGTCGATCCGTGTGCTGGTGGATAAATTTCAGTCAAGAATCAGATCCGAACAAAGATCGCAGTCGAGATCATCGTATTGATCTTAAGTATTGCAGTATTTATTGTAGGTGGAATCATGGTAACTGCAAACTCAGCAGGACAGATTCAGCCGCACTGAAACTTCCGATGCAGGTTTACTATGTATGTATTCCAATCAGTGGATGTCTGATGGTGCTGTATTGTTTGGAGCGTTTGAAAGATGGTTCACAGAATTAAAGGAGGGAAAATAAATGGAAATTCAGGCAGCAATCTTACTTGTAATTGTATTTTTCCTGATGCTGGCATTTAGTGTGCCGGTGTCGTATAGCATCATTGTTTCCGCGTTGGTAACAATCGTTGCATTTTTGACACCTGGATTTGGTGTGTTTGTTCTGCGCAGAAGATGGTCAGTGGAATTGACAGCTTTTCCCTGATCGCAGTACCATTTTTTATTCTGGCAGGTCTTTTGATGAACAGCGGTGGTATTGCCAAGAGATTGATCAATCTCGCACTGTTGGTTCTTGGAAAAGTACCGGGATCTTTGGCACTGACAAACATTGCGGGAAATGCGATGTTCGGTTCAATTTCCGGTTCCGGTATTGCAGCGGCAACTGCAATCGGTGGAGTTATGCTCCCGTTGGAAAAGAGCAGAAGTATGATGAGGGATTTGCGGCAGCAGTCAATATCGCAACGGCGCCGGTTGGACAGCTGATTCCTCCGACAACAGCGTTTATCGTATTCTCGGCAGCAGGCGGTGGTGCTTCGGTAGCGGCGCTGTTTATGGGTGGATGGATTCCGGGACTTCTGTGGGCTGCATGTTGCATGGTAGTTGCATTCTTCTATGCAAGAAAGCAGGGATATGTAATTAAAAGAGACAAACTGACTGCAAAAATCGTAGGGGAAGACAATATGGGATGCAATCCCGAGTTTATTTCTGGTCGTGATTATCATCGGTGGTATTTTATCTGGAAAATTTACGCCGACAGAGGCATCCGGTGTTGCGGTTGCATACGCCTTTATCCTCTCCGTGTTTATTTACAGAACGATCAAACTGAGTGAAATTCCGAAGCTGCTGGTGGATGCAGCAGTTATGACAACAATCGTTATGCTGATCATCGGAGCATCTTCTGTATTGTCATTTGTAATGTCCTTTACAGGGCTGCCGGCAGCAATCAGTAACTGGTTCTTGGAATTTCAAGTAATAAATATGTGATCCTGCTGATCCTCAATATTTTCCTTCTGATCGTGGGAACATTTATGGATATGGCGCCGGCACTTTTGATCTTCACACCGATCTTCCTTCCAATCGTACAGAGCTTTGGAATGAGCCCGATCCACTTTGGTGTCATGATGGTTATGAACCTTTCTGTAGGAACGATCACACCGCCGGTTGGAAACGTACTGTTTGTGGGATGCAGTGTGGCAAAACTGCGGGTTGAGCAGGTTATGAAACATTTGATCCCGCTCTTTGTGGCAATCTTTGCAGCATTGATGATGGTAACCTACATTCCGGCACTCAGCGAATGGCTCCCTACTGTTTTGGGGCTTCTGGAGTAATCTTGTTTTTGTAAGTAATTCCGTTTAGGGTTTTGCGATACTTTAACGGTGAAATACTCATGTAGGTTTTGAATACTTTTTCAAAATAAGTAATACTTTCATAGCCGACCGTACCGGCAATCTCGGAGACGCTAAGAGTGGTCTCCTCAAGGAGCTGTTTGGCTCTCTTTGTACGCAGGATATTGACATACTCGTTGACGCCGTAGCCGGTGACTTCTTTAAATGAGCGGCTTAAATAGAACTTGCTCAGATAGAAGACTCCGGCGAGGCGTCTAAAGAGATGGATTCTGCGTAGTGATCAGAAATGTAGTCGGCAATGTTATAGATTGTCTGATACTTGCTGCTCTTATGAATGGCAGTTTCATCTTTGATCGGAGTCAGCTCCGGGTTGTCTCTGATAAAGTCAATAAAATAGTGGATGATTTCCATCTCGATCAAGGTTTTGTAGCTGCGGCTGCGGTTGGAAAATTCAGTCTTTAGTACTTCATACATATGTAAAAATTTTTCCTGCTGCTTCTGCGTCAGATTATAAACTCCATAGTGTTCGCGAAAAAAAGGAACAAGATTGAGGTGCGGAAATTTTTTCATCAAACTGCTGCATTTTGAATTTATCAATATACAGAATGATTCGCGTGTATCCGGTTGTGTCATCCTCCGGAGCATGTGTCATATGGATCAGATTTGTATCCACCAGGATCAGGCTGCCTTTTTTCACCTGATAGGCACGGTTGTTGAAGAAAAAGAGGCGCTCTCCTTCTGTGAGAAAGTAAATCTCGTATTCATTATGAAAATGATTGGAACGCATATCATAACCACTGGAACGTTTTAAATGTTCCAGAGAAATTCCTTCCATTTCTGAATAATAAATGATAGTATCCATACAGTATCTCCTTTGTTGTGAGCAGCGTGTGCTTTGTTAAAACTATTATAAGATAGAAACCGTAAAAAAGCTATATGAAAGGATTGGCATAAAATGCCGGAAAAGAAAATGAAGAATATAAAAAGAGAATTGATCGAACAAAAACTGAATCTGGTCGTAGAAAAACTAATGAACCTTGGCGGTCCGGAAAATGAAGCTGAATTAAAAGACGGCGGAGAGGCAATCGGCTTTTTTAAGCGTGACTTTGGGATTGCAGAGTGGGACTGGCCGCAGGGAGTGGGGCTGTACGGACTTCTCAAAATGATGAAAATACAGGGAAATGATGATTATAAAACATTTCTGCACCAGTGGTTCAAAGGAAATATCGCAGATGGACTTCCGTCCAGAAATATCAATACAACAACCCCGCTTCTGACACTGGCAGAGTTAAATGAACAATATCAGGATAAAGAATTTGAAAATCTGTGTCTGGACTGGGCTTCCTGGCTGATGAACTGCATTCCGAGAACAAAAGAGGCGGATTCCAGCATGTCACAAGTGCCAACGGTGACAGACAGGGTGTACGCTTAAATGAAAGCGAGATGTGGATCGATACTCTGTTCATGACCGTATTATTTTTGAATAAAATGGGGCAGAAATATCAGAAACAGGAGTGGATCGACGAGTCCATCCATCAGGTGCTGATGCATATCAAATATCTGTATGATACACATACCGGATTATTCTATCACGGATGGTCCTTTAACCGTATGGATAACTTCGGTGGTATTTTCTGGTGCAGAGGAAACAGCTGGTTCACACTGGGAATTCTGGACTATGTGGATATGTTCAAAGGAACACTCAATGCAGGTGTGAAAACCATCATTGTGGATACATACAAAGCACAGGTGAGAAAGCTGAAGGAACTGCAGAGTAAGAGCGGATTGTGGCATACAGTTCTGACAGACCCGGACAGCTACGAAGAAGTTTCCGGTTCTGCGGCCATCGTGGCAGGAATTCTCAAAGGAATCAAAATGGGGATCCTGGACGATTCATATCTGGAATGTGCATGGAAGGGTGTGCAGGCGATTCTGAAAAATATCGATAAAGACGGAACGGTATTAAACGTATCCGGTGGAACAGGTATGGGATATGATGCAGATCATTACAAAAACATTCTGATCGCGCCGATGGCGTATGGTCAGTCTTTGACAATTCTGGCGCTGGTAGAAGCACTGCAGCTGGCGGAGTAGAGTGCAAATAAGGACGCTGTTTTATATAAATAGCGTCCTTTTTTTTACACTTTTTTATTTCATATAATAGAGTTAAATAAAGTGCGAAAGGGAGGCAGAAAATGGATAAATATTATTTGGCTGTTGACATTGGCGCATCCAGTGGCCGTCATATGCTGGCAAGTATGAAAGACGGGAAAATGCAGCTGGAAGAGGTATACCGTTTCCCGAATGGAATGACAGAAAAAAACGGGACTCTCTGCTGGGATGTAGAGCGTCTGTTTACAGAAATCAAAAACGGATTGAAAGTATGTAAAGAGCTTGGGAAAATTCCGGTATCTATGGCAATCGATACCTGGGCGGTAGACTATGTACTGCTGGATGAAAATGACAAGATTCTGGGGGATACAGCAGGTTACAGAGACAGCCGTACAAATGGAATGGATGAAAAGGTGTATGAAAAGATTCCGCTGGGAGCTCTGTATGCAAGAACCGGAATCCAGAAACAGATTTTCAACACGATCTATCAGCTGATGGCGGTAAAGGAAAATTATCCGGAGCAGCTGGAACAGGCAGAATCCATGCTGATGATCCCGGATTACTTCCAGTTTTTGTTGACCGGAGTCAAGAAGATGGAATACACCAATGCGACAACGACCCAGCTTGTAAGTCCTCAGACAAAAGACTGGGATTACGAACTGATCGATCTGCTTGGGTTTAACAGGAAGATTTTCAAAGCGATTTCCATGCCGGGAACGGTTGTAGGAAACTTTACAAAAGAAATTCAGGAGGAAGTTGGATTTGACTGTACGGTTGTACTTCCGGCAACGCATGATACCGGATCTGCAGTGCTTGCAGTTCCGACGAATGATGACAATGCGATCTACATCAGTTCCGGTACCTGGTCTTTGATGGGAATTGAGAGAAAAGATGCGGATTGTTCCATGGAAAGTATGCGGGCAAACTTCACAAATGAGGGAGGATATGATTACCGCTTCCGTTTTCTGAAGAACATCATGGGGCTGTGGATGATCCAGTCTGTCAAGAAAGAATGGAAAGAAGAGCTTCCTTTGCGCAGATATGTGAACAGGCATCCAAAGAGGAGATTACTTCTTTAGTGGACTGCAATGATGATTGTTTCCTTGCTCCAAAGAGCATGATAGAAGCAGTACAGACGTTTTGCAGAGAGAGTAATCAGCAGATTCCGGAGACAATCGGGGAGATTGCGGCAGTGATCTACAACAGTCTTGCAAAATGTTATGGAGAGACGATTCGGGAGATCGAGGAAATTACAGGGAATACATACGATACGATTTATGTAGTCGGTGGTGGTGCGAACGCAGGTTATCTCAACGAACTGACTGCAAAATATACAAAGAAAAAAGTGTCGGCAGGACCGACAGAGGCGACTGCAATTGGAAATATCACGGTTCAGATGCTTCATGATGGAGTGTTTACATCATTGCCTGAGGCAAGAACCTGCATCGGCAAGTCATTTGACATCCGTCACTATGATGAAAACGGAAATGAAAATCAGGAGGTATAAAGCGATGACAAGATATGAATCAGCAAAAGAAATCTATGCAAAATTAGGAGTAGACACAGACGCGGCAATTGAAAAATGTATGCAGGTACCTGTTTCTCTGCACTGCTGGCAGGGAGACGATGTGACAGGATTTGATCACGATGGCCCTCTGACAGGTGGAATCCAGACAACAGGAAACTATCCTGGAAAAGCAAGAACACCGGAAGAATTGAATGGCGGATATGGACAAGGCAATGAGCCTGATGCCGGGAGCAAAGAAGATCAATGTGCATGCGTGCTACGCAATTTTTGAAGAGGGAGAATTTGTTGACCGTGATAAACTGGAGCCTAAACACTTCCAGAAATGGGTAGATTTTGCAAAAGAAAGAGGAATGGGACTGGACTTCAATCCAACATTCTTCTCTCATGAGAAAGTAAAAGACGGACTGACACTTTCAAGCCCGGACGAAGAGACAAGGAAATTCTGGATTGAGCATGGAAAAGCATGTATCCGTATTTCCAAGTATTTTGCAGAGCAGACAGGAATCCCATGTGTGATGAATATCTGGACAGGAGACGGATTCAAAGATGTGCCTGCAGACCGTATGGGACCAAGAGTTCGCTACAAAGAATCCATCGATGAGATCCTTTCTGAGCCATATGATCCGAAGATGGTAAAACCTTGTGTAGAATCTAAGGTATTCGGAATCGGAGTTGAGGCATACACAGTTGGTTCTGCAGAATTTGCGCTGAGCTATGCGGCAATGAACAAAGAGAAATGCCTGCCGCTGATGGATAACGGACATTATCATCCGACAGAAGTTGTTTCCGATAAGATCCCGGCGCTTTTGACCTTCTTCCCGGAAATCGCACTGCATGTGACACGTCCGATTCGTTGGGATTCTGACCATGTAGTTCTGTTTGATGATGAGACAAAGGAAATCGCACAGGAAATCGTTCGCTGCGAAGGCGGTCTTGACCGCACTTATATTGCCTTGGATTATTTCGATGCATCCATTAACCGTATCTCTGCATGGGTAACAGGATTTCGAAGTTTCCAGAAAGCGCTGCTGAATGCACTTTGTACACCAAGTGCACTCTTAAAAGAACTTCAGGATACCAATCAGATGTCAAAGAAAATGGTGGTAATGGAAGAGTGCAAGACACTTCCAATCGGAGATATCTGGGAGGAGTACTGCAGAAGATGCAATGTTCCGGCAGAAAGCTGGTTTGAAGAAATCGAAAAATATGAGACAGAAGTGCTCGTAAAAAGAGCATAAATGAAAAAGGATGGAACTATCGTTTTTTACGATCAGATCGTGAAGCGGCAGTTCCATCTTTTTTATTTTTGATATAATTTCTTTTTTTCACGAGGAGCGACACCTGTAATTTTTTTGAAAGTCCGATTGAAATGAGTCAGGTTGGAAAATCCTACTTCTCTACTGATTTGAGTGATATTATAGTCGGTTTCTAACATCAGCCTCTGTGCATGGAGAATGCGTGTGGTATTCAAATACTGAATAATCGTTTTCCCGGTTGCATTCTTGAATTCATGGCACAGATGTAGGGACTTACATAGAGTATTTCTGCCAGTTGATTCACAGAGATATCTTCCATGTAGTGATTGTGAATATAGTCTACAGCTTTTGCAGAACGAGTTTTTGGGATGCTTTTTACGGCTTCAAAATCCAGACGCAGCATATTTAACAGGAGTCCGTTCAGTTGATTACAGATATAGGCATCGTGGTATTTGCCTGGAACATCTATTTCATGAGTGAGAGACAAAAGAAGAGAAAGAATCTGGTTTGGAATATATCCTTCGTTCACAAAAAGAAGTTCTTTTTCTGAAAGCAGTTGACAAATGGTGTCATTTGCGATCAGGTCAGGAGAAAAATATAACACGATTCGTTTAAAAGGCATGTCCTTTTCACCATAGGAGTGATGCATGATATGAGGGGGAAACAAAACAAAATCATTCGCAGTAAGATGATAAATTTCACCTTCTATCATATGCATCCGCTCACCTTCCAGAAGATAGTATAACTCGAAAAAGTCGTGAAAATGGGACTGGGTCATATTATCATTCACTCCTTCAGCATAAGCGTAAGCAATTTTTTTTTCCTTGCGAAATAATAATCGCAGCAGTATCTAACATAATCCATCTCCTTTCTGCACAAAATAGAGGTGTAAAAATTGTGCATATCTAACAAAAAGCAAAATATATAAATCCTATAAGAAGAAGATTAGCATAAAAAAGAAAGATGGGCAAGAAGGAAAATAGCAAGAAAGGTAAAATAATGGCTGGAATATCACAAAATGTGTCTACCTTTAGGTACTACTGTTTTTTTATAATATTTTTAGAAATTGAAAGGAAAATGATTTCCGGGAAAAGAAAACAGGAGGAGAAAAGGGATGAAGATATGTTTACAGGCAGGAGCTGTAAAACAGATAGAAATTATTTTCGATATCTACGGATGGCGTGGAGATTCGTATCTGGTTTTTAACGGATTCTGTTGTTCGGATTCGTGCAGGTTTTGACGGAGATTTTGTGGAAGAATCTTACAGTCTGGTGACAACTGCATGGGAAGATCGTATGGATATGTTTATGAAACATTATCGGAAACGGATTCAGACAGCAGAAGCCCAGTTGACAGATGGGTTAGAAAAAGCGGTAATCCAGGGAAAAGTTTTGAGAGTAGAAGTGGAAAAAAAATCCATTTCGTATTTGTGTTTATGATGCAGAGAATACACAGATCCATGCGGATATTGTAGATTTAGCCTACATGGAGGACAGCAATAACCGTCGCATTCACACAAGTGAGATTACAGAAGATGATTGTTTTTATGGATTTGGTGAGAAAAGCGGAGTGTTTAACAAAGCTCAGAAATTTATGAACATGAGCCGAAAGACGCTATGGGATATAATCCGAAGGAGACAGATTCTCTTTATAAGCATATTCCATTTTATATCAAACTGAATAAGAAAACCAAGAAGGCAGTGGGATATTTTTATCACAATACGTATGAGTGTGATTTCAATATGGGACGTGAGAAAAGTAATTATTGGAAGCCTCACAGCACGTATCGTGTAGATGGAGGAGATATTGACCTCTTTCTGATCACAGGACCACAGGTGCGGGATGTGGTAGAGCGTTATACTGATTTGACAGGGAAATCCGCATTGCTTCCGCGTTACGCATTGGGCTATCTGGGATCGTCTATGTACTATCCGGAGTTAGAGAAAGATTGTGATGATGCAATCCTGGAATTTATTGACACAACGAAAGAAGAAGAAATTCCAGTGGATGGCTTCCAGCTTTCCTCAGGATATTGTGCGATTGAGACAGAAGAAGGAATCAAACGCTGCGTTTTTACATGGAATAAAAAAACGTTTCAAAGATCCAAAAGATTTTTTCAAACAGATGAAAGACCGTGGGATTTGCGTATCACCAAATGTGAAACCGGGAATCTTGCTGTTGCATCCAAAGAAGGAAGAGATGCAGGCGAAAGGAATGTTTGTAAGAGCAAGCAGATCAGAGGAGCCGGGAATTGGAACATGGTGGGGCGGAAAAGGTGTTTTTGTTTGATTTTACAAAGCAGGAAACGCGAGATAACTGGAAAGCTATGTTAAAAGAGAATGTTCTGGAGTATGGGACCAGTTCTGTATGGAATGACAACTGCGAATATGACAGCATGATCGATAAAGACTGTCGTTGTGATTTTGAAGGAAAGGGAGCAACGATTGGTCAGCTGAAGTCTGTGATGTCGAATATTATGTGTCACATCACAGATGAAGCTGTGCATGAGATATTTGAAAATCAAAGACCATATATTGTTTGTCGTTCCGGTCATTGTGGAATCCAGAAATATGCACAAACATGGCTGGTGACAATCTGACATGTTGGGAAGCATTAAAATATAATATTGCAACAATTCTGGGAATGGGACTTTCCGGAGTCGCAAACCAGGGATGTGATATCGGAGGATTTTATGGTCCGGCTCCTGAGGCGGAACTACTGGTGAGATGGATCCAGAACGGGATATTTCAGCCAAGATTTTCCATTCATTCCACAAATACGGATAATACGGTAACAGAACCATGGATGTACAGCGGCTGCAAAGAATATATCAAGAAAGCGATTGAATTCCGTTATCAGTTGATCCCATATCTGTATTCTTTGATGGAGCGTGCTCATGAAACAGGGCTGCCGATCATGGAACCTCTTTGCAGTGCATTTCAGAATGATGAGAAATGTTATGATGAAGGTGTGGATTTTATGTTTGGAGATGCGCTTCTAGTGGCAAACGTGGTAGAAAAGGGAGCAAAAACCCGCAAGGTATATCTGCCGGATGGAGAAGTATTTTACGATTTCTACACAAGAGCGCGTTATGAAGGCGGACAGACAATCGAATTCTCGGTTGATTTGAGCAGTATCCCACTTTTTGTCAGAAGTGGAGCAATCGTGCCGATGGCGTTGAATCAGATGAATAATCTGATGACGCAGGAAGCAACAGGATTGAAGATCCTTTGTGCACCGGATAAAGACAGTTCTTTCGTGATCTATGAGGATGACGGAGAGACAATGGACTATGCAAACGGCGGGTATTTAAAAACTGTTCTGGATATCAAGGCAGGAGAGCAGACGGTACTTAGCTTCCGGAATGAAGGGGAGTATGAGACTGCGGTCGAGGATATTTATCTGGATGTCATTCATCGGGAAAAAGCTCCGTACTGGGTAAAGGCAGACGGACATGAACTTCCTCATTTCCTGCACAGAAAGAAATTGAAGCAGCACAAGAAGGTTGGTATACAGCCAGAGTCTGAAATCTGTGCAGATCAAATATAAGAATCCGAAGAAGGATTATGAAGTGATTGTGTCATTTGAACAGTTTGACATGATCGGAATGTAAAAAGAAAGGAATGAGACGAGATGAAAAAAGCAATTTCGATGCTGCTTGTAATGGGATTGAGCGCAGGCCTTCTGGCAGGATGCGGAGCTAAGAGTGTGTCAGGCAGTGAAGAAGCAACGGCAGAGAATCCGATGGTACTGACACTGTCACATGGATTGAGTGAGACTCATACGGTACATATTGCAATGGAAGAATTTGCAGAAAAAGTAGAAGAACGTACAGACGGCAGAATCAAAGTGGAAATTTTTCCGAACGCCCAGTTGGGAAGTGAGACAGAATCTATGGAACAACTGACAGCAGGTGTCATTGCCATGACAAAGGTTGCGTCTCCGATTTTGGCAACTTATGAAGAAGGGTATAATACATTCGGACTTCCGTATATTTTTGACGATACCGAGGACTTCTATCATGTAATGGATTCTGATGAGATGCATGATTTCTTCCTTTCTACAGAGGATGAGGGATTTGTGACACTGACGTATTATACATCTGGAGCACGTTCTTTTTATACAAAAGACAAAGCAATCCGTACACCGGAAGATTTAAAAGGATTAAAAATCCGTGTACAGGATATGGAGTCCCAGACAGATATGTTGGATGTTATGGGGGGAACGCCGGTTGCAATGTCTTATGGTGATGTGTATACCTCTCTTCAGACGGGGATCATTGATGGAACAGAGAACAATGAGACGGCGCTGACAACGGGAAAACATGGAGAGATCTGTAAAGTATATTCCAAAGATGAACATGCGATGATTCCAGATGTTATGGTGATGAGCGCAAAGATATGGAATACCATCAGCCCGGAGGATCAGCAGATATTTTGGAAGCGGCACAGGAGTCTACAGACAGCCATAAGATATTATGGGAAGAAGCGATTAATGATGCGGTCGAGGAAGCGAAGAACGAAATGGGTGTGGAATTTGTAGAGGATGTAGATAAGGATGCATTCCGTGAAGCGACCAAAGGAATGATAGAAGATTATTGCGAGCGCTATCCGGGTGTTGCAGAGCTTCTGGATATCATTGAGTCTGTAAAGTAAGGAGGGGAAACCATGCAGGCAACGTTGACAAAGATAAAAAAAGGAATGAATTTTCTGTTATCCAGAATTGCGGCAGTGCTTTTGTCTACCATGACGCTTCTGGTATTGTATCAGGTATTTACCCGTTATGTGCTGAACAGCCCGGCGGCATTTACCGAGGAAATCGTGAGGTATCTGTTGATCTGGACTGGATTTATCGGTGCAGCTTATGCGTTCAGTACAAGACAGCATATGGCATTGGTACTTGTAAGAGACAGGTTGTCTCCAAATCGAAAGAAAGTACTGATGACAGCGATTGATGTATTGATTCTTGTATTTGCATTGTTTGTTATTATTATTGGAGGAACTAAACTGGCGCTGAGCGCGGTGAAAGAATATTCTGCACTTCTGGGAATTTCCAGAGGGCTTGTATACAGTATGGCTCCGATTTCTGGAGTGTTCATCATTCTCGCGCAGATTATTAACATCTATGAAGATGTTACCGGAAACGTGATTGAAGAAGGAGGAGTAGAGTAATGGATATTGCCGTAACGACTATACTTTTGTTCGCTGTATTTGGAATTCTTTTGTTCGTGGGATGTCCAATTTCTGTCAGTATCGTAGTTTCATCAATTGTAACGGCCTTGTCTTCTCTGTCGTGGGATCAGATTACATTTATCACCATGCAGAAAATGAACGGAGGAGTGGAGAGTTTCTCACTGTTGGCTGTACCGCTGTTTATTTTGGCAGGAAATATTATGAACAATGGTGGTATTGCACGCAGACTTGTAAACTTTGCAAAATTATTCTGCGGATGGATACCAGGATCTCTTGCCCAGGCAAATGTACTTGGAAACATTGCTGTTCGGAGCTCTTTCTGGTTCCGCAGTAGCAGCTTCTTCTGCAATGGGAGGATGTATCTACCCAATTCAGAAAGAAGAAGGTTATGATCCGGCATTTGCAACGGCAGTCAATATTGCTTCTGCACCGACAGGGCTTCTCATTCCGCCGACAAGTGCATTTATCGTATATTCAACCGTAGCGGGAGGTGTATCCATTTCCGCTCTGTTTATGGCTGGTTATATTCCGGGAATTCTGATGGGGCTGGGAACAATGATTGTTGCCTTTATTTATGCTAAGAAACACAAATATCCGACAACGGGATTTGTACCGATGAAAGAAGCATTAAAGGTGACATTTGAAGCAATTCCAAGTCTGCTTCTGATTGTGATCGTAATCGGAGGTATTGTAGGCGGGATCTTTACTGCAACAGAAGGAGCCGGTGTCTGCGTACTGTACTGTTTGATTCTGTCTATTATCTATAAAAGCATTGATATGAAGTTGTTTATGAAGATTTTGCTGAACAGCGCTGCGACAAGCGGTATCATCCTGTTCCTGATCTCTGCTTCTTCTGCAATGTCATGGGTCATGGCATACTCTGGAATTCCGGCAGCGATCAGCAGTGGTTTAATGTCCATTACCGACAATAAATACATACTTCTTCTTTTAATGAATATCATTTTGTTAATTGTTGGTATGTTTATGGACATCACACCGGCAATCCTGATTTTTACACCAATCTTTTTGCCGATTGCAGAGAGTCTTGGGATGTCCTCTATCCAGTTCGGCGTAATGTTGATATTCAACATGTGTATGGGAAGTATGACACCGCCGGTAGGTTCGGTATTGTTCGTATCTTGTGGTATTAGTAAGATTACCATTGAGCAGGTGACGAAGACGTTGCTTCCGTATTTTGCAGTATTGCTTGGAATCCTGCTGGCAGTGACGTATGTTCCGGCATTGTCAATGGGAATTCCGACCTTACTGGGACTTGTATAAACTGATGAGTGAAAAAGCCTGATTACCAATCGGGCTTTTTTAAAAGTGAAAGGAGTGAAATTATGTTACTGAGAAAATTTTGCGGAATAGAGAAAACAGATAACGGATATTTGATTCATGGAGATGCAGGGGATATCAAGTTGGTATTTATGACCGATGATATCATCGGATCCGGGTATCTTTTGATCGCAAATTCAAGGAGGCTTCTTATGCACTTGTTACAACTGCGTGGGAGGATGAGCTGGATGAACTGTTTCAAGAGGAACGCACCCGGATTCAGGCGAAAGATGTTGTATGCGAAGAAAAGGAAGATGCGCTGATATTTCATACAACTGCATTGAAACTTGTTATGAAAAAGCAGCCGATTCAGTTTCTTTTGTATGATGCGGAAGGAAAGCTGATCTATAATGATCTGAAGGAGCGCGCATTTGATCAGGATCAGCTTGGAAGGGTGACACATTATTCAGAGATTCATGCGGACACAGATCATTTCTATGGATTCGGAGAAAAGACTGGGCATCTGGATAAGAAAGGACGTCATTTGAGAATGTCACCGAAGGATGCCATTGGGGCAGATCCGGAATTTGGGGAGCCGTTGTACAAACATGTTCCATTTTATATTCGTGTCAATGAAGAAAATCTTCATGCGCTGGGATTGTTTTACAATAATTCCTATGACGCTGTATTTGATATGGGAAATGAGCGAAGCGGATATTGGGACAGTTACTGTTATTATCAGGCGGATGGCGGAGATATCGACTTGTTTCTGATCAAGGTCCGAAGATGGCTTCCGTTTTGGAACGTTATACCTATCTGACCGGGCGGCAGGCAATGCCGACGAAGCAGTCTCTCGGATACACAGCTTCTACGATGTATTACGCAGAGTTGGAACAGAATTGTGACGAAGAGATTTACAAAGTCATTCAGAAACATTTTGATGAGAAGATTTATATTGATAATTTCTGGCTGGCAAGCGGATACTCTTCAGGAGAAGAAGACAACCTGCGTTACGTATTTAACTGGAATAAGAAGAGATTCCCGGACCCGGAAGGATTCTTTGAGAAGATGGAGCAGGAGATGGGCATCAATGTGATTCCGAACATGAAGCCGGGGATCCTGAAAAACCATCCTTACAGAAAAGTGTTTGAACAGTATGATGCATTTGTGAAGACACCAGACAAAGCGGAAGATTATGTAGGACGATGGTGGGGTGGTGAAGGACGATTTGTAGACTTCACGAAGAAAGCCGGACGTGATGCCTGGAAAGAATTGCTGAAGAAGAATCTGATGGCGAAAGGAATGCGGACTGTCTGGAACGATAACTGTGAGTATGATGGAGTAGAAGACAGAAATGCCTACTGCGATCATGAAGGTATGGGCGGTACTATGGCGGAATTGAAGATCATTCAGTCTAATATGATGGCATATACCGGAAAAGAGGCATTAAAAGAAGTATATCCAAAAGCGAGACCTTACATTATCAATCGTGCCGGTTATGCCGGAATCCAGCGTTACGCGCAAGTTTGGGCAGGAGACAACTTAACAGACTGGAGAACCGTGAAATTCAACATTGCTACCATTATGGGCATGGGATTGTCCGGAATGTCCAATGCAGGATGTGATATCGGTGGGTTTGCAGGACGCGCCGGGAGGGGAATTATGCTTCGCTGGATCCAGAACGGTATCTTCCAGCCTAGGTTCTGTATTAATTCTGCCAACAATGACAATACCGTAACCCAGCCGTGGATGTATGAAGAAAATCTGCCGTATGTACAGGCTGCATATGCACAGCGTTATCGTATGATTCCGTATCTTTATTCCGTAATGAGAGAGTCTCATGAGAATGGAATGCCGGTGATGCGTCCGTTGTTCCTGGAGTTTCCAGAGGATGTGAAGTGTTATCGTGATCAGAATCTGACCTTTATGTTTGGACCGTCTGTGCTGGTTGCAAATGTGGTTGAAAAAGGCGCGATTACAAGGACGATTTATCTGCCAAAGGGAACGACATGGTATGATATGAATGACAACTTCAAAGCATACGAAGGAGGTCAGACAATTGAACTTCCGGTAGATTTAAGCTCAATTCCGATGTTCTTAAGAGGTTCCGCTGTCTATATGACAACGGAAGATATCCATCATATCGCAAAAGATACGATGAAAGCACTGGATTTGTTCGTAAGCTGCGAAGAGGATGCAGAATTTACATATTATGATGATGATGGATGGTCAAAGGAGTACGAGGAAGGCAATTTTGCAGAGACAAAGGATAAGTGTCAAGGCAGGCGACAGAAAGCAGATCCATTTTCATTAAGAATGGTTTTTATCAGGAAAGCTGGGAGAATTTGAATTTAAATGTGGTA